>Ga0164242_10002976_pt1 | contig 19401 bp, 12 predicted proteins | sample OricomgcompostMG_FD_108783 | JGI IMG/M metagenome (GOLD analysis project Ga0164242, IMG submission 108783) | Miracle-Growth compost microbial communities from Emeryville, California, USA - Original compost - Miracle growth compost (MG) ... | reverse complement strand
CGCGGCCGGGCGCCGTCAGGGTGCGTTCCGGCCGGAACGCAGGACACGGGAAAGGCCGAGCGCGGCCGTCCGCACCGCGGGCGCCAACTGAGCGGGGCGGAACCGGGCGCGCGGTACGGCCACAGACAGGGCGGCCACCGCCGTAGGACCGTCGAAGACGGGCGAGGCGATACAGCTCACTCCGAGGGCGGCCTCCTCCTCCTCGTAGGAGAGTCCGGACACCTGGATCTGCTCGACGGCGGAGCGCAGCCGCGCCGGGTCCGTGATCGAGTGGCGGGTCAGCCGGGGCAGCGGCCCCGCCAGCACCTCCTCGGTCAGCTCCGCACCGGTGAACGCCAGCAGTGCCTTGCCCACCCCTGTGCAGGTCAGGGGCAGGCGTCCGCCGATCCGGGAGGGCAGCGCAAGGGCCTGGTGCCCGTGGATCCGCTCGACGTAGACCACTTCGTGCCCCTCCCGCACTCCGAGGTGGACGGTTTCGCGCGTGGCCTCGAACAGGTCCTGCAGGAAGGGGAGAGCCGTCTCTCGCAGGTCGTGCCGGCGCGTCACCAGCGAGCCGAGTTCGAACAGCCTGCCGCCGAGCCGGTAGCTCTCGGCGTCGCGTTCGAGCATTCCAAGACGTACGAGGTCGGCACAGAGACGGAACGCGGTCGTCTTCGGCAGCCCGGTGCGCGATGTGATCTCGGTGAGCCGCAGGGCGCCGTCCCCCGATCGGAAGCAGCCGAGAACCATGGCTGCCTTGTCGAGCATGTTCCCCTGCGTGCTGTTCCGTGTCATGGAACGAATTTTGCCGCACGTCGCAGGACGCCTCTATACCTGGTGCCGGTCGGAGGCCGTTGTCAGCTCTGCCGAGGCCCAGCCGAAGCCACGTGTCCCCGCCTGCTGCCCGTACCCGGAGGTCCCCATGTCCGTTCCGTGTCACCGCACCCTCGTTCCGGGGAGGCGCGCATGAGTGCTCCCGAGCCGACGGACGCCGTGACCGAGGCTGCGGCCGCCCTGGAGCAGGCGACGCGCACCGGCGTGCCCTGTCCCCCGGTGCGTTCGCTGCTGCCTGAGGCGGATGTCGAGGCGGCATACGCCGTGCAGCGCCTCCACGTCGAGCGCGGCGTCGCCGCGGGCCGGCGCCCGGTGGGCCGCAAGATCGGTCTGACGTCGCCCGCCGTTCAGCGGCAACTCGGCGTGGGCCAGCCCGACTTCGGAGTGCTGTTCGCCGACATGGCCGTTCCCGAGGGACAGCCGATCCCGCCCGGCCGACTGCTGCAGCCGAAGGTCGAGGCGGAAGTGGCGCTGGTGTTGGACGCGGACCTGCCGCACCGGGACCCGACGGTGGCCGACCTGCTCCGCGCCACCGCGTTCGCGCTGCCCGCGCTGGAGATCGTCGACAGCCGTATCGCCGACTGGGACATCACCATCGTCGACACCGTCGCCGACAACGCCTCCAGCGGCCTGTACGTCCTCGGCGGCACCCCCGTGCCCCTCGACCGAGTCGACCTGCGGGGCGTGCGGATGAGCATGACCAGGAACAGCGAGACGGTTTCGCAGGGCACCGGTGCCGACTGCCTGGGCAGTCCGCTCACCGCCGCGCTCTGGCTCGCCTCCACCCTCGCCGGTCTGGGCGACCCGCTGAAGGCCGGTGACGTCGTCCTGACCGGAGCCCTCGGGCCCATGGCGATCGCGACCGAGGGCGACGCGTTCTCGGCACACATCGAGGGGCTCGGCACGGTCGCGGCCGTGTTCGCGTCCGCCACCGCGGAAGGAGCGGAAGCATGACCACGAAGGTCGCCGTCATCGGGTCGGGCAACATCGGCACCGACCTGATGATCAAGATCCTGCGGCTCTCCGAGTCGTTGGAGATCTCCGCCATGGTCGGTATCGACCCTGAATCGGACGGCTTGGCCCGCGCCCGCCGGCTGAAGGTCGCCACCACGCACGAGGGCGTGGACGGCCTGGTGACGATGGACGAGTTCGCGGACGTGTCGGTCGTCTTCGACGCCACCTCCGCCGGCGCCCACCGCCGCCACGACGAGGTCCTGCGTGCCCTCGGCCGCACCGTCGTCGACCTCACCCCGGCCGCGCTCGGCCCCTACGTCGTGCCGCCGGTCAACGGCGACGCGCACCTGGACGCGCCCAACGTCAACATGGTCACCTGCGGGGGGCAGGCCACCATCCCGGTCGTCGCGGCGGTCGCCGCCGTGACGCCGGTGCACTACGGCGAGATCGTCGCCTCGATCTCCTCGCGCTCAGCAGGTCCCGGTACACGGGCCAACATCGACGAGTTCACCGAGACCACCTCGGCGGCCATCGGACAGGTCGGTGGCGCGACCCGCGGGAAGGCCATCATCGTCCTCAACCCGGCCGAGCCCCCACTGATCATGCGGGACACCGTGCACTGCCTGGTGGGCGACTGCGACGACACCGCGGTGACCGCCTCGGTGGAGGAGATGGTCGCTCGCGTCCAGGCTTACGTCCCCGGCTACCGGCTGAAGCAGAAGGTGCAGTTCGAGCGCGTCCTCGACGACGACCCGCTGCGTTCCCTGCTGCCTGCCGACTCCCACTCCGGCGGGGCCGCGAAGGTCTCCGTCTTCCTGGAAGTGGAGGGCGCCGCCCACTACCTGCCCGCCTACGCCGGCAACCTCGACATCATGACCTCGGCCGCCCTGCGCACCGCCGAGCGCATGGCCGCACACCGCGCCACGGAGGTGGTGTCCCGATGACCTCGTTGTACATCCAGGACGTGACCCTGCGGGACGGCATGCACGCCGTCCGGCACCGCTACACCGTCGAGCAGGCCCGCACTATCGCCGCCGCCCTCGACGCCGCCGGGGTGGCTGCCGTCGAGATCGCCCACGGCGACGGCCTCTCCGGGTCCAGCATCACCTATGGTGTCGGTGCCCACACCGACTGGGAGTGGATCGAGGCCGTCGTCGGCGCCGTCACCCACGCGGTCCCCACCACACTCCTCCTGCCCGGCATAGGCACCCTGCACGACCTGAAGCAGGCCCACGCCCTCGGCATTCGCTCCGTCCGGGTAGCCACCCACTGCACCGAGGCCGACATCTCCGCCCAGCACATCACCGCCGCCCGCGAGATGGGCATGGACGTGGCCGGGTTCCTGATGATGTCCCACATGGCCGAGCCCGCGGAACTCGCCCGCCAGGCCAAGCTGATGGAGACCTACGGCGCCGAGTGCGTCTACGTCACCGACTCCGGCGGCCGGCTCACCATGGACGGCGTCCGCGACCGCGTCCGCGCCTACCGTGACGTACTCGACCCCGCCACCGGCATCGGCATCCACGCCCACCACAACCTCGGCCTGGGCGTGGCCAATTCGGTCGTCGCCGTCGAGAACGGCGTCACGCGCGTCGACGCCTCCCTCGCCGGCCAGGGCGCGGGAGCCGGCAACTGTCCTCTGGAGGCGTTCGTCGCGGTCGCCGACCTCATGGGCTGGCACCACGGCTGCGGCCTGTTCCCGCTCATGGACGCCGCCGACGACCTCGTACGCCCCCTCCAGGACCGCGAGGTCCGCGTCGACCGCGAAACCCTCACCCTCGGCTACGCCGGCGTGTACTCCAGCTTCCTCCGCCACGCGGAGAGCGCGTCCCGCCGCTACGGTGTCGACACCCGCGCGATCCTCGTGGAGGTCGGGCGTCGCGGCATGGTCGGCGGCCAAGAGGACATGATCATCGACATCGCCCTTGACCTGGTCGAGCAGAGGGGGCGCGCCGGAGCCGCCTCCCGGTGAGGCCCCGGCCCTGGCACCCCTCGCTCGCCGCGGCCGCCCGCGTGGTGTGTGGGCGGCCCTTGCAGCCGGCGAACCGGCCATCGCGCGGCGTTCGTCGGTGGCGGAAGGACGGCAGCTGGGCGGGATCGGCCTGCGGCGGGGTGGCCTTCGCCGGCGAGCCGCGGTCCGGTCAGCGCTTGAGGTCCATTTCCTCGATGCGGGTCTGTACGGTGCGACCGCCCTCCCACGCGTTGGCGCCCCGCGCCACTTCCGGCGTGGGGATGTCCGCCCGGTTCTGCCGCTTGCGGGACGTCGAGATGCCGAGCCTGTCGTCCCGGGCCCGGATCATCTCGTCCGCGGCCTGCCCGTCCTCGGTGAAGCCCATCATCAGCTGCGGAGTCCCGTAGGGGAAGTCGTCGCGGTCGTACTGCCACGTGTGGAACGTCTTCCCGTACGTGCTCACGAGGTCCTCGAAGTAGGCGTGCTCGGCCATGCCGGGAATGCCCGGGGCGGTGAGCATGCCGGACTTTACCTCGTAGTGATGGCTGTGCCACAGCCGCTTCTCGTCCTCGGGCAGGCCGCGGAAACGTTCCTCGCTGATGATGTACTCGATGCCGATCAGACGGGCGTCGGGCGCGTTGCGGTCGAAGATCACGCACTGGTGCAGGTCGTGCCGGAGATGGATGCAGAAATGGGTGGCCTCCACCTGCCGGCCCATGTCGTCGGCGTACATGTGGAAGCCGTTGAGATACGTGCTCATCGCATCGAGCGGGTACTTCCGTTGCGCGGCGCCGGCCGCCAGGTCGAGCGCGCGGTGCTTGAGCGCGTGACCCTTGCCGATCCTGCCGACCGTGACCGCCTTGCGGCCGAGCAGGAGACCGGCCGCGGCCGTCACGCCTGCCGCGACACCGATCCCGATGGACGCGGCCGGCCCCCGGCCGGAACCGCGCGAGCGGTGTGTTCCCTGTGTGAGTGCCATGGAGGGCGAGTGCCCTGGGCCCGGCGGCCGTAACGCCTCCGGGTAGGGCCAGGAAGAACGCCCGGCGCTGCAGTCAGTGCGCTGCCCGGCTACCCGAGGGCACGCGCCGGTACTGCTCGGCGTCCTGCCGAGCCGGACGCTGTCTTCGAAGGCGGCGGTCGCCCAGTGCCCTGGCAGACCGAGGCTGTTCGACGCGGTACGGCCGTCAGCAGGCCGGCCCCCAGCGCCGTCAGCTCGGGCGGATTGAGGGCGTAACGGACGTGCCGACCGTGCCGCCGGGCCGTGAGCAGGCCCATCTCCTGGGACGTGCCCTCGCCCGCGGCGACGCTTGTGGCCGTCTCCGCCGTCTCCGCCGAACCGGATCAAGGGACGCGGCCCAGCGGTTGGTGCCGCTAGGTGCGAGCAGGCTTGCGAGCTCGGCGATCGCCCCGGGGGACGGCTTTACAGGGAGCGGGGTACCGCCTCGACTGATCGGTCACGGGCCGTTACAGGGTACAGCAGTTATCAAGTCCGTTGACCTGATTGACGATGCTTTCATTGGTATGGTTACCTAGTGGCGTTTCCAGATGTGGCGGTGGTGGGCAACGGTCGGTGGAGCCGCCCAACCGCCGTCTCCGCGTGACGCATCCGATCTCTCGATCCCGCGCCACAACGGCGTCAGAGCCTGCGCACACCCTCTGACGTCCCGTGCAGCGGTCCCCGTACACCGCATCACTCGGACCGGAGGAAATCAGATGACCACCCCTTCTCGGCAGGCTTCCTTCGGTCGGCCGACGCCGGGCGGCGGCCGGGCCCCCGTCCGCCCGGTCGGCCACCGTCTGCGTTCTGCGGTTCCTGCTGGACTTGTCGGACCGGCAGGCGGTGAGGCGGCGCGCTGCCCGGATCGACTTCAAGCACGTGCTGGCGATGGAGCTGAACGATCCCGGCTGGTCCCGTCGCTGGTACTGCCGGGGACCGCACGAGTGGGACAGCGAGCATCGAGGCCATCGCCGCCGGGCAGCCCAGGTGTCGCGGTGATTGGACTTGCGTGCTCCGAACGCCTCCGGAGAGGAGTGCAGATGGTTCCCCATATATCGCGATCACATCGCTGGCACGGGTAGCCTCTGACTGCAGTGCGCTGCGGTTGTTTTGCGGCAATCGTGGTGAGCGGTGGGGCTGATGGGGGCGTGCCGTCCTCAGTGAAGTCCTGGCCACGCCTTCCGGGGGGCAGGCGCTGCGATGGATCACTTGTGGAAGTGGTGGGGGGATGAGTGGAAGCGTCTTCGCACGTCACGTGCCGCCGAGTTGCACCCGGCGGTGACGTTCGAGTGCTTCGCGGCCGGCGGGGTCGACGCTCGAGGAGCGTTCGACGAAGGCTCATTGTCAGTGGCGGGCTCTAGGGCCACGTGGAAGGGCGTTCCACGCCAGCGGTTCCATGAACAGGGCATCGAACACCTCTTTTGGGGAGAGAGTGGACCATTCTTATGAGGTATGGCAGGAAGTGCTGGCCGATGAGTTCTTCGGACAGCAGCACGCCGGCCACCCGACGCTCTTCTACGTCGACGACGACGTGGAGCGGGAGCTCAGGCATGGATACGGCATAGGCGAACCCCTCGCCCCATGCGTGGGTAAGTTCCTGCGGCTGGGGACCGCGGAACCATACAGCGCGCTGGAGGACTACCGCTGGCGCAAACGGCAGCAGGACAAGAACGGCGTGCCCGCCTTTCTGCCACTGCTGGCCTGCTCGGTGATGGCCGCGTCCAGAATGGTGAACGACCACAACCATCGAGCCACTGCGTATCACGCTCGTTTTTCCGAGCTGCTGACCGGCGACGAGAAGCAGCTGGGTAGTCAGCATTACGAGCCCATCTCCCGCATGTGGCAGGTGCTGGCTTCCTGGCAGCTCGCACAGAGGGGCGCACGGGGTCTCCGCACCATCCCCACACCCGCCGACCTGCCCTCCAACCGCAGCAGAATCGGGTTCGCCCAGTCCCAGGCGCTGCTCAGTGGCGCGGATCGGTCCTTCATGCCGAAGTTCTTCCAGTCTTTGCGAGAGCATGGCACGACGTGGCCCCTGTCGGGGAAGACGCTGCTGGCCCAGATTGAGATTCACGGCATGGAGCAGCACTTCTCCAAGGGCTTCCGCAACGCCCTACAGGAGGAGGAGTTCCGCCCCATCCTCGCCAAGCTGATCGGCAACTACGCCGCCTCCTGGGACGGTTCGGACGAGCTGGTACCCACCGGTGTCACCCGCGCGGAACTTCTGGTTCGACTGGACGCCGGGCGTCTCAGTTGGGTGGCGCGACTGCGGTCCGCCGAGCAGAACAACCGCATCGAGCTCAAGGGCGGCGTCGTGCTCGAGCGGCTCGGCGACACCGCCTACTACGAGGTGGCGGGCCTGCCCGCCCCGAGCGCGGGCACCCTCGCCAGGGGCATCCGCTGCGACGGGGACAAACTGGTACTCAGCCGTCCTTCCTCCTCCGTCCTGGTGCTCGCGCGGGACGACGTGCTCGGTGTCTGGGCCAGCACTGACGGCTTCCGGCCTGGTGAGGCGCACGTAGTGCTCGCAGCCCCGACCGCGCAACGGGACGTGCAGCGACTGCTGGACAAAGCCGCGACGAAGGGCAGGAACATCGATACCAGCAAGCTGGTATGGGTACCGCAGGGCTGGACCATGCATCGCCCCGTCACCTTCGACGATGCGGTCACCCTGCGCCGGGCAATCCAGGAGGTCCAGGGCGCGGTCAGCCTCCTGCAGCCCCCGGCCCAGTTCAAGCTCCGCCTCGAGGGCGGCCTGAAGTTGGTGCCGTCGCTCGATCCCCACCTGTATCTGCGGGGCGGTGAGCCTCAAGTGGTTCTGCCGGACGCCACGGAGGGCACCCCACTGGTGGATGGGAAAGAGCGGCCCGAGCTCAGGAAAGCGCTCTCCGCGGGCCGTCCCCTTCCTCTGGCCGTGCTCCGGCTGGACTCGGGTCGCCACACGGTGAGCTATGCAGGCGTGGAGATCGATTTCGCGACGGCGGACCAGGCTGTCGTCGAACCGAAGATGACCAAGGTCTGCGGCTTCACGGTCGTGGACGGCAAGGCGTCGGCGTCGCCGTCCCTCCTCGTCGGGCAGACGCTGCCGACCGGCATCACCGGTGCGGACTGCACGGGCACCGCTCCCCAGCACCCTGCAGTAGTCACGGAGCTGTGTCGGCGGGACGCGGGCGAGGTGCTGTTCGCGGCAGTTGACGGACGGCTGTGGACGTTGGAGGCCCCGGAGCGGCCGGACTGGTGGCTGGAGCGCTTCCCCGATGCCCCAGCGCCGCTCCGCTTCGAGGCCTGCTTCCACGGCATCGGTGGCTGGCTCCTGGAGCGCCGGTGCGGACGCTGGAGGGGCCGCCCGGTGAATCCCGGAACGCCGAGGCCGAAGGCCGTCGGCAACCCGCAGGCATGGGTCCGCGCCGTCCTCAACGCCCAGCAGGCGTCCACCGAGCCTTCGTGGGCCGAGTACGTGCGGGCCGCAAAGGAGCTGGAGCGATGAGCAGCAACGAGTTCGGCGGGACACTTCTGCGGTGGCTGAGCGAGAGCCGCAGCGGCAAGGCGTCGGCACTGCGTGACGGTGTCCGTAGCCAGGCCCAGGCTTGGGGCCTGGAGCTGAAGGAGCACGCCGACTGGGACTGGATGCGCAAAGCCGTCTCCCTCGGCTTCATCGACGTGGACCTGCGCGCCGACCGCTGGTCGGTGGCGCCGCCGGTGCTGACCCGACTGCCCCACGCAGACGGTCTTGCGCTGCTGACCGGCGCACGCACCGCGCAGACAAGCGCGCGCATCGAGAAGGCGGCGCGGGAGTGGATGGAGTTGATCATCATCCCCCACCGACCTGAGGCCGGTGAGGCGCCGCTGCCCGACACCTTCCTGTTCCAGTACGAGGGCCCGCGGACCCTTCAGCACGCTGCCGAGCTGCTTGGGGCGCGCTATGTGCCCTGTGCAGCCCTGCAGCTGATGGACCTGCTCCCGCAGGCGGCCGTGGGCCCGGAGTCTGCGCCGCCCGGAGGGAGCACCGCCAACTCGCTGGAGAACTACCAGCTGCGCCTCCGGCGTTTCGTCCCCGTTGAGAAGGACGACGAGGACGGCCTGTACCGCTGGCGCGGAGCTGACTACGCACGCCTGACTCGCGTCCGCCGCAACGGCGTCTTCTACGCGGTGGAACGCGAGACAGGCATCTACCTGGAACTCGCCCGCCACCGTACCTGCGCGATGCGCTGGCGGCCGGAAGCGGGCAAGGGCCGTGCCGGCGTCGGTCGGCTCTTTGTCGACCGGTATGCGCCGCTGCCTGCTCTGCACGAGCGTGCGGCCGTCATGTGCAGCGGCTTCCCGCCCTTGGTGGGCAAGCAGGCGCAGACCCGCTCGTACGACAACGTGCCCAGGGTGCTCGCCGAGGCGATCGCCGCTTCGCTGCAGCAGAACCTGGAGATCACGCCGCGACCGGTGGCGGCCACCGACGGGGGGACCAGGTGAGCGTCGAACAGCAGACAACGGCGGTGACGAAAACCGATGTCCAGGATGTCATGGGGACATTCGACGACCTGCGCAGCGCGTTTTTTCGTTACTACGACACGCCGTTCGGCGTCGAGGACCGTTCCGTCATGGAGGAGCGGCGAAACCTGCTGGACCGGGACAACGGAGCCTGGCGCGACCCGCTGATCGAGCTGCGTCCGCAGTACGTCTCCCGAGGTATCAGCATCGCGGATTCCTTCGCCGAAGCAGGGGCGCACCCGGATGCGGCCGAGTTCGCCCGGTTCGCACTCCCTGACGGCGTGACCAGCCTCTACCAGCACCAGCATGATGCGCTCGTAGCCGCCTGCGAAGGCAAGGACTTCGTGGTCACCGCCGGCACCGGTTCCGGCAAGACGGAGTCCTTCCTATTGCCCGTCCTGGCCGACCTGGTTGCCGAGTCCGCCCACTGGCAGGGCACTCGCACGGTGCAGCGTGAGTGGTGGCAGGGAGACGCCGATTACGTGCCCAGCCGGCAGGGAGAGCATGGCCACGCTGCCGCCATGCGCGCGCTGATCCTCTACCCCACCAACGCCCTCGCCGACGACCAGTTGGTTCGGCTCCGAAAGTCGCTGGACAGCAGCGAGGCCCACGAGTGGCTGGACCGGAAGCGCAACGGGCACCGCTTCTACTTCGGCCGCTACACCGGAGCCACCCCGGTCTCCGGAAGCCTCGAATCCGAGCCCGCGAAATTCCGTCTCCGGCAGTACCTGCGGGAGGTTCAGGAACGGCAGCGCAAGGCCGATGAGAAGCTCGGTGAAAAACTGCGGGCCTTCATCCCGCGCCTCGGCGGGGGGGAGATACACGCCCGCTGGGACATGCAGGCCGCTCCGCCGGACATCTTGGTCACCAACTACTCGATGCTGAACATCATGCTGCTCCGCAAGCAGGAGGAGCACATCTTCAGCGCCACGCGGAAGTGGTTGGAGGGGACGCCGGGTGCGCGTTTCACCCTGATCCTTGACGAACTCCACATGTACCGGGGCACGGCAGGCACTGAGGTGGCCTATCTGCTGCGCAACCTCCGCCACCGCCTTGGCCTCGACAAGAACCCCGGGAAGCTCCGTGTGCTCGCCGCCTCCGCTTCCCTGGAGGCCGGACGGGACGACGAGTTCCTCGACGGGTTCTTCGCCCTGCCGGGCTCCCGGCGGGTGATCATCCCCGGCAAGGCGAAGGGGATCCACGGCGAGGGCGACCTGACAGCACACACCGAACGCTTCGCACGGGCCGTGAAGGCACCCGTCACCCCGGAGGAGGCCGTCGCCCTGGCTCGGGAGACCGGGCTCGGTCCGGCGCTCCAGCGCGCGCTCACCCCCGGCGGCAAGCCCCGCGCCCTGCCCGCCCCCGAAGTGGCGAAGACCCTCTTCCCGTCCGCCTCCGAGAAGCAGCGCCAGGACGCCCTCCACGGGGCGCTGCACATACTTGGGTCCGCCCAGGACCCCCAACTTCCCCAGCTGCGTGCCCACTTCTTCTTCCGGAACATCGACGGCGTCTGGGCTTGCTCCAACCCGCAGTGCCCTCACATTCCTGTGGCGCACGGTCCGGAACGCCCGGTCGGTCGGCTCTTCGCTGAGCCCACCTCCCGCTGCACTTGCGGCGCCCGCGTATTGGAGCTTCTTTACTGTCAGGCGTGCGGCGATCTCATGCTTGGCGGCTATGCCAGTCCCAAGGACACGCGGAAGCGCACATTCACCGGTGCCCTCCACACCGACTTTCCGGACCTGGACCTGCTTCCCGACGAGGCCAGCGGGGCGCCCACCGCGGCGAACTACGTCGTGTACTGGCCGCGAACCAGGAGCCTCGGCCTTGACGATCCCAGTTGGCACGCGGGCCTGTCCGACGGAGGACCGCAGGTCACGTTCGAGTTCCGCCGAAGCGCCTACCAGCCGGCTACCGGCCGCCTGGAGAACCGGGACGTCCACCACACGGGGTGGTCATTCCACATCTCTGTGCCGCTGGACAAGGAGAGCAAGAAGCCAGCCTACGACCCGGCCAGGCTGCAGGCATTTCCCACCCGCTGTCCGGCGTGCGGTGACGATTGGGAGATCAGACGTGACCGGGACGGCCGTTTCATCCCGCTCGAATCCCCCGACCGGTTGCGCAGCGCACCGGTCCGGCGGATGCGCACCGGCTTCTACAAGATCAATCAGGTCCTGGTGACCGAAGCCCTCGGCCACCTCCCCGACGGCCAGCGCAAGGCGATCGCCTTCTCCGACAGCCGCGACGACGCTTCCGAGCTCGCCAGCGGCCTTGCCCTCCGCCACTACCAGGACCTTCTCCGCCTGCTCAGCGCGCAGGCTGTTGAGAAACAGGGGGATCCGTTCGGAGACCTTCAACTGGTGAAGGCCCACTACGCGGGAGAATCGGTCGACCGGGACCGCGTCCGGGGCGCCATGCAGCGGCTGCGGGACCGCAACAGGGCCGACTGGGGCCGCCTGAAGGCGATCCTCACCGACGACCTCGACGCGGAACCGGAGCTCCTGCCCGACTTGGAGCGGAAGTTCTCCGAACTGCCGTCACTGGACGACCTCGCCTCTGCCCTAGAAGGCATGCTCCTGAAGTACGGCACCAACCCCGCTGGACCCGCGGCCTCGCTCCAGCAGACCTCTGCCGGACAGCCCTGGACGACGCTCTACAACTGGGGGCGGGACCGCGAAGCTGCGGTGGAAACCCAGGCACAGGAGGAACTTCTCGACCGTCTCCGCTCCCGCCTCCACCTCGAGACCGTAGCCAGCCTCTTCTCCAGCGGAGGCCGAGACTTCGAGTCGCTCGGTCTTGGCTGGCTCTGCCTGCGCGACGATCGGTCGCCGATAGAGATGGGCGCGGACAGCGATCAGGCCGTGGCGCGCGCCAGTCTGCGGATCCTCGGGCTGATGCGGCGTTTCACCAGGATCCGCGGTTCTCTCCAGGGGCCTCCCGCGCCCCTGAAGCGTTTCTGGAAGCGGGTTGCCGAAGGCCAGGGCACCGATCTTGAGACGATCAAGGACCGGGTGCTCGGCGTTTGGAAGGACGCCGTGGTCGATTACGTGATCAAGCCCGAGAAGGTGGCGCTCCGCCCTGGCGGAAGCAAGACCTGGACCTGTCACTCCTGCCATCGCCCGCACCTCCACCCGGGCGCGGGGCTGTGCACCAAGTGCCTGACCCCGCTGCCTTTTGTGCCTGAGCAGTACAGCGGCGTCATCGAGGACGACTACTACGCCTGGAAGGCCGCCCATCGCACCGGGGACTTTCCCCTGCGTACCGCGGAGCTGACCGGTCAGACGGACCGGATGGAGACCCAGCGCCGGCAGAGCCTTTTCCAGGACGTCTTCCTCGGCGACAACGATGTGCCCGAGGCGGACGGCCTGGAACTGCTCTCTGTGACCACGACCATGGAGGCCGGTGTCGACATCGGCCCCCTCAACACCGTGATCATGGCCAACATGCCGCCCACCCGTTTCAACTACCAGCAGCGAGTGGGCCGCGCAGGCCGACGGAACAGCCCGGTCGCCGTGGCACTTACCGTCTGCCGCGGCCGCAGCCACGACGAGCATTACTTCGCCCGCCCGGAAGCCATCACCAACGACCCTACCCCGCCGCCCTACTTGGTTCTCGGCATGCTCTCGGTCTTTCGGCGGGTCCTCCTGGGAGAAGTCCTCCGCCAAGCCTTTGAGCCCCTGCAGTCGGGCGGCGCCCCCAGGAAGGGGCCGGACATGACCACGAACGTCCACGGACAGTTCGGCCTCGCAGCCGACTGGCCGATGCACCGTGGGTCCGTCCGCCGCTGGACGGCCGAGCACCCGGACCGCATCAGGGCCGCTGCCGCGGCTCTGCAGGCCGGAACCCCGAAAAACATCGCCGACGTCGACCCAGTGGCCTCCGTCGATGAACTCCTCGATCTGGTCGACGGGGTGGCAGCCCGAACCGTCGGCCACTCCGACCTCAGCCAGCGTTTGGCGGAGGCTGGTCTCCTGCCCATGTTCGGTTTCCCGACCCGCTCCCGCCTCCTGTACCGGAGCATCCCGCAGAAGACCTTCCCTTGGCCGCCGGCCGACTCCATCAACCGCGACCTGGCTGTCGCCCTCAGCAAGTTCGCACCAGGCGGCGAGACACCGCAGGACGGTCGTCTGCTCCGCTCCATGGGCGTGGTCTCCCTCGTCCCGAGCGGTCGCGGAGTGCAGGCTGCAGAGGACCCCTTCGGTCCGGAACAGTTGGTCGCGATGTGCCGCATCTGCTCCCACGTGGACCCGCAGGTCACCGTCGACCCGGAGACCGGAAGCGCCGGAACCTGCCCTGCCTGCGGTGCGGAAAGCAAGTACTACAAGGCCGTCCCGTTCCGGGAACCCGCAGGCTTCCGGGCCGCCCGCGAAGCACGCGACTATGACGGCTATCGGGAGGTCGGTTCCAACGCCACCAGCGCACGGACCGCCACCGACCTGGAAAGAACGGCTCCTCGCATCCACCGCGCTGTCGGTGTGGACGACTGGATGGTCGTCCACACCGGCAGCGGCGACCGCTACATCGTCAACACCAACGCCGGCAAACTCTTCCGGTTCGTCAAGAACCAGGGGACTTGGGGCGGGTACACCGCCCTGGACCAGCCCAAAGCAGAGGCAGACCTGGAGATCGCCCTCGGCGCCACCCAGCACACCGACATGTTGTTCATCGGGGCGAAGGACGCCTTCGACAAGAACCGCGGTCTCCGCTTCGACATTTCGAAGTCCCAGCAGATCGACAGCTTCCCTGAGGCCTACCACGGCCGACGCGCGGCTTGGTATTCGCTGGCAGCCCTGCTGCGTCGCGCCGCTGCCCCGCACCTTGACGTGCAGCCGGAGGAACTCCTCAGCGGCATCCACGGCTCGGACGCCCCGGTGGCCGCTCCCGTCATGGCCTACCTTGCCGACACCCTCGACAATGGTGCAGGTCTCAGCACCTACCTCGGCTCGGAAGAACACATCGAGGAGTTCCTCCAGGCGGTCGACCAGTACGTGCACGACTTGGAGGCCCACCATCATGCGCAGAACTGCCGTAGCTCCTGCTACGCCTGTCTGCGCGACTACTCCAACATGCGCCTCCACCCGCTGTACGACTGGCGGCTCGCACGCGACCTGACCGACGCCCTGCGCGGCCGGAAACTACGGATCGACTCGGAGGACCACGAACGTCTGCTGAAGGGCTGGGCGGGCGAGGAGACCACGGTCAGTCTGGCGGAAACAGCCTCCGGACCGGTGGCGCTCTTCACCTCGGACTTCACCGGGGAGCCCATCGCGGTCGCCGTCAAACATCCGCTCGAGTCCGTCACCAAGGAGTACGAGAACGAACGGCTCCAGGCTCTGCGTGGCGAGGTCCGCTCCAGCGGGCGCGCCACCAGGATCGCCTTCGTCGACTCTTACAGCCTGGACCGGACCCCTGCCGCGGTGATCGAGCAGGTGCGCAGCTTCGCGGAGGACTTCTGATGACGGCAGAGATCCCGCTGGGCGGGAGGCAGGTGGTCGCCCAGGACGAGCAGGCCCGCCTGGAGGAGTTGCGGCAGCGCGAGATCGCCCGCCGCCTCGCCCTCCGCGAGGCCCGCGCCAAGGACCGGACCGCAACTGCTGAGGCCGTCGGGACCGCGCTGGAAGTCGTGGAAGCCGGAAGTAGCCCTACTCCGACTGTGCTCCAGCCTGTTCCCGACGGGTTCGCCGACAGGGAAGCCTGGGAGCGCGTCCGCTCCTTTGTGGAGCTCATGCTGCCCGGCGTGCTGAAGACGGAGAGTAGAACGCTCTCCGCACGTAAGCTGGCTCAGGCCGTGGCTGACGCAGCGATCCGGCAGGACGATCCCGTCCGAGGCGTCTCGCTGCTCGTTATGGCCCAGGACCACGGACTGGACGTCCTCGACGACCGGCCCGACGACCGGGCCCGCGCACTGCTGAAGGACAAGCCGCTGCCTCTCCTGGGAGAGCCGGGCAGCATGTGGCAGATCTACCAGGACGACCGCCGCCTGATGGAGACCCGTCTTCCTGCCCCCAGGCAGAAGGCCCTTCTGGCAAAGCTTCCCCGGCCGCTCCTCGACGACTACATAGACGAGGAGTGGATCGGTGTGGCCCCCGATCACGACGGCACCTCTCGGGCCGCCTACTTCCGCGCCCGTCTGGACCCAGCGTCACTCACCGACGAAGAGATGGACCTGCTGGCCTGGCCACTGGAAAGGGAACGCCGAGAGGCAGGACCGGGCAAGGAACCCGGCAGCGACTGGCCGCCGGACTGGCGCCTGCTGGTGAGGCTGCAGGCGGGCGATGCCCGGGCCGTTGACGAGGAGTGGACCGATCTCCTGCCGCAGACGCAGAAGCTCCTCGACGCCCTGCGAGAGGTGAAGCGGACCGGAAAGGTTCCGGACGACCTCGCCGCCGACGAGCGGCTGTGGGCCCTCCTGGAGCGGATCAACCCCTGGGTGAGCAGCGGGACAAGCAAGAAGTTCAACGGCTGGATCGCTGTGCGGGCCCTGATCAGGGCCGTCCGGCAGACGCACCGAGCCCTCCTGAACGGCGACGACGAGATTGCAACGCAGCGAAAGCAGACGGCGCTCGCCATAGCCGTGCGGCTACGGCACCAGCCACAACCAGTGCGCTGGGAAGCTCAGAACATCCAGGCCTACCTGCTCGCCGGCTCTGAGGGGACGGAACCCCTCAAACTTCTGCGACATGACGCCGAAGGCTGTCCACCCGTGAGGGAACAACTGGATGGAAGTGCCGTGGCCGCGCTGCGGAAAAATCTGAGCTTCCTGGAGAACCGGAAGCTCGGGGAACGGGATCGGCCACTCAACCCGTACCTCATGCTGGACGTGCCCGATGGGGCGAGCGACTGGAAGAAGGCCTGGCGGACTCTGCGAAAGCAGCTTGACGACGGCGGCCGGGTCCAGATCAACCGGGCCAAGGACATGATTGAGAAGGCCGAGCGGGAGCAGCAGGATCTGCCCCGGTTCCTCGTGCCGCTCGCCCCGCACTGCTGGGCAGCCCCCACCAACACAAGCCGTCGACTCGAACTCCTGCCCGAGCCCTTCCGGAGGCTCACCGAGCCGCCAACGGACAGTGACCGTGAGTGGTCGCGCACCGAGGCGGCCCGAGAAATAGTCACCAGGACGATAGAACGTCTTTCCCCGGCTGCTGAGGACACCACAGCCCTTGACGACCCAGGGAGCAGCACATCATGAGCAACCAAGCCGGTAAAGGCGGCAGTGGTTCGGGCCGCCGCGGCGGATCCCGACAGGGCCGCGGGCGTGGTCCGAACGCCGGGAGCGTACGGAGCCGTGGTGAGACCAGAGCTGCCAAGGCTGCTCCCTGGAAACTCACCGAGAGCTACCTGCCTAAGTTCGCCCCGGGGGCGCTGGACGCTGCCGCGATCGTGAAGTCGGTCAACGACGCACTCCTGCCCGTGGTGGAGAAGGAACTGAACGAGGCAGCAGAGAGTATGAAGTTTGCTTTGACAGAATTGGAAACGGAGGCCGATCTGCTCCCCTCCCTCCAGGAGGAACTGATGCGCCGGTACCTTCCGCAGTTCACCGAGGCGGTGCGCAAGGGAGTGCTGGAGAGCATTCGCACGCGTCAGATGCACCTGGCTCAACTGGCAGTTCTGCACCGGCACGCCCTCGCGAGCAAAACTCTGATGTCGGCACTGACCCGCATCGACCACGAGGTGGCTAAGGCCGGCGTACAAATCATCGGGGACACCGATGATCAATCACTGTTCCATGTCGTCGAGGACCAGCCCGGTGTGGTTCAGCGAGGGCCGGTCACTTTCGAACTGATCACGCCGGCGTACGTCGACAAGGAGTCGGGGAAACTGATTGAACGCGGGTGGCTGCGGGCTGTTGCCGAGGTGCCGCCTGCCAGGCGTTCGCGCGAGGATACGACACCTGGTCAGAAGCGTAGAGCAAACCACGCCAAGGCCAACAAGGCGCAGGTGGAAAGGGCTCCTGCCCAGCCGAAGAAGAAGCCGTACCACCGGGGACAGGATCCCCATCAAACGACGACGCGGAAGGGAACGCGATGACTTTCGGCATTGACTTCGGTACCAGCAACTCCGTGGTCGCCCACTGGAACGGGCACACAGCCGAAGTGCTGCCGGTCGACGGCGACAATGTGCCCGCGCAGTGGCGAATATCAGAGTTCGAGCAGCTCTTTCCCTCTGTGCTTTCCGTCCGAGACCTTCAGCGCACCCTCTGCTTCGGCTGGGAGGCGAAGACCGGCACCAGCGAGCCTCTCGACGCCGTGAAGCGCATGCTCGGCACTCGCTCCGGTGCAGAGAGGGACGGCCACATCGACGACCTCGAGGTCGGGGCCCAGATCGAGGAGCACCACGTCTGGATCGGCTCGGAGAAGTTCCACAGCACGGTTGCGGCCGCCTCTCTCTTCAGCCGCATGAAGGAAGGCGTCTCCGCCCAGCTGCTCGACCTTAGCGACGCGGTCGTCACCGTTCCCGCCAACGCGACGGGCGGCGCCCGTTACCGCACCCGTGCTGCGGCAGCGCTCGGTGGTGTGAAGGTCCGGGCGCTGCTCAACGAACCCACGGCAGCAGCGATCTCGTACGTTTACGACGTGCCGATCCTCGGCCGTTTCCTCGTCTTCGACTGGGGCGGCGGAACCATCGACGTCACCGTCCTCGAGTACAAGGACGGCCTCTTCGAGGAGCAGACATCCCGCGGCATCACCGCCCTCGGCGGCCTGGAGTTCGACAACGCGCTGGCAAAGCTGATCCAGCAGAAGATCGGCCTGACCGCGGACCGCCTCACCAAGGCCGAGCGACGGCGGTGGCGCCGGTCGGTCGAGCTGACGAAGATCGCCCTCTCCTCGGTGCCGATGGACGGCGCGCTCTTCTTCGACCTCCCAATCGGCCTCGCCCCCTCGATCTCGAAGCGCGAGGTAAAGATCACCGCGGCCGAGTACACCGAGGCGATCAACCCGCTCATCATCCGCGCCCTCGAGCCGGTCCGGCGGGCGTTGGAAGACCTGGCCATCGCCCCGGGTGACATCGACGCGGTTCTGATGATCGGCGGAACCTCGCAGATCCCCCAGGTGCGTCACGCCCTCGGCGAGCTGCTCGGCCACGACCGCGTCGTCGACAGCGGCCTGTGCCGGCCTATGACGGCCGTTGCCCGAGGTGCGGCGATCTACGCGGCTTCCCTCGACGGAGAACTCGGAGACGACAGCGACTTCTCTCTGGTGACCAGCTACGACTTGGGCACGGCTTTTAGCGCAGGGACGCAGAGGGGGTTCCGAGCAATCATTCATCGCAATGCCACGCTCCCGGCGGAGGGCTCGCAAACCTTCCAGCCCGACAAGCCAGGAGCTTCAGCAGTGCGCGTCCCGGTGATCGAGGGCGAAGTCGGCTACTCGGCCGACAGCGACAGGGCCTTCCCCCTGGCCGCCATCGAGGTGCCGCTTCCGAACCGGGACCGGGATGTCCAACGGAACAAGATCGAGGTCAAGTTCCGTTACAATGAGAGCGGGATCCTGCATTTCACCGCTGTTCACGTGGCCACCGGCATGCTGCTGGCCGAGCGCGAGATCGACTCCTTCGGCCCTGACGGCACCCCGCTGCAGCACGGCCTTGAGGACGAACTGTCCCGCCTCCTGGCCCGCACCATCAGGCCCTTCGCGGACGGGTCCTCCAACGTCCGACACCTCTCGGCAGCGGAGACCGCCAACGATCGGGCCGCGCCAATCGGCATGTCGATGCGAGTGGTGGAGGCCGACCCCGCAGTAACGGTCAACGGCGAACCGCAGGGAGTAGTAACGCAGGGATCTTGATCGGCCTCTGCCGGTCGGGGCGGAACTGTGTCCCACGCTGCACGAGAAGGCGGCGACGCTGCTGCACTCCGTTGCCCGCAATTACGCGCTGATCGACGGCAACCAGCGCACCGCCTGGCTCGCCTTGGGCGTCTTCCTGCGGCTCAACGGTGTCAGTGCCGGCACCGTCCCGCCTCCCGCCTCCGGTGACGGCCCGTTCGTCGAGGAAGTCGCGCAGGACAGCACCGGCATACCGGTCATTGCCACGCGCCTGTCGGCCTGGTTCCCCGTTTCCTGACGTTCGACGACGTGAGCGCCGGGCGGAACGACTCGACCGGATTGGTCAGTCGAAGTAGTGGCCCTGCCCTTCTCTGCACCAGCGGCTGGTGTAGGACGACCCCTGCGGTATTCCTGCCTCACCGCTGACGAGATTTCTGGGGCCT
>Ga0164242_10002975_pt1 | contig 19402 bp, 19 predicted proteins | sample OricomgcompostMG_FD_108783 | JGI IMG/M metagenome (GOLD analysis project Ga0164242, IMG submission 108783) | Miracle-Growth compost microbial communities from Emeryville, California, USA - Original compost - Miracle growth compost (MG) ... | reverse complement strand
CGATCCGCATGTTGGTCGCGTGACGGCGAACGGAGGTCCGATCGCTCCGCGTGGTGAGCTGCCGTTGGGGAGCACAGCCTATCGGACTATCGGGCCGTTCGGCGCGCAGAGCCTCCCCGCCGGCCTGCGCGCCGAACACCGGTTGAAAGAGGGCACCTGGGGCCTGCTGGAACTTGTCGAAGGCGCGCTTCGCTTCGTGTGGGACGATCTGGAAGGCGGCGCCGAGGAACTCGTCGCACCCGCCAGGCTGGTGGTTCCGCCGGAAGTTCTTCACCATGTCGAAGGCGAAGGACCGTTCGCCCTGACCATCGCCTTCCATCGTGTCTAACGGAAGCGCAGGTTCTCGCGGGTGAGTTGGGCGACGCTGGTTTTGCCCATCAGCTTCATGTCGCGGACGATTTCCGCTTCGAGCAAACCAAGCGCGCGCTCGACACCGGCCTGTCCGGCCGCCGCCAGAGCGTAGAGATAGAGCCTTCCGCCTGAAACGGCCTTGGCTCCCAGGCTCAGCGCCTTCAATACATGCGTGCCGCGACGCACCCCGCCGTCGAGGATCACTTCGATCCGGTCGCCGACGGCATCGACGATCTCCGCCAATTGGTCGAACGGCGCGCGGGCGCCGTCGAGCTGGCGGCCGCCATGGTTGGAGACGAAGATCGCATCCACACCCATGTCCGCCGCCCGGCGCGCATCGCCGACCGACATGACGCCCTTGAGCGCGAATTTGCCGCCCCAATCCTCGCGCAGCTTCCCGGCCGCTTTCCAGTCCATCGTCTGGTCGAGCATTTCGCTGAAGTATGACTGGATCGAGGCCGAGACGTCGCTGCCGGCGGCGACGTGCTTTTCCAGATTCGGGAGCGAGAACTTCTCGCGCAACAGGTAGTCGAGCGCCCAGCGCGGCTTGCTGGCGTAGCTGAACGCGCTCGCCGGCGTGATCCGCGGCGGGCTGGTGAAGCCGGTGCGCAGGCAGCGCTCGCGATTGCCGCCGACGATGGTATCGACCGTCAGCGCCACCGCATCGAACTTCGCCGCCCGGGCCATCTCCAGCAGGGCGGCGTTCAAGCCACGGTCCTTGTGATAGTAATACTGCAGCATCTTCGGCCCGGAAAACTTCGCCCCGATTTCTTCCATGCCCACGCTGGCGAGGCTGGAGATGCCGAACCACAGGCCGAACTTTTCCGCCGCCGCGGCTACCGCCCGTTCGCCCTGCCAATGGAACAGGCGCTGCAACGCGGTCGGGCTGAGCATCAGCGGCAGGCGGGTGGTCTGGCCGAGCACCGTCACCGAAGTGTCGATCGACTCGACGTCGACCAGCACGTCCGGCACAAGATCGACATCGTCGAAGGCGGCGGTGTTGCGCGCCTTGGTCGCTTCGTCGTCCCCGCCGCCGTCGATGTAGTGGAACACGGGGAAGGGCAGGTTGCGCCGGGCCAGCTCGCGGAAATCCGCGATATTGTGACAATTCGCCAGCTTTCCGACCCGTCCGATGCGCATGGGCAGGGGTGATAGCGGGGCGATGGGAATTGCCAAGCGCTCACGGCATTCATCCGCAATTCAGTTTACGAATGTAGTCGTATCGCTTACATACGTAGACGTAGATGAGGAGAGGCGCCATGGCTGAGCCGGCCGAGGACCCGGGCGAACGCATCAGCGAAGCCGAGCACGCGGTGATGGAAGCGCTGTGGGAGCGGAGCCCGCTCACCGCCGCCGAGGTGAGCGACAGGATCGCCGGACAGCGTGGCTGGAGCCTCGCCACGGTCAAGACACTGCTTTCGCGCCTGGTCGCCAAGAAGGCGGTCGCGACGGAGCCGGACGGGCGACGCTTCCTCTATTCCCCGACGATCGAGCGCACGGACTATGTCGGCGGCGAATCGCGCCGCCTGGTCGATCGCCTGTTCGGCGGTCGTGCGGCTCCCCTGGTCGCGCACCTGGTCGAAGCCGAAGCGCTCAGCGAGGACGACATTGCCGAGATCGAGCGCCTGATCCGGGAGTTCAGGAAATGACCGCCTGGCTGACCGACACGCTGCTCTACACTGGGCTGCTCATCGCCTTGGTGCTGCTCGTGCGGCGCCCGCTCGCGCGCTATTTCGGCGCGCAGTTCGCTTATGCCCTGTGGTCGCTTCCTGCGTTGCGGCTGCTGCTGCCGCCGATCGAGCTGCCTGCGAGCATGGCCCCGCAACAGGCGCAATTGAGCGACCAGGCGCTGCTCGCGCTGGCGATGGCTGCCAAAGCAACGCCTGCGGCCCCGATGCCCACACCCTTATGGCAGCGCACCGACCTGTGGCTGGCGCTGTGGCTCGGCGGCGCGGCCCTATTCCTCGCCTGGCGCATCGTCTCTTACCGGAGGATGCGCCGCGAGCTGCTGGCGGAAGCGCGGCCGGTCGGCGAGGTCGGCCGGATCCGGCTCGTCGAGACCCCGGCGGTGAGTTCCCCCGTGGCGTTCGGCGTATGCGACAAGGTCGTTGCCCTGCCGCGGTTCTTCATGGCCATGCCGGACCGCGCCGCGCGCGACCTCGCCATCGCTCACGAACTGGCGCATCATCGGGGTCACGACATCGCCGCCAACTTCGCCGCGCAGCCGCTGCTGGCGCTGCATTGGTTCAACCCGCTGGCGTGGTTCGGCTGGCGCGCGATGCGCCGCGATCAGGAAGCTGCCTGCGATGCCCGCGTCCTCGCCGGGCGCGGCCGTGACGAGCGCGCGATCTACGCCGGGCTCATCGCCGGGTTCGCCGCCGGCCCGCGTCTCGCGCTGGCCGCGCCGATGGCTTGTCCCATCATCGGCGAGAAATCGATCATCCACCGCTTGAGGAGCCTGTCCATGACCGACGTATCCCCTTCGCGCCGTCGTCTCGGCCGCTGGCTGCTCGCTGGCGGAGCGCTGGCCCTGCCGCTGACCGCTTCGGTCAGCTATGCCGCCGCGGCGCAGGACCGGCCGATCGAAGCCGTCGACGCCGTACCGTCGGACGTTCCGCCGGCTCCTCCGGCGCCGCCCGCGCCACCGGCCGCACCCGAGGCGCCGGAAGCACCCGCCGCGCCAGCCGCGCCGCCCGTCGAGCGGCACATCTTCAAGCTGCAGCGTGATGGTGACGGCGCGGATGCCGATGCCGGCAAGCGCGAGCGGCACGTATTCGTGGTGCGCAGCGACGATCCGCTGACCCCAGAGGAGAGGAAGAAGTTCGAGGCCATGAGCCGCGAGTGGCAGAAGAAGGGCGCCGAATGGCAGGCCAAGGCCGGGGAATGGCGCAAGCTGGCCGAAGGGCAGCGCACGTTCGCGCTCGCCCATGTCCCCGAGGTTTCGACCGATTGCGACAAGGCCGGCGAGAGCGGCACCCGCTCATGGACCGACGACAGCGGCCGCGAGCACGTCGTGATCTGCCAGCGGATCATCCGCCGGAATGCGGAGGCGGCGCAGGGCCAGGCGTTGATGAGCCTGCGCGGCGCCCGCGCCACGATCGCCGGCAACGGTGACATGAGCGACACGGTCAAGCGGGAAGTCCTCGGCGATCTCGACAGGGAAATCGCCCGGCTGGAAGCCGAACGGAAATAAGACGCCCTCAGCAGGGGCCGCACGGTGGAGGGAGACACGGACCCTCCACCGCCGTTCCTGCATCACTGGCTCTGCACATACTTGTCGCAGGCGGTGTCGTCGGCGCTCTCCATTCCGGTGCGTAGTGCGGCCATCCGCTGCGCGCTGGTGCCGTGGGTGAAGGTCTCCGGGTTGACCGCTTGCCCGGCGTTGCGTTCCAGCGTGTCGTCGCCGATCGCGCTGGCGGCGGTCATGCCTTCCTCGAAGTCGCCCGGCTCGATGAGGTTGCGGTTCTTGCCCGCCCATACACCGGCGTAGCAGTCCGCCTGCAGCTCCATCCGCACCTGCAACTGGTTCGCCGCGCGCGGATTCTGCTGCTGCGCGCTGGCGATCGCGTCGGCCACGCCGGTGAGCTTCTGCACATGGTGCCCGTATTCGTGCGCGACCACGTAGTAGCGCGCGAAATCGCCCTTGGCGCCGAGCTCGCGGGCCATCTGGTCGTAGAAGCTGGTGTCGATGTAGATGCCTTCGTCCTGCGGGCAGTAGAACGGCCCCATCGACGACTGGGCGGCGCCGCAGCCGGAGCGCGTGCCGCCCTGGTAGAACACCAGCTCGGGCTGATGCCACGCGACGCCTGCTTTCTGGAAAATCGGCTGCCAGGTCTGGTTGAGCGAGGAAAGCGCGTTGCAGGCCTCTGTCGCGTATTGGTTGTCGTTGCAGATCTGCGTGCCGGTTTCGCCTGGCTGCTGGCCGGCCGTGGTCGAGTAGCCGGCCTGGTCGGCGCTCTGCATTCCGCCGAGGAACTGCGTGGGATCGGCGCCGAAGACGAAATAGGCGATCAGTGCGATGACGATCGTGCCGCAGCCGATGGAGCCGCCGCGCATCGGCAATCCGCCGCCACCGCCGCCTTCGCCGCGCCGCACGCGGATGCTGTTGGGATCGAATGGACCGAGCCGCATGCGTTTACCCTCCCGTTGTGCACTTGCGAAAAGGCTGGAACCTCCGCCTGCCAATTCGTAAGGCTTCCCAATCCAATCGCAAGGAGGCTTGAATGTTCCTGTCCGGCAAACGCGCGCTCGTCACCGGCTCGACTTCGGGCATCGGCCTCGCCATCGCCCGGGCCCTGGCCGCCGAGGGGGCCGAGGTGGTGCTCAACGGCTTCGGCGATGCGGACGCAATCGCCCGCCTGTGCGACGAACTGGCCGCGCGCCATGTCGCCGCGGACCTGACCACCGCCGCCGGCGTCGAGGCCCTGATGCGGGGCGCCGGCCCGATCGACGTGCTTGTCAACAATGCCGGCATGCAGCACGTCGCCCCGGTCGAGGATTTCCCGCCGGAGAAGTGGGATGCGATCATCGCCCTCAACCTCTCGGCCGCGTTCCACACCGCACGGCTGGCGGTCCCGCATATGAAGGCGCGGGGCTGGGGCCGCATCATCGCCACAGCCAGCGCCCATTCGCTCGCCGCGAGCCCGTTCAAGAGCGCCTATGTCGCCGCCAAGCACGGCCTCGCCGGGCTGACCAAGGTCCTTGCGCTCGAACTCGCCGAGCACGGCGTCACCGCCAATTGCATCAGCCCGGGTTACGTCTGGACGCCGTTGGTGGAGAACCAGATCCCCGACACGATGGCCGCGCGGGGGATGACTCGCGAGGAGGTGTTGAACGATGTCCTCCTCGCCAAGCAACCTACCAAGAAGTTCGTCCAACCCGAGGAAGTCGCCGCCCTCGCCGTGTTCCTCTGCCGCGCTGAGGCGCAGAACATCAACGGCGCGAATTACACGATCGATGGCGGGTGGACGGCGGAATAGGGGCGCTCAGGGGTATTGCTGACGAGCGTGAATGACGCCGAGGATTTCCACCGCATCTCCTCCGACCCGGTAGATCAGGATGTAATTGGGATGGGCCAAAGCTTCGCGCGTCCCCGGCACTCGACCTCTCGGAAAGATATAGGGATAATCCGGCAGGCGCTCAGCACAGCTCAGCAATCGCTGACGGAGTCTTAAGGCCGCTTCGAGATTGAAATCGGAGATGTAATCAACAATTAGCTCAAGATCGTTGGCCGCCTCATCCGTCCACTCGAGCCTTAGCACTTCTGCCGCCGCTTCTTCTCTTCGAGCAGCCGATCGATCCGCGCCATCACCTCATCATGGGGTAAGCGCGGCTTCTCGCTGGCGAGTGATTTCTCGACCTTTTTCCGAAACCACTCGTTGTAAGCGGCTTCCTCTTCGGCCGAGCTGAATTCCGACACGAGAGGCGAGTACTTGTTCATGAGCGGAAGATAGGGCCAAACTGTCCCAATAGCAAAGGCCCTACCGACGGGTGCCCCGAAACTTGCTCTGAAATCGAGGAAGTCGTCGCACCCGCTTTGTTCCCGCTACGGGACGCAGAATATGGACGGCGGAGTAACCCGTGCGAACCGGACGGACCCGGGGAAAAGCTTCGCGCCAATTCTCCTTTTCTCGTCACCCTGAACTTGTTTCAGGGTCCATCTGGCCCCCAGGCGGACGTTGAAGGAATCCACCGTGCGTCGACTCTCATCTGTGCGAGATCAGTTCTCAACCTGGAAATGGATGCTGAAACGAGTTCAGCATGACGAATGAAAGGAGGGTCGCGGATAGCGCAATTACGTGCGCTTGATCTTCTCCATCGCCTTGCCCTTGGCGAGTTCGTCGATCAGCTTGTCGAGCCAGCGCACCTTCTGCTCGATCGGGTCCGCGATGTCCTCAATGCGATGGCCGCAGATCATGCCCTTGATTTCCGGGGCTTTGGGATTGAGTCGCGGGGCCTCGTCGAAGAACGTCTCGTAGTCCGTCTCCCGCGCGATCTGTTCCTCGATCCCGGCCCTGTCGTAACCGGTCAGCCAGCAGGTGACTTCGTCGACCTCGTCCCGCGTGCGCCCGTTGCGCTCGGCCTTGGCGACCAGCAGCGGATAGACCTTGGCGAACTTCAGCGCGCGGATGTTCATTCTGGCCACGGTAGTCGCCCTCCAAGTTGCCGAGCATTAGCCAGTATCCTATTCAGCGGAAATGGCACTCAGAGCCTACATGGCGTTTAGGCGCTGGATCGATCATGATCTGTCGCGTGGATCGCGCGTAGGCCATCCCTTCGAGGCTTACACTGACAGGCCGTTCGTGAGTTTCATGGTTCCATCTGTTCCGGCCTTTATCGCTGTGGGAACATTCGGCTTGATCTGGCGGGCAGACGCTTCCTTATCATCGCTCGAATACACAGTGGCTTATGGCTCGCTGGGCATTGCTCTCATACTGGTAGCATTCGTTGGATGGCGGCTTCAGCGCCTCATGCGTGCGAGAGCAATCAAGATGGGGCGACTTTACGAGCGGAAATCGAGATATGCCCTTCCTCCAGAGTATGCTGACTCCGAAGATGCCTTGTTGGCTGCTCGCAGGCGGGCCCACTAGCGATTGACGCAAACCGCGTTTACATGGGCCGCCACGAATCGCTCCCGCACATAAGAAAAGTGGCACTCATGGAAATCGAAACCGGCCTGACCTTCGACGACGTCCTCCTCAGGCCGGCGGAAAGCGAAATCGTTCCCTCGCAGGCGATTACCCGGACGCGGCTGACGCGGGAGATCGGGCTCAATATCCCGATCCTCTCTTCGGCGATGGACACCGTCACCGAGGCCGAAATGGCGATCGTCATGGCCCAGCTCGGCGGAATCGGCGTGCTGCACCGCAACCTCACCGTCGAGGAGCAGTGCGACGCGGTGCGGCGGGTCAAGCGGTTCGAGAGCGGGATGATCGTCAACCCGATCACCATCGAGCCCGACGCCACGCTCGGCGAGGCGCGCGAGCTGATGGTGCGGCATTCGATCAGCGGCATCCCGGTGGTCGACCGCTCGGGCAAGCTGTGCGGCATCCTCACCAACCGCGACGTGCGCTTCGCCGACAACCCGAAGCAGCCCGTCAAGGAGCTGATGACGCACGAGAACCTCGCCACCGTCCATTCCGGCGTGAGCCAGGACGAGGCGCGGCGGCTGTTGCACCAGCGGCGGATCGAGAAGCTGCTGGTGGTGGACGAGGCCTACAAGTGCATCGGCCTGATCACTGTGAAGGATATCGAGAAGGCGGTGCTCAACCCCGACGCGACCAAGGATGCCGGCGGGCGGCTGCGCGTCGCGGCGGCGACGACCGTCGGCGACAAGGGTTTCGAGCGCACCGAGGCGCTGATCGACGCCGAATGCGACGTGGTCATCATCGATACCGCGCATGGCCACAACAAGGACGTGGCGCGCGCGGTCGAGCGGGTGAAGCGCCTGTCGAACTCGGCGCAGGTGATCGCCGGCAACGTCGCTACGGCAGAAGCGACCCGGGCGCTGATCGACGCAGGGGCGGACGGCGTGAAGGTCGGCATCGGCCCGGGCTCGATCTGCACCACGCGGATCGTCGCCGGCGTTGGTGTGCCGCAACTCACGGCAATCATGGACGCCGCGAGCGCCGCCGGCGACGTGCCGGTCATCGGCGACGGCGGGCTGCGCACCAGCGGCGATGCGGCCAAGGCGCTCGCCGCCGGAGCTTCGAGCGTGATGATCGGCTCCCTGCTCGCCGGCACCGAGGAAGCGCCGGGCGAGACCTTCCTCTACCAGGGGCGTGCCTACAAGGCTTATCGCGGCATGGGCAGCGTCGGGGCGATGGCCCGCGGCAGCGCCGATCGCTATTTCCAGCAGGACATCAAGGATCAGATGAAGCTGGTCCCCGAAGGCATCGAGGGTCAGGTGCCCTACAAGGGCCCGGCGCGCGACGTGGTCCACCAACTCGTCGGCGGGATCAAGGCGGCGATGGGCTATACCGGCAGCGCCACGATCGAGGACTTGCGGCGGAACGGAAAGTTCGTGCGCATCACCAACGCCGGGCTGTCGGAAAGCCACGTCCACGACGTCAGCATCACCCGCGAGGCGCCGAACTACCCGACGCGGTGATCCTCCCCGGCACGGGGAGGGGGACCGTGCGAAGCACGGTGGTGGGGATTCGCCGCAAGCGCCTTGCCATGGCGAGAGTCCCCTTCGTCACCGGCCTGCGGCCGGCGCCACCTCCCCGTCCCGGGGAGGATTTGAAATCGCCAAATCCTACAATCGACGCGCTATCGCGCGATATCGCTTTCCTACTTGGCCCAGATTTGCCAGCCCTTCGCGGATGAGCGGCCGGATCCCTTTCACCCCTCTGCCGATGACTGTCGACTCGCCTTTTTCGTCGGTGCCGCCGCGGACCTTGGCCACTGCGAACATTGGGACCATTCGCCCGGGCTGCTCGCCGTGACCCCCGCCGCCCGAGTCCAGTCGGCCATCGAGCTGCTCGACTCGATCATTGCCGCCGCCCGGTCGAAGGGTGCACCCGCGGACCGCATCCTCGCCGAATGGTTCCGCGCGCATCGCTTCGCCGGCTCGAAGGACCGCCGCGCGATCCGCGAGCTGGTTTACGACGCGATCCGCGCCTGCGGCCCCGTTCCGGCGAGCGGCCGCGCGGCCATGCTGCGGCTGGCGCAAGGCGACGAGGCCTTGTCGGGCCTGTTCGACGGATCGTCCTACGGGCCGCAAGCGATCGTTCAGGGCGAACCTGTTGCGGCGGGCGGTATCGCGCCGGAATGGCTGGAGGCCGCTCTTGCCGCATCCGACATTGCCGGGCCGGAAGCGGCCGCGCTGCTGGCGCGGGCACCGCTCGACATCAGGGTGAACACGCTCAAGGCCTCGCGCAACGGGATCGAGCTGCCGGCCGAGGCGCAGCGGATCGCCGCGCCGAACGGCTTGCGTGTCGCGCCGGGGACGCCGGTGGAGCAATGGCTGGCCTACCGGGAAGGCCTCATCGAAGTGCAGGACGGCGGCAGCCAATTGGCCTGCGAAGCGGTTGCGGCGCGGCCCGGCGAGACGGTGATAGACTTGTGCGCCGGGGCAGGGGGCAAGACCCTGGCGCTGGCGGCGGCGATGGAGAACGCCGGCACGCTGATCGCCGCCGACACCGACCGGGGACGGCTCTCACGGCTCGCCCCGCGCGCGGAGCGCGCCGGAGCGCTGATCGCCGAGACCGTGCTGCTCGATCCCGGCCGCGAGCTCGAGGCTCTGGCGGCGTGGAAGGGCAGGGCCGACGCGGTGCTGGTCGATGCGCCGTGTTCCGGCACCGGCACCTGGCGGCGCAATCCGGAAGCACGCTGGCGCCTCGCTCCGCAGGACCTCGATCGGCTCGCCGGGACTCAGGCGCGGCTGCTCGAAATCGCCGCCGGGTTGGTTCGGCCGGGTGGACGGCTGATCTATGTCGTTTGCTCGCTGCTGGACGCCGAGGGCGCGGATCAGGTTGCCGGCTTCCTCGCCGCCCATTCGGGCTGGCGCCCTGGCCCTCCGGCCCTGCCACTCGGCACCCCGTGCGGAACCGGTACGCGCCTGACTCTGTTCCACGATGGAACCGACGGATTTTTCATCGCGCGCCTCGATAAGGCGTGTTAGCCTTGCGCCAGATGGCTGGCTCAGGATCGCAACCGGCGCCCGCGCTCAAGGAGGCCTTAATGCGTTACGCTCCCGCCGCTCTTGCCCTGTCGCTCGTCGTAGCGGTCACCGCTAGCGTAAGCATGGGGGCGGAGCGGCAGCCGGACCCGCGCGCGGCGGCGCTCGTGGCCGAGGGCAAGAGCCAACTCGCCGCGGGGCAGGTCGAGACCGCGGTGGACAGCTTCGAAGCCGCGCTGGCGGTCGATCCGGGCTATACCGCCGTCTATCTCGATCTCGGCGAAGCGGCCCGCGCGCAAGGCCTGCAAGGCAAGGCGATCCGCTATTACCGCGAGGCGCTGGAGCGCGACCCGAAGAACCTTGCCGCGCTCTCCGGCGAAGGCCAGGCGATGCTGGAGAAAGGCGCGGTGGACAAGGCGAAGCGTAATCTCGCGCAGTTGCAATCGCTGTGCGGCGGATCGTGCAGCCAGGCGCAACAGCTCGCCACCGCGATCGAGAACCACCCGGTCAAGCCGGTCCTGACCGCCGAAGCGGTCGCGCCGGAGCCGGTCGTCACGCACAACTGACGGTCAGATCAGGTCGCGAAAGCCGGCGACGATCGCCGCATAGACCTCGCGCTTGAACGGCACGATCAGCTCCGGCAGCAGTTCGGGCACCACCCATTTCCATTCGCAGAACTCGGGCGGATCGTGTGCTTCGAGGTCGATGTCGCTGTCGGCGCCGGTGAAGAGGGCGAGATACCAGGTCTGCCGCTGGCCGACATACCTGCCGCCCCACAGCTTGCCCTTGAGCGAGTCGGGCAAGTCGTAGAGCAGCTCGCCTGGAAGCCGCGCGACCACCTCGACATGCGCGGCCGTGGCGCCGGTCTCCTCCCGCAGCTCGCGCAGCAAGGCCTGGCCGGGCTCTTCGCCTTCGTCCACTCCGCCCTGCGGCATCTGCCAGAAGTCGCCCTCGCGGTTGTCGATTCGCTTGCCGACGAAGGCATGGCCCTGCCGGTTGACGAGCATCACCCCTACGCAGGGACGGTAGAGGCTGAGGTCCTTGTCGCTCATGCGAACGGCGATAGGCATTCATCCACCGCGTTTCCACTCGGCAATTTAGTGCCACGACAGAAAAACTTGATTGCGGGGCCCGGGAGTGGGACCTAGGTCCCGCGCCATATTCGAAGGCGCCAGTGGCGCGTGCAGGACCCAGCCCATGGCTACCCAAACGGCCGAAAGACCGGCCGACATCCAGACTCCCGAAGCCGTCGTCGTCCGCTTTGCGGGGGATTCCGGTGACGGCATGCAGCTCACCGGCGGGCAGTTCACCCTCTCGACCGCGCTCGCCGGCAACGATCTCGCCACGTTCCCCGACTTCCCTGCCGAAATCCGCGCGCCGCAAGGCACGCTGTTCGGCGTCAGCGCGTTCCAGATCAACTTCGGCAGCCGCCAGATCAACACCGCCGGCGACGCGCCCGACGTGCTGGTGGCGATGAACCCGGCGGCGCTCAAGGTGAACCTCGCCGCGCTCAAGCCCGGTGGCCTGATCATCGCCGACACCGGCGAGTTTTCGAAGCGCAATCTCGAAAAGGCCAAGTACGAAACCAACCCGATCGAGGACGGCAGCCTCGCCAAGTGGCAGGTCCTCGCGTTCGACATCAGTGCGCTCACCCTCGAAGCCGTCAAGCCGTTCGGCCTTGGCAACAAGGAAGCGCTGCGCTGCAAGAACATGTGGACGCTCGGCCTGGCGCTATGGATGTTCGACCGCGACCGACAGCCGCTGATCGATTGGCTCAACGCCAAGTTCAAGACCAAGCCCGAGATCGCCGCCGCCAACGTGGCTGCCCTCAATGCGGGCCATGCCTACGGCGAAACGGCCGAATTGTCGGGGCCGCTCAAGCAGACGCATGTCTCGCCGGTAAAGAGCGAGCCGGGGCTTTATCGCACCGTCACGGGTGCCGAGGCGGTATCGCTCGGTCTCGTCGCCGGGGCGCAGCTTGCGAACTTGCCGATGTTCTTCGGCGGCTATCCGATCACGCCGGCGAGCGCGATCCTCCATCACCTCGCGCGGCTCAAGGAATTCGGCGTAACCACGTTCCAGGCCGAGGATGAGATCGCCGCGATCTGCGCCGCGATCGGCGCGTCCTACGCCGGACAGCTCGGCGTCACCTCGTCGTCCGGCCCTGGCATCGCGCTCAAGACCGAGGCCATGGGCCTGGCGATCATGACCGAGCTGCCGCTGGTGATCGTCAATTCCCAGCGCGGCGGGCCTTCGACCGGCCTGCCGACCAAGACCGAGCAGAGCGACCTCTATCAAGCGGTTTACGGCCGCAACGGCGATGCGCCGATGCCGGTGGTCGCCGCGCGCAGCCCGTCCGACGTGTTCGAAGTCGCCATCGAGGCCTGCCGCATCGCCACGCAATACATGACCCCGGTCATGCTGCTGACAGACGGCTATATCGCCAATGCCGCCGAACCATGGAAAGTGCCGGACACCAGCAGTTTCGAACCGTTTCCTGTAAAGTTCCTCGAAGAGCCGAACGCCAAGGATGCCGAAGGCAATGCCAAGCTGCTGCCATACAAGCGCAACAAAAAGGGCGCGCGGCCGTGGATCAAGCCCGGCACGCCCGGAATGCTCCATCGCATCGGCGGCATCGAGAAGCATTTCGAAACCGGCAACATCGACTATTCGCCGAGCAACCACCAGGTGATGACCGACGCTCGCCGCGACAAGGTGCTCGGCGTGCAGGTACCCGACCAGGAAGTTGCCCTCGGCGACACGACAGGTGATCTGGCGGTGGTCGGTTGGGGCAGCACTTACGGCCCGATCCACCAGGCGGTCCGCCGCGCGCGCGAGCAGGGCCGGAAGGTCAGCCACATTCACGTGCGCCACATCTGGCCGCTGCCGAAGAACCTCGGGCCGTTGCTCAAGAGCTTCGATCGCGTGCTGGTTCCCGAGATGAACACGGGCCAGTTCAAGACCGTGCTGCGCGACCAGTTCCTCGTCGACGCCGACAGCCTGACCAAGACCAGCGGCCAGCCCTTCCAGATCGCCGAGATCATGGAAGCGATCGACAAGTACTTCGACGGCATTCCCGACAATGAAGGCGGGGAGGTCCCCGCCGACAAGACACAGTTGCCCGAGCCGCAATCCGGCTACGATGACGGCACCCTGCCCGACGCGCCATTCCACGGCGAGGACGCAGCGCTGCAGAGCGAGGGATCGGATAACGGGACGGTGAATCAGTGACTGACGCCACAACTTACCAATACATGCTCGGGGACATGGTCTTCGAGATCAATGAGTTCATGGACGAACACATCGATTCGAGCACCGAAGTTCGCGCGACGATCATGAATCTCGCGGGCATCGTCCGGCGGAAATTCTATTCTTTCGAAATCGAAGAGCCGGCGCTAGCGGGACCCATTAGCGAGCCTGACATCTGGTTCGTGCGAGGCTGCAAATGAACGACATGACCCCCATCCAGACCACGGTAAAGGACTGGGAAACCGACCAGGAAGTTCGCTGGTGCCCCGGTTGCGGGGACTATGCGATCCTCAAGGCGGTACAGCGCACGCTGGTGACTGTCGGCGCCGATCCGGCGAATACGGTGTTCATTTCCGGCATCGGCTGCTCCAGCCGCTTCCCCTACTACATCGAGAGCTACGGCTTTCATACGATCCATGGCCGCGCGCCGGCGTTCGCGACCGGGGCCAAGCTCGCCAACCCGGACCTCGACGTGTGGCTGATCACCGGTGACGGTGACGGCCTCTCGATCGGCGGCAACCACCTGATGCACGTGCTGCGGCGCAACGTGAACGTGCAGATCATGCTGTTCAACAACGAGATCTACGGTCTCACCAAGGGCCAGGTTTCGCCGACCAGCCGTCTCGGCACCAAGACTCCCTCGACGCCGCTCGGCTCCTACGACCGGCCGGCGCAGCCGTGCGCCTTCGCTCTCGGCAGCGGCGCGCGGTTCGTCGCCCGCGGATTCGACGTATCGAAGAACCTGCCCGACGTGCTCAAGGCTGCGCATGCTCATCAGGGCGCCGCCTTCGTCGAAATCTTCCAGAACTGCATCGTTTACAACAAGGACGTGTTTGAAGGTTTCGCCGCCCCCAAGGGCGCCGAGGATCGGCAACTGTGGCTGGAAGACGGACAGCCGATGTTGTTCGGCTCCGAGAAGACCGGAGGCATCAAGGGCATCACTCTCGACCGCGACGAACTGGTGCTCAAGGTGGTCGATGTGATCGACGGCGATTGGCAGGCGGCGGGTGTGATCGTCCACAACGTCAGGAACCGCGCCATCGCGCACATGCTGGTGGAGATGCCGTTCGGGCCGTTCCCGATGGCCCTTGGCGTTCTCTATGATGACCCACGCCCGACCTTCGAGAGCGCGGTCATAGAGGAGCGCGCCCGGGCGAGCGAAGGCAAGGACGCCAATCTCGCCAAGCTGCTTGGCAAAGGGCAGAGCTGGACGGTTGGCGAAACGGCGGCCGATCCGGTTTGAACGCGAAAAAAGCTGTCCTACAAACGCTGAACTGTGCCACCACCGGGTTGACCTGCAGGTGGGGACGGCGCGAAACTGAAGTATCTCGGTCCGGCAATGCAAGGCCGCGAGTTTTCCTTCTGGACACCGGCAATTTATTCAACGGCGTGTCAACTTCGTCGACGCCCGCGTTTCCCAATGGGTTAGCGATCAGCACAGCGGCTGGGCGGAGCCCGGTCCATGGATAACATCACCCACAGCCTGGTCGGCTGGACGCTCGGCCAGACAGGCCTCAAGCGCAAGACGCGCAAGGGCCTGGCGGCGCTGATCCTCGGCGCCAACGCGCCCGATATCGACGTATTTCTCGGTTGGGTACCGTGGGCCCCGCTGGCGACGCACCGCGGGTGGACCCACAGCTTTTTCGGCGGGGTGCTGGTCCTGCCGCTCGGCCTGGCAGGGCTGCTGTGGCTGCTCGACCGATGGCAGTTGCGACGCGGCGGACGGTTCAAGAGCGGGCTCGAGATGCGTTTCGGCTGGCTCGTCGCCCTCAGCTACATCGGCTGCCTGACGCACCCGCTGCTCGATTGGCAGACGAGTTACGCGATCCAGCTCTTCACGCCGTTCGACAAGCACTGGTACCACAACGATTCGCTGTTCATCGTCGATATCTGGATATGGCTCGGCCTCGGCTTCGCCGTCTGGCTTTCGCGCAAGTGGGAAAAGCAGGGGCGGAGCGACTGGCGCAGGCCGGCCGTGACAGCGGCGGTGGGTCTGGTTGCCTACATCACCGCCAACGGCGCGCTTACCGACCATGTATTCAGGGCCCCGATCGTGGAACTTCACGGCGCCCGGCCGGACACCATCGTCGTCTCTCCGCCGCCGGTCGCTTTCTGGGATCGCAACGTCATCTGGCGCTATCGCCACGCGATCGGGCGCGGACGATACGCTCCCTTTGCGGGGTTCGTTTACGATCCGGCCCACTCGGCCCCCGTGCCGGATGGGATGACCGACCCCTTGGCGCGGCGCGTGCTCCTGACCGCACCGGAGCTGGCCCATTTCCGCCGCTGGTCGATCCTGCCGATGGCTTCCGTCACCCGGCAACGCTGCACCGTGCGCCTGGATTTCCAGGATGCGCGGTTCGGCGGCCGCCCGGGCGCCGGCCGGCTGGGCCAATCGGTGATCCTTCCGACCCACGCGCCGGGCTGCTGATCGAGCTTCTAGGCGCATCAGCAACGCTTCGCTCAGTATCTTGCCGTCAACCGCCGAGCAGTTCATATCCGCGCCAATGAATAGGGAGGCTGCGAGAGGAGGGGCACTGCTCGCAGGCGGACGCCGTTTCGGCGCCACGCCGCGGCTTTTCTCGCGCCTGTTCGCCGGCGGGTTCCATAAGCTGCTCGACCGCGTCGATGCCGGGCTGGAGCGAGGCTCGATTCTCGCGACGTTGCCCGACGGCTCGACGCGGCTGTTGGGCGGGCGGGCGGAGGGCTTCGCCGCCGAGGTCGAGGTTCGCGACTGGCGCGCCTTGCTGCGCCTGGCGCTCGGCGGCTCGAGCGGATGGTATCAGGCGTGGGAAGCGGGCGAATGGACCAGCCCGGATCCGGTGCCGCTGTTCGCGCTGTTCATGGCCAACGGCGAGAAGCTCGGCGATGTCGGGCGCGCGAAGGGGCCTTGGCGGCTGGCTTCGCGCTTCGCCCATTGGCTCAACCGCAACACGAAAGCCGGCGCCGAACGCAATATCCACGCGCACTATGATCTCGGCAACGACTTCTACCGCTCCTGGCTCGATCCGACGATGAGCTATTCAAGCGCGTACCGCTGGGGCGAGGACGGGCTCGAACCGGCCCAGCGGCGCAAGTGGGCGCGGCTGGCGGAGCGATTGGGTAAACCGGAAACGCTGCTCGAAATCGGTTGTGGCTGGGGCGCACTGTCCGGCTTCTTCGCAGAGCGTGGCGCCAAGGTTACCGGGATCAGCCTGTCCGACGAACAGCTCGAATGGTGCCGCGAGCGGCATCCGGGCGTCGATTTCCACAAACAGGATTATCGCGACTGCGGCAAGGATTCCGTTGAGCAATTCGATGCGATCGTCAGCGTCGAAATGGTCGAGGCGCTCGGCCGCGCCTATTGGCCCGCGTTCATGGATTGCCTCGCCCGCAACCTGAAGCCGGGCGGTCGCGCGGGGGTGCAGTTCATCGCGATGCGCGACGGGCTGTTCGAAGGCTATGCCCGCAACGCGGACTTCATCCAGGCCTACGTCTTCCCCGGCGGGCTGCTGATCAAGACCAGCGAGTTTCGCAAACTGGCCGAAGAGCGCGGCTTGTTATGGCAGGATCAGGAGGATTTCGGTCTCGACTATGCCGAAACGCTCAAGGCCTGGCGCGCCAACTTCGATGCCGCCGCGGCCGAGGGCCGACTGCCGCCGGGCTTCGACGAGCGCTTTCGCGATCTTTGGCGCTTTTACCTGATGTACTGCGAAGGCGGCTTCCGCGGCGGCGGAATCACCGTCAGCCAAGTCACCCTGGTGAAGGGTTAGCTCGCTTCAGCCCCTGTAGACGCCGTCGCCACGGTAGCGGGCGAGGATATTGTCGTGGACGATAGGACTGAGCAGTTGCGCGAACGCGCAACCACATAGGCTGTCCTCCCACCAGATCACCTCGGCCTGGAGCGCTTCGAGCCCCGGCAAGGTCAACCAGCACACCGTGCCGACATGCAGGCGGCTGACCGAAGTCGCCGAGAAACCCGACAGCGAGAGATCGTTGACCACGGTCTGGAACGGGCGTCCGCCCGATTGACGCAACTGCGCCGGGATCGACAGCCGGGTGCGCGGCGCGCTCCGGTCTTCCTGAGCCGCGATTTCGTAGCGGCCGATGACATTCTGCAAGCTCATGACGCGTCTCTCGCAAACCGTTGAACGCACGGTTGGGGGCCATGCCCTGACGAGGATGCGCCGAGTTGCTTACCGCGTGCTTAGGAAAAATGGTTAAGCGGCATTTTCCAGGCGGATGCGGCTGCCGGTCGCGAAGTCTTCGGCAACAAGGGCGGCGATGCGGCCGGCCACGACTTCCGGCGGCTTGACCGTATCGGGGTCTTCGCCTGGATAAGCGCGAGCGCGCATCTGCGTGCGTGTCTTGCCCGGGTCGAGGATCGCTACGCGCACTTTCGAGATATTCTCTACTTCCTGCGCATAAGCGCCGAGCAGGTTGTCGAACGCCGCCTTGGTCGCCCCGTAAGCGCCCCAGTAGGCGCGCGGGTTCTGCCCGAGATGGCTGGTCACGCCGATCACCCGACCGGTGTCCGAACGCTTGAGAAGCGGATCGAAGTTCGCCAGCAGTGCCTGCGTGGCAAGCACGTTGAGCGTCAGCGCGCGGTTGAAGAACTGCTGCTCGATCTGAGCGACGGGCGTCAGTTGTGGCAGGATCGCGGCGTTGATCACCAGGATGTCGAGCTTGCCCCAGCGTTCGGAGACGGCGTTGGCGAGCCGGGCGATGGAATCGCTTTCGGTGAGGTCCATCGGCGCGATCGTCGCGGTTCCGCCGGCCTGATGGATTTCCTCCTCGATAGCCTCGAGATCGCGGGCCGTGCGAGCGGTCAGCACGACGTGCGCACCAGCGGCGGCGAGCGCCTTGGCCGTTGCCGCGCCGATGCCCCGGCTCGAGCCGGTGACGAGCGCAATCCTTCCCGAAAGCGGCTTGTTATCCGCCATCACGCGACCTTGGCGTCGACAGGAAGGGTGAACTGCGCTTCGCGCTGGTGACGTTCGGCCAGGTCGGTCAGGGCCGTCGGATAATCGCCGGTGAAGCAGGCGTCGCAATATTGCGGACAGGCGTCGTTGCGTCCCGGCAGGCCGACCGCGCGATAAAGGCCGTTGATCGAGACGAAGGCCAGGCTGTCCGCCTGGATGAATTCGCACATCGCGTTAACGTCCATCCGTCCCGCGAGCAGTTTCGAACGCTCGGGCGTGTCGACGCCGTAATAGCAGCCGTGGCCGGTCGGCGGGCTGGCGACACGGAAATGTACTTCCGCCGCGCCGGCGTCGCGCATCATCTGCACTATCTTCAGGCTTGTGGTGCCGCGGACGATGGAATCGTCGATCAGCACGATCTTCTTGCCCTCGACCAGCGCGCGATTGGCGTTGTGCTTGCGCTTGACGCCGGAATGGCGCGCGCTGTCGGAAGGCTGGATGAAGGTGCGCCCGACGTAGTGCGAACGGATGATGCCGAGCTCGAACGGAATGCCCGATTCCTGCGAATAGCCGATCGCCGCCGGCACGCCGCTGTCGGGCACCGGCACCACCAGATCGGCTTCGATCGGCGCTTCCTTGGCCAACTCGACGCCGATCATCTTGCGCGATTCGTAAACCGAGCGATTGTTGAAGATCGAATCCGGCCGGCTGAAATAGACGTGCTCGAAGATGCACGGACGCGGATTTATCTGGCCGAAGGGGCGGTGGGTCCTGACGTTGCCGTCAAGATCGACTTCGATCAGTTCGCCGGGATCGATCTGCCGCACGAAGGTCGCGCCGACGACGTCGAGCGCCACGGTTTCGCTGGCGAACACCGTTGCATCGCCCAGCCGGCCCATGACCAGCGGCCGGATGCCGAGCGGATCCCGGCAGGCGATCATCCCCTGCGGCGTCATCAGGATCAGCGAGTAGGCCCCCTCGACCAGCCGCAGCGCATCGACGATCCTGTCGAGCAGCTTGGGATAGCGGCTGGTGGCAACGAGGTGGATGATCACCTCGGTGTCGCTGGTCGATTGGAAGATCGCGCCCCGGCTGACCAGTTGCGCGCGCAAGTGCCCGGCGTTCGAGATGTTGCCGTTATGCGCGACCGCGAAGCCGCCGGTGGCAAGGTCGGCGTAAAGCGGCTGAATGTTGCGCAAGCCCGCGCCGCCCGTGGTCGAGTAACGCACGTGACCGGCGGCCATCGTGCCGGGCAGTTCGGCAATCGATTCCCCCGTCG
>Ga0164242_10002974_pt1 | contig 19404 bp, 19 predicted proteins | sample OricomgcompostMG_FD_108783 | JGI IMG/M metagenome (GOLD analysis project Ga0164242, IMG submission 108783) | Miracle-Growth compost microbial communities from Emeryville, California, USA - Original compost - Miracle growth compost (MG) ... | reverse complement strand
CTGGCCGGGTTGATCGGGTGAAGCGGTTAGGGCAGGGCAGGCGCGCCGTTTCCGGCAAGGCGATTCCGTTTAGGGTGGGACTGTGACAGCAACCAACACTTCGATGCTTGGAACGCGGGCGGTAGCTTGGCTCCTCGCCGGCACCATGCTGTCGGGCTTGCCGGCGGTCGCGCGCGCGCAGACCACGCCCGCCGCACCGCCGCCGGCCAACGCGCAACAGCCGGCACCGGCCAACGCCCAGCAGCCGGCGCCGGCCCAGGCCCCGCAATCTCCCGCCTCTCCACCCGCGGCAAGCGCGCCAGGCGCTCCCACGGTACCGGCTCAAGCCGGCCCCGCCGCCGCGCCGCAGATCATAAAGTCGCTCAGCGTCTCCGGCTCGGAGCGTATCGAGCAGCCGACGGTGCTGTCCTATACCAAGCTGCGTGTCGGCCAGCCCTATACCGACGCGACAATCGACCAGGCGATCCGAGACCTCTATGACAGCGGCTTCTTTGCCGACGTCAGCATCAAGGGCCTGGAAAGCGGCAATTTGGTTATTCAAATCAAGGAAAACCCGCTGATCAACCGGGTGGTCCTGGAGGGAAACAAGCACCTCAAGGCCGACAAGATCAACAAGGAGATCAAGCTCGCCCCGCGGCAGATCTTCACCCGCACCGCGGTGCGCCAGGACGTCTCGCGCATCCTCGAGCTCTATCGCCGCGAAGGTCGCTTTGCCGCCAACGTCCAGCCTGAGATGGTCTCGCTCGACCAGAACCGCGTTGATGTGATCTTCGACATTTCGGAAGGTCCAAAGTCCAAGGTTCGCCAGATCAACATCATCGGCAACCATGTCTTTTCCGACGGCAAGCTGCGCAAGCAAATGGCGACCAAGGAAGCGCGCCTGCTGACTATCCTGAGCCCGAACACGAGCTATGACCAGGATCGCATGGCCTATGATCAGCAGAAGCTTCGCCAGTTTTACCTGACGCAAGGCTATGCCGATTTCCGCGTCACCTCGGCCGTGGCCGAGCTGACGCCGGACAAGAAAGACTTCATCATCACCTACGTGATCCAGGAAGGGAAGCGCTACAAGTTCGGCGATGTGACCGTCGACAGCGACATCCGGGATTTCGACAACAAGAAGCTCGCAGCCGGCCTGCCGTTCCACAAGGGCGACTGGTACAACGCCAAGCAAGTCGAAGACGCGATCGACAATCTGACCAAGACCGCCGGCCTGTTCGGCTATGCCTTCGCCAACGTCGATCCGGAGTACACCCCGGATCACGACAAGCTGACGATGGATCTCAATTTCCATATCGGCGAGGCGAAGCGCACCTATGTCGAGCGGATCGACATCAACGGCAACACGCAGACCGAGGACAAGGTCGTGCGTCGCGAGATGCGACTGGCCGAAGGCGACGCATTCAATAGCTTCCAAGTCCGCCGTTCCGAGGACCGGATCAATTCGCTCGGCTTCTTCCAGGACAAGTTCAAGCTCAAGCAGAACCAGGGGTCAGCGCCCGACCGCGTCGTGCTGGAGGCGGACCTTCAGGAGAAGTCGACGGGCGAACTTCAGCTTTCGGCGGGCTATTCGGACCTCGAGGGCTTCATCATCGAAGGCGGCATCACCCAACACAATTTCCGCGGCATGGGCCAGGAGCTGCGCGCCAACGTCGAATGGTCCTATTATTCCAAGTCGCTCGAACTGGGCTTCACCGAACCTTATCTGTTCGACAAGAATGTCGCGATCGGTGGCGATCTTTATCGGCGCGACTACAATGCCTTCAACTATATCGGTGATAGCCGCGAGACGACCTATGGCAATGTCTCGACCGGCGCCCAGATCCGTACCGGTATCCCGCTTACCGAATATTGGTCGCTGGCGGCGCGCTACACACTGGAATATGATCAGGTCAGCCTCGATAAGTCGACCTATTACACGGACGGGGCCTGCGACCCGCTCAAGGCTGGCCGGTATCTGTGCGATTCGCTCGGCAATCGCTGGAAATCAGAAGTCGGCTATTCGCTAATCTATTCGAGCCTCAACAACTCGCTGCATCCTAGCGCCGGCACGATGCTGTCGTTCAGCCAGGATTTCGCTGGGCTCGGCGGTGACGTGAAATATGTCCGCACGCGAGCGTCGGATGCCCATTACTGGGGCTTTGGCGGCGGCTTCATCCTGTCAGCCAAGGCGGAGGGCGGCTGGATCGCGTCGCTTGAGGGCAAGCAGCCGGCCGGCGTCGACGGCGTGCTCATCACCGATCGCTTCTTTCTCGGCGAGCCGCAGTTCCGGGGCTTCGATATCCGCGGCATCGGCCCGCGCGTGAAGCGTATTCCTTACACAACCGATTCGACCACCGGGCTGCAGACGCTGGTCACCGACAAGAATTCGATCGCCGACGACGCGCTGGGCGGCAAGGCCTATTACCTCGGTCACCTCGAGCTCGAGCTGCCGCTGGGTAGCGGGGCATCCGATCTTGGCCTGAGGCCGTCGATCTATGTCGATGTAGGCGCCCTGTTTGGTATCAAGAAGCCGTTACCCACGGCATCATTCCCCAGCCACGTCGATGCGACGACAAAACAGACGGTCTATGATCCGCTGTTCATCCCGACCAAGGATGCGTCGGGAAATCCGCTTTACCAGTATGTCGGTGCCGACGGAGCGCTGATCCAGACGACCTGCGCGGCCGGCATTCCCGATGGCAATGGCCATTGCAACGGCGTTATTCCCAATGCCGCCGAGGGCCAAACCGTGCAGCCGTTCAAGGAAGAGTTCCTCGGAAACTCCGCCTCGCCGCGCGTCTCGGTCGGTATCGGCGTCAACTGGAATTCGCCATTCGGTCCGCTTCGGATCGATGTCGCCAAGGCTCTCGTGACGCAGCCGGGCGACGACAAGAAACTCGTCACCTTCAATGTAGGGGCCTCTTACTGATGACTAACCTTGGCAAACTCCTCCTCGCCGCGGCGATTACCGCTCCCGGCGTGATCGCGGCGGCCGCGCCGGCGAGCGCGCAGAGCGTCGCCGTACTCGATCCCGATGCGGCGATCGGCAATTCGAATGCTTGGAAGACCGCTTCGCAATCGATTCAGACCACTTACAAGACACAGATCGCGCAGGTGCAGGCGCGCCAGACCACCCTGGTCAACGAGATCAAGACCGCGGCAGCGCCGATTGATACCAATCATGACGGCCAGGTGTCGCAAGCTGAGCTGCAAGCCGCGCAAAGCTCCAACCCCAACGCCGTCCGCGCGCTGCAGACAAAGCAGCAGTCGGCCGAGCAGGAACTGCAGCGGCTGTCGCTCCCGTTCAACCGTGCCAAGGCCTACGCGATCGAGCAGATCAGCAGTCATGAAAACGAGGCCGTGCAGAACGTGATCAAGCAGCGCCGCGTCGGCGTGCTGCTGCGACCCGATGCGGTGCTGGTCGCGGATCCGTCGTCTGACATCACTTCGGCGGTGACGACCGAGCTTGATCGCCTGATCACCGCGCCGGTCAGCGTTACGCCGCCTGCCAACTGGCAGCCCGGCCAGCAGCAGGAAGCCGCGCCGGCCACCGCACCCACGCAAGCTCAGCCCGCCGGGCGGTGAGCGACGCAGAAGCAGGCGGCGGACGCCGCACCGGGCCGATGAACATCGGCCGGGTGATGGCGGCGCTACCACATCGCTACCCGATGCTGCTGGTTGACCGTGTCGAGGACATCGTCCTCGACCGGTCGATCACGGCAGTGAAAGCGGTGACGATCAACGAAAGCTTCTTCCAGGGTCATTTCCCCGGTCGCCCGATCATGCCGGGCGTGCTCATCGTCGAAGCGCTCGCGCAGGCCGCGGGCGTACTCGCGGTCGAGAGCCTCGACCTCGCCGGCTCGGGTAAGCTCGTGTATTTCATGGCGATCGACGGCGCGAAGTTCAGAAAGCCCGTCGAGCCAGGCGTGCTGCTCAAGCTCGAGGTCGAATTCGTTCAAAAGCGCGCCACGGTATGCAAGTTCGCCGGACGCGCCACGATCGACGGGCAAGTAGCGGCGGAAGCCAATTTCACTGCGATGATCGCCGATCCGCCAGCGGCATAATCCGTCACTTACTTGCTGAGCCGCGGTTTTCCTTCTTGTGGATGCGCGAATTCGGAACCGCGCCTGTCGAGCAGCTCAACGCCAAGCCGGTCACGGCAGCTCTGGGGGGAATGGCAGGAAGGCTTGCTCAAACCGCGCGCGCCGTATAGAGGCACGCGCTTTCCGGGTGCTGGTCGGAAACCAGCGCCGCACAGGAGATATTTACATGAAGAAGAACACCCATCCCGACTACCACATGATCAAGGTGCAGATGACCGACGGCACCGTGTTCGAGACGCGCTCCACTTGGGGCAACGAGGGCGACACGCTTGCGCTCGACATCGATCCCACCTCGCATCCTGCCTGGACCGGCGGCAACCAGCGGCTGGTCGATTCGGGCGGACAGGTCGCGCGCTTCAACAAGCGCTTCGGTGGCCTTAGCCTCGGCAAGAAGTAAACAGGCACGACGCGCCGTATCGTTGACGGCGCGTTAACCTTCGCGGGCCTAGCCTCTTCTTGCGTTATAGCGTGAGGAGAAGGCCAGTGCTCGCCGCCGAGATCGAACCAGTCCGTTTTGTCGGCCGCCGCCGCAGCTTGCGCGAGTCGGTGTCGCTTGACGCGCGGATCGAGCGCGATGGCCTCAAGCGCGCGTTGTGCAAGGTTGTCGACCTGTCGCTCCATGGCGCGCGATTGCAGACTTATTCCGCCCTCAAGCGGGGTGCGACGGTTTGGCTGACGCTGCCGGTCGTCGGAACGCGTTCGGCAACTGTCGTTTGGGCCGACGATTTCCTCGCTGGCTGCCAGTTCGATGCATCGCTCGACGAGGACGAGTTCGAAACATTGCTCGACCTCGACGAGACGCTCCGGCGCGACTGGTAGACCGCGGGACTCGGCTTGGGAAGGCCGAGCAGAAGCGCTCGTCGCTAACAACCGGCGAGTTTGGAGATCTAGATCGAGGTGCCCTGTGCCTCGATGGAGATTCTCGACAATGGGCATATCTTCCTCGATACGGGCAGCCCGCGCGGACATCCCGTTTCGAAGGTGAGCGTTCAACTCTCCCCGGTTCTTCGCGAAACGCGGGAACCCGCTCCAACCGCGACCCGTTACCCGATCATCCAGCCGGGGGTCGGACGCGAAGGAGAGGGTGATGACCCAGACAGTCGGCGACTTTTTCTGGGATCGGCTGCACGAATGGGGTGTCCGACGGATCTTCGGCTATCCCGGTGACGGCATCAACGGCTTGCTCGGCGCACTGCAGCGATCGAAACACCCCTTTGAATTCATCCAGGTCCGTCACGAGGAAATGGGCGCGTTCATGGCCTCGGCGCACGCCAAGTTCTCCGGCGGGCTTGGCGTCTGCATGGCGACCTCGGGACCGGGCGCGGCTCACTTGATGGCCGGGCTTTACGACGCGCGGCTGGATCACATGCCGGTGCTGGCGATCGTCGGCCAACAAGCCCGCAGCGCAGTCGGCGCTCATTATCAGCAAGAGGTCGACCTGAAGGCGCTGTTCAAAGACGTGGCAGGCGCCTTCACCGGTTATGCCGCGGTGCCGTCGCAGGTTCGTCACCTGACCGACCGCGCGGTGCGGATTGCGTTGGGCGAGCGGCGAGTTACCGCCCTGGTTTTTCCCAATGATCTTCAGGAAATGCCGATGGAGCAGCCTGAGCGCAAGCACGGCTTCGTCTTCTCGGGCGTCGGCTGGTCACCGCCCAAAGTAGTGCCCAAGGAATCCGATCTGCGCGCCGCGGCCGAGGTACTCAATGCGGGGAGGAAAGTGGCGATGCTGATCGGCGCCGGCGCCAAGGACGCCGTCGAGCAGGTGATCGCGGTCGCTGACAAGCTGCAGGCTGGCTGCGCCAAGGCGCTGCTCGGCAAGCAGGTTTTACCTGACGACTTGCCGTGGGTGACGGGCTCGATCGGCATGTTGGGCACCAAGCCGAGCTATGAACTGATGATGGAATGCGACACCTTCCTGATGCTCGGCTCGGGCTTTCCATATTCGGAGTTCCTGCCCAAGGAGGGCCAAGCACGTGGTGTGCAGGTCGATCTCGATCCGGGGATGCTGTCGATCCGTTTCCCCTGCGAAGTTAACCTGACCGGCGACATCGCGGCGACGCTCGAGGCACTGTTGCCATTGCTCGACCACAAGACCGACACGAGCTGGCGGAATACCATCGCTGGCTGGATGGACGATTGGTGGGAGACGCTGCGCGACCGTGCGATGGTCGAAGCTAACCCGGTCAACCCGCAGCGCGTGTTCACCGAGTTGAGCCCGAAGCTGCCGAGCAACGTCATTCTGACCAGTGACAGCGGCTCGTGCGCCAACTGGTACGCGCGCGACCTCAAAGTGAAACGCGGCATGATGTGCTCATTGTCTGGTGGGCTCGCCTCGATGGGCGCGGCGGTGCCGTATGCGATCGCTGCCAAGTTTGCTCATCCTGACCGACCCGTGATCGCGCTCGTCGGCGACGGCGCGATGCAGATGAACAACATGGCCGAGCTGATCACCGTCGCAAAATACTGGCAGCGGTGGAGCGACCCGCGTTGGATCGTCATGGTGCTGAACAATCGGGACCTCAATCAAGTAACCTGGGAACAGCGCGTTATGGCGGGCAATCCGCGCTACGAGGCATCGCAGGAATTGCCCGATGTGCCCTACCACAAGTTTGCGGAGCTGATCGGGCTGAAAGGCATATTCGTCGGTGATCCCGATCGGTTGTCGGGCGCTTGGGACGAGGCTCTTGCATCGCGCGTTCCGGTGGTGCTCGAGGTCAAAACCGATCCCGAAGTGCCGCCACTCCCGCCGCATATCTCACTCGACGAGGCCAAGGCGCTGACCTCGACATTGTTCAAAGGCGATGAGGACGAGGAGGGTGTCATCAAAGGCACCGCCAAGCAGGTGCTCGCGCACGTGTTCGGAGACAACGAGTAGCGCCATCCCCGTTTGCCCGGAGCTTGTCGAAGAAGTGGTTTCTCGAGCCTGGCCTTCGACAAGCCCAGCGCGGACGCGATAAGCACCGATCAGAGCCAATGGCAGCCATTCTTTCCGACGCCGATCTCCCAGTCCGCCTCGTCGCCGGCGGGGCGGCCCTGCTGTCGCTGGCCGTGCTCGCCGATAGCAGCGTCGAGCACTACCGCGGCTCGTTCCATGATCCGGCAATGGTGCTGCCGATTGTCACTTCCAGCCTGGAAATCATGGTCAACGGCCGGCGTGCCAAACGGATCGACGGCACCGGAGGTAGGCCGGGCAAGGCCAGCCATGCAGCCGCTGCAGCGATCGGGATCGGCGGACTAGGCTTTCATGCCTACAATATCACCAAGCGAGTTGGAGGCTTGTCGCTAAACAATTTGTTCTACGCCGCCCCGGTCGGCGCGCCGGCGGCGCTGGTACTGGCCGGGGCGCTAGGCAGCGCCGCCGACGCGCTGGCTTCGGGCCAGAAGCGGATCGGCCCCGTGTCGCTGTCCTCAGGCTCGGCGATCGGGCTGGTCGCCGGGATCGGGATCCTCGGCACCGTCGGTGAAGCGGCGCTGCTACACTTCCGCGGCGCCTTTCACGATCCTTTCATGTGGGCGCCGGTCACGCTGCCGCCGATCGCCGCCGCAGCGCTGCTTCGCGATCTCGCCGATGACAGGCCGCGCCAAGTGACGATGATGCTGCTCGGCGCCACCGCGGCTTTGGGCCTCATCGGCGCCGGGTTTCACATCTATGGCGTCAGGCGCAATATGGGCGGGTGGTATAATTGGCGACAGAATGTTCTCGCCGGACCGCCGATCCCGGCGCCCCCGGCGTTCACCGGTCTGGCTCTGGCGGGAATCGGTGCGCTGCTGCTGATGAAGCGGAAACGGGTGCATGGCTGACCGATTTCCCGATTACGATGTCCTCGCCAAACGCAACACGCCGAGCTGGAACGCGCAGACCCGCGCGGTGATCGATGAGCGGCTTGCGCTGGCATCGCGTGACGACGTGCTCACCCCTGACGCGCGCGCGACGCTCGCCTACCTCATCGATCGGGTCGTACCGCAGCCGGTGGGAAGACCACGGGTAAACGCACTGGCACTTGTGCTCGACAAACTTGCGCGCGACCGCCGCGATGGTTTCCGCCACCACGCGCTGCCGCCGCTGGGCGAGGCCTGGGCGCGGGGCCTTGCGGCGATTGACGCCGAGGCCGAAGCAAGATTTGCGGCACGCTTCGTTCATCTCGAGGCCGTGCAAGCGGACGCGGTCTTGAGCGCGATCGAGTGCGACGAGACGATTACCGACTGGCCTTTCCCGCCACGCGTCTTCTGGAAATGGCGGCTTCTGCCCGATATCGTTGGAGCCTATTACGCACATCCTTCCGCGTGGAGCGCGATGGGCTTCGGCGGACCGGCGTCGCCGCGCGGCTACGTCCGCCTCGACGCTAACCGCCACGATCCCTGGGAAGCAGCCGAGCGCGGCGACGGCTCCCTTGTGCCGGCAGAGGTGCATAACCATCATGTCGGCTGAGGTGACGATAGGGACGATATGAGCGCTCCCGCCGAACCTCGCGCAATCGCGGGCCGCGCACCCGACGTGTTCGAGCCGGGCGGATGGGTACCGATGCGTTCTTTTGCCGATACCGAAGCGGTCGATTTCGCAATCGTTGGCACTGGCGCCGGCGGCGGCACCCTCGCCTGCCAGCTCGCCGAAGCGGGATTCTCGGTAGTGGCCTTCGACGCTGGTCCGTACTGGCGTCCACTTGAGGATTTCGCTTCGGACGAAACCGAGCAGCACAAGCTCTACTGGACCGACGAGCGGATCATCGACGGCGCCGACCCGATCGTGATGGGCGCCAATAATTCGGGCAAATCGGTTGGCGGGTCGACCGTTCACTTTGCGATGGTGTCGCTGCGGATGCGACCCGAGCACCTCAAGGCCCGCACAAAGTTGGGTTACGGCGCCGACTGGCCGATCGAATGGCAGGAAATGTGGCGCTATTACGATGAAGTCGAGCGGGCGCTCTGCATCTCGGGCCCTGTCACCTATCCCTGGGGACCGAAACGCCCGCGCTATCCCTATCGGGCGCACCCGCTCAACGCTGCCGCGCAATACCTTGCGCGCGGTGCCGAAGCGATGGGCATCCAATGGACCGAAACGCCGATAGCGACGCTTTCTGCGCCGCGCGGCAAGGCGCACCCGTGCGTCTATCGCGGCATGTGTGTTATCGGCTGTTCGACCAACGCAAAGCAATCGGTGCTGGTCACCTGGCTACCGCGTGCGCTCAAGGCCGGTGCCGAGATCCGCGATCTGGCGATGGTCGGACGCGTAGAGACGAAGCATGGCCGCGCGACCGGCGTCCATTATCACCGGCAGGGTGGATGGCGGTTCCAGCGAGCAAGGAACGTCGTCGTCGCTGGCTACGCGATCGAAACCCCACGACTGCTGCTCAACTCGGCGAACGACGAGTTTCCCGACGGGCTGGCCAATTCCTCCGGCCTCGTCGGTAAGAACCTGATGGTGCAGCTCAACCAGGCCGCCTGGGGTCAGGTCGATGAGCAAGTGCGCAGCTACAAGGCGCCCCCGAGCCTCGCCATCAGCGAGCACTGGAATTACAAGGACGCGGGCAAGGATTATTTCGGCGGCTGGTCCTACATGAGCCAGGGGCCGCTGCCGATCACTTGGGTCAAGGAACTGTCGAGACGCCGCGGCCTATGGGGCCAGCGGCTGATCGACGAGATGGCGCGCGCCAATCATTCCGTCGGCCTCAAGATCGTTGGCGAGGTGCTGCCCTACGAACGCAATCGCGTGACGCTGGTGCCAGAAGAACGCGACCAATATGGCCTACCAATCACTCGCGTGACCTTCTCCTACGGCGACAACGAAAAGGCGATGATGCGCCACGCCGTCGATTTCCTCGACCAGAGCCTCGCCGCCACTGGCGCCACGGAGCGGTGGAAGGAGATGGACGACACCTGTCACCTCAACGGCACCGCGCGAATGGGCGTCAATCCGGCGACTAGCGTCGTCAACGCGGATTGCCGGAGCTGGGATATTCCCAATCTGTGGATCTGCGATGGGTCGGTGTTCCCCACGGTCGGCGGCGTCAATCCGTCGCTTACGATCCAGGCGATTGCGTGCCGGACCGGCGACCGCATCAAGGAAATGGCGCGGCGCGGAGAACTGTGAGGCGAAACACGTCGACGACGCAAACGCGGCGCCGCCAGTGAACGCGCGTAACCGTTGATCAGTCTTCAAGAGTTGGTCGACGATCGCGGCCGAGACCGTTTGAACGCGATCTGGCACAAAAGCGTCGAGCTTTGGACAGATCTCCACCACCTCAAGCTCGTCGCCGGCGCCGAGTTTCGTGGCTGAAGCAGGGGAACCGTCCGCTCGCTGGCATCGGGGAAATTACAAGCCGGTCCGACGTCCCCCGGGGAACGCGACGCGACTGATCGATACCAGCATCTCCCTAGTCAAGTCATTGCGCGAGGGAACGCCGAGCTGGCCCATGTCATCGATTGCCTCGTCGTGCAGGATAGCCAGTGCGTGCGACACGCCTTCGCTGCCGCCGGCGCAGAGGCCATAAAGCGGTGCGCGGCCGCACACCACGGCATCGGCGCCGAGCGCCAGCGCTTTGAGCATGTCGGTGCCGCGTCGGACGCCCCCCGACAGCATTACCGCCATTCGCCCGCGGGCGACCCGAACCGCCTCTGGCAATACGTCGAGCGCCGCGACCGACCAATCCTCTTGTCGTCCGCCATGCGTGCCGAGGATCACGCCATCGACGCCGGCGTCGACCGCTTTTTCGACGTCGAGCGGGTGGAGCAGCCCTTTGACAAGAAACGGCTTCGTCCATCGCTGGCGGATCTTCGCTACAGTGTCCCACGACAGCGACTTGGGCATTTGCGATCGGATCCAGTTGGCACTTTCGAAGAAGCCGCGCTGATCTTTGGGAATGAAATCGGTCACGTTGACGAAGCTCGGCATGCCGTGCGCAATGCTGCCGGCAAACCAGCGGGGATGCGCTGCAGCGTCGACCATCGACGAGAAGTTGGGATAAGTGCCGTTGACTTGGTCGCGGCTGGACCACTCGCGGTTGCCGAAAATCTGGGAGTTGGTGGTCAGCACCAGCGCCTCGCAACCACACGCCTCGGCACGGCGCAGCAACTCTTGCCAGACCTCCTCGCCACCGAATACGTAAAGCTGCCACCAGTGCCTGAGGCCAGGGGCCACCGCGGCGACCTCTTCCATCGTATCGTTCGACATGGTGCTCTGAATGAACGGTATCCGCGCCTTGGCAGCGGCCCCGCCGAGCGCGCAATCCGCTCGGTGCATGAAGAGGCCATTAAGACCGGTCGGGGCAATGACAAAGGGCATCGGTGCCGGCTTGCCGAGAATGTTAATCTCTAGTGAGCGACGGGAGACATCGACAAGCTGACGCGGAAGGAAGCGCCATTCGGCATAGCATTCGCGTTCGCGCGACAGGGTAGCTTCATCCTCTGCACCGCCTTCCAGATATTCGAGTACGAAGCGCGGCATCAGCTTGTGAGTCCGCGCGCGCAAGTCGGCAATCGTCAGCGCCTTGTCGAGATCGCCGCCGGCATAGAAGCGCCGCCTCGGGGTATCCTCCATTTCAGGCAGGTCGCTGTGGCGGTCAGGTTCACTCATGCCGGCTCCTCGCATGAGAAACCGTGCAACCTGGACTCGCGTTCCGGCCGATTGCACGGGCGGCAAAATCCGCTAGTGCAGGAAATGGGGGCGGGGAAGGCAAGCGTGGCGAGCGACATCACCAAGCGCCAGACGGTATCGACCGCGCTTTCCGATCGGCAAGCGGCCTGGGCCTTCGTGCTCGGCTGCGCCGCAGTAACGGTGGGTGTGCTGCTGCACTTGCCGATGTTCATCGCCAGTCGCTCGATGGGGTATCACATGGCCGGCATGCCGATGGGCACCGGAATGCTGATCGGCATGGGCGCAATCGTCGGCGGTGTCGGTATCGCCGCATGGGGACTTTTGCCGGCCAAGGTGAGCGCGAGCAAGGCGGTTCCCGACGTGGTCGTCGTCGCGCCCGAGGATGCCTCGCTTGGTCGCGCGCATTGGGGCCTGATGGGGGTACTGGTCGTCGCGCTCACAATCGACGTGATGAAGCCAGCAGCGCTAGGCTTCACCATGACCGGCATGACTCACGAATATGCCGTCACTCCGGCTCATGCGTCGGCAGTGCCCTTTTCGGCGCTGGCCGGCACTGTCGCGGGGTCTGTAGCATGGGGCGCAATTGCCGACCTTTACGGCCGCAAGGCTTCAATCCTCCTGTCCGCAGTGATGTTCGTCGGCACGGCAATCTGCGGCGCGATGCCGAGCCTCGCGTGGAACGTGGTGATGTGCTTCATGATGGGCGCCGCGGCGGGCGGGATGCTGCCTGCCACTTACGCGCTGCTTGCTGAAACGATGCCGATCCGCCATCGCGGCTGGAGCCTGGTGCTGGTCGGCGGCCTTGGCGCGGTCGGCGGTTATGTTGCAGCGAGCGCCGCCTCGGCATTGTTGCAGCCAATTTTCGGCTGGCGCATCCTTTGGCTCCTGAATTTGCCCACCGGGCTGACGCTTGTCGCGCTTGCTCCCTTCATCCCCGAGTCGGCCGCGTTCCTGATTGCACGCGGGCGCATGGCCGAGGCTCATGCGGTGATGCAGCGGTTCGGCGCCAAGGCGCGGCGGCGCAAGCCGGAAGTTCCGGCGGCGGCGGTCGCTCCGACGCCTGAGCTGACGAGCCGCGCGCTGGCCGGTAAGGGTATCGCGCTCAGTCTCACCGCGTTATGCTGGGGGCTAATCAATTTCGGGCTAATGTTATGGCTTCCCGCCGATCTTATCGAACGCGGGTACAGCGTCGCGGTGTCGAGCCGCCTGCTTGCCGAATCGGCACTGATCGCTTTGCCGATGGTGTTCATCGCGGCCGCGCTGTACAGTCGCTGGAGTACCAAGTGGACGCTTGTCACGATGGTCGCGTTCACGCTTGCGGGGCTGATCGGCGTACTTAGGCTCGATCTCGTCGGCGGCAGTCCGGTACCGCCAGTGGCGCTGCTGATCCTCGGCAGCAACGGCATCATCGCCGCGGTGCTGCCTTATGCCGCCGAAAGTTTTCCATTCCGAGTCCGCGGCAGGGCGACGGGCTGGGTTGCTGCGTGCAGCAAGGGCGGCGGATTGCTCGCGCAGTTGCTCGGGGTGTTGGCGCTCGAGCCAGCGCTCGGCTGGGCCGCAGGGCTGCTGATCGTGCCAACCGGGATAGCACTGGCGCTGCTCATGCGCTTTGGTCGCGAAACGCGTGGCCGGGACCTACGCGAACTCGACCACGCGGCCGAAGCCTGATGCTCACGAGGCGCGAACGATCTCGGCGAAATGCAGTGCGCTCGGCTTCGGCGTACGGGTGAAAGTAGAGCGATCGACCGTGACAATTCCGAATTGCTGAGTGTAGCCTTGCGTCCACTCGAAATTGTCGAGCAATGACCAATAAATATAACTTTTGACGTCGATTCCTTCCCCCAGGCATTTGCGCACCTCCGCAACGCTGGCGTCGAGCCAGGCGACACGGCGCGCGTCATCTTTGGCGGCGATGCCGCTTTCGCTGATGTAGATCGGCTTTTTCGTCTTGCGCGCGGCAAGGCGGACGGCGCCGCCCAACGCTTCGGGAAAATATTCGTAACCGGCGTCCGTCATCGGCGTGCCCGGCGGAGGCTGCACGATGCCCTTGGCGCCGACCCGTATGCGGAAATACGCCTGCACGCCCACGAAGTCGCTGGCGTCGACCGCGTCCCACCAGCGGCCATAGAGCATGTCCTCGAATTGGCTGGCAAGGCTGTCGTCGCCCACCGGCTCGATCGGTTGCGTTGTGAGTGTGACGCCCACCGGGAAATCACCCGGTCCAGCCTTGATCGCCTGATAAGCTTTGGTATGGGCGGCAAGCAGGTTGCCATCTACGCGATCGGGATCGGCGAACAGGATCGACGAAAAGTGCGGCGAGTTGGTCGCGCGTGCAGCGGCCGCGATCATCGCGACACGCTTGGCGTGGTGTTCAGGTGTAACGATGTCACGCAACACCTTGATAAGCAGTTGGATATTGGCTTCGTTGAACGGTGCCGCCATGCCGATCTGGTCACCCAGCGCACGCGTTGCGCGATCGCAATAGCGCGCGAACAGATCGGCGCTGTCGGGCACTTCCCAGCCACCGCGCATGGCAAACCGGCGCGGCACAGTGAAATGATTGTAGGAAAGAATCGGCAGCAGCCCATGGGCACGGCAGGAGGAGAGCACGCGCTTGTAGTGATCGAGCTCGGCATTGGAGAACTGGCCTGGTTCTGGCTCGATTCGTGCCCATTCGATTCCGAAGCGATAGCAGTTGAGACCAATCGCGCGGGCCACCGCGAAATCCTGCTCAAAGCGGTGATAGCTGTCGCATGCGTCACCCGACCGGTCCGCGTAAACCGTCTCCGGCAGGTTCTCGAGCAGCCAGCTATCCGAGTTGACGTCGTTTCCCTCGCTCTGGTGGGCGGAGATTGCCGCGCCCCACAAAAAATCTCGAGGCATGGCGCGGATCGGGCCCGCACGGCCTGGTGTGGCCCTAACCGCCGTCGCTGCCGCCAAGCCGGCCAGCACGTCCCGCCGCGTCGCCATTCCACTCTCCCGCATTTAATTAACTGCAGCGTGAGTGAATATCATTCAAAAGGCAAGACTGTGTTCCACCAAGGCAAATGTTCCACTCAAATCTGATCGAGGTCAGGGGCAGCCGACATTGTGGTTGAGTCTGTTATGCCGCCGCCATCGAAGCGCGATTCACGAGCACTCCCCCACCATCTGCCGGCGATCGCCACCACCTCTGCCGAGCTGAGTTTGCCGATCGAGCAGCTGACCCAGTGCCGGCGACGTTCGGCGGGGCTCAACGCCATGACCGTGCTGGCGATCAGCATCAATGGCGCGCTGGCCACAAGTTCGTCGAGCGGAACAGTGTCGCTTAAGCTCCCGAGCCGGCGGAATAGCATTGCCGGCGCCTTGAGGTGCGCCATCGAGGGAAGCGGCCTCGGCTCGAGCGCTTGTCCGAGGTCCACGACAGCCACCTATTGCATCGCGAACGGCGAGGCGATCGCCTGCCGCCAGGCAGCGAATTCAGGATAGGTCAGCGGCTGCTTGAGAGCGATGCCAGCTTCGCCATTGCGGCACCAGCGTACGATCGCCTGCCGTTTGCCCATCGCCGGTACGTCGAGGGCGCAGGGCTGGCCGTCCTTGACCAGCCGATTGACGGTGATACGCATCCCCGCCTGCGACACGTCGCGAATACGCACATCGATGCGGCTGTCATCGATTTCGATTGCAGCCGGCAGGTCGACCGCAAGGCGCGGTGATCGGATCCTGTGGCCGAACCGGTTGAGTGCGCGATGGGCAAGCAATTCGAGCACGGCGATACGTCGATCGAAGGTGACGCCGACGATGTCGTCTGAGCACCAGGCAACACGACCGGCGATTTCATGTCCGGTCTTCAGCGATAGCATGACCGGTTCACTCGGTGTCAGCGAGTGATAAACCATGACCTTCGCGCCGCCGGGAGAAATGTCGCGTAGAATACAAAGCTCCTCGCCAAGCCGGCTGGCGAGCTTGGCGACCTGCAGCGTTGTCGCATGGCGCAGATCCCGCCGCCGCTCGACTTGTCCGAGGCACTCGGAGGGCGGCGTCGCTCCAGTTTGTAAGTAGGATGACATTCGTCGAACCCCTCGTGCTGCCCTTCATCATATTAACAGACCAAGGTATCGAAACGCCGATTTGTTCCGATTGGGCAAGAGAAATTCGTGGTAACTAGCTGATTAACTACAAAAGTGATGACTAGCCCGGCAAAATTAATTTTGCCTTCGCAAAGCTTCGCGGGAAGTGGCGATGCGTGTAACCCGCCGATCGAATCCGTCGAACTTGCCGCCATGACCGATCTTACCGCGCTGCGCCGCCTCGCCGTCTCGCCACTTCCCGTGCTCGCTTGCTGGTACGCGCTGCCGCTCCGGTTGATTGTCGGCCTTGGCTTTGTCGAGCACGGCTATGCCAAGCTTGCCCGCGGACCGGAGCATTTCGTGGCGATCCTGCATGCCATCGGGCTGCCGCTGGCCGAGTTGCTCGGCTGGGTGACGGTTGTCGTCGAAATTCTAGGCGGGCTGATGATCCTCGCCGGCGCGTTCGTTACCGTGGCGGCAGTGCCGATGATCGTGGTGTTGCTCGTCGCCATCCTCACCGTTCATCTGCCCAATGGATTCAGCTCGATCAAGCTCATCGCATACGATGCCCGCGGAGCGCATTTTGGCCAACCAGGGTATGAAACCGACCTGCTCTACATCGCCGCCCTGGCTGCACTCTACCTCGGTGGCACCGGGCCGCTCTCGGTCGACGGATGGTTGGCTCGCGGGAGAAAAGGCTGGTTACGGTGAAAGGCGTGGGCGCTTCTGGACTTGGCCGGCGCAATCGCTCAAACGGCGACAATGGATCCTCCTTTCAACCCCGCCTTACTGTCTTGGGGATCGCCTCGCAGGCGATGAGCGACGACGGAGACTGGGGCGCGTTGATGGCGGCGGCGCAGGCGGGAAACGGGGGCGCCTATCGCCGGCTGCTTGCCGAGCTCGATGGCTGGCTGACCCGCTATTACGCAAGGCGACTGCCGAGCGGGGTGACCCAGGACGCAGCGCAAGAGGCGCTGATTGCAATCCACAGCAAGCGCCATACCTACGATCCAGCGCGACCGTTCAAACCGTGGCTGGTCGCGATCGCCCGCTACAAGTGGATCGACCGGCTGCGGGCGATGGCGCGGCAGCTTGAAACCGAACTGACCGATACGCTCGCCGTGGGTGATCATGAACAAGGGGTGGTCGGCGCCATTGTTCTCGCTGAGTTGCTGGCGTCGCTCAAGCCAGCCCAGCGGGATGCGGTCCGGCTAGTCAAGCTCGAAGGGTTGAGTATTGCTGAAGCGGCTGCTCGGACGGGTCAATCGGAGTCGCTGGTGAAGGTCAACATTCACCGCGGGCTGGCGAAGCTCGCCCGGATTGTCCAGGAGCGCGGCGATGCCGAATGAGCCGCTGATCGATGCGCTCGCAGGCGATCTCGCTCCCGTCCGGCCGCGCCGTGTCGCGCGTGAGTTCTTGATTCTGGTGGGCATCGGCGCGCTCGAGATCGCGCTGATGCTGCTGCTCGGCGGCGCTCGTCCCGATATCGGCGTGGCGATATCGCTGGCATCCTTCTGGTGGAAGCTGCTCGGCCTCGGTGCACTGAGCGCGATCGGGATGATCACTGCGGTCCGATCGTTCGAGCCAGTTTCGAGGCCTTGGCGCGGACTTCGATTGTTCGCGCTGGCGGTAGGGTTGGTCCTGGCAGTCGGCTGGGGGATTGATAGCGGCGATGCCGTCACGATGCCGCTTTTCGAGCGCCTGATGTGGCGGCATGGACTCGATTGCGTGCTCCGAATGGCGGCACTTTCCACTCCGGCGATCGTCGCGCTCGGACTGCTTATGCGCCGCGGCGCCTCGACCGACCGCCGGGCGAGCGCCCTTGCCGTCGGCGCGGCGAGCGCGGTCTGGGGTGCCTTCGTGTTTGCGTTCAACTGCCCGAGCGACGATCCGCTCTACATTGCCGTCTGGTATTGTCTGGGCTGCGCTATCGTGACGCTCATTGGCCGGCTTGTGCTTCCCGCGATCACGCGGTGGTAGGCAACAAACTTTATGCAATCTTTATGCTGAGCGCGATCTTCCCCTTGGAATTTTAATCCAACGTCACCGCACATCGGCCCCGTCATTGGCATGGGGCGTCGAATGTGCACGCGGCATTGCAGCGGCTTGGTTCAGGTAAACGACGTTGGCGCGTGGACATCGCGATACGTGGTGTCGGCGCTCTGTTGCTTAGCGTCACCGCCGCGTGCGCCTGCTGGCTATACCGACTATCACACAAGCTTCCCGCGCATGCGCCCAGCCTATTCGAGTTCGCCGTCGCGATGCTGGTCGTGGTCGGGTGGGAGTGCGGCTGGGCAGCGCTCGGCGAGGGGCAGGGGCTATTCCGGCTCGTCGAGCTGGCAGGCCGCTACGCGTATCTTGATCCCGTCCACAAAGGAAACCCTTGATGACCGACCTTCTATGGCTTGGTGCGCTCGCCGGGCTGTTCGTACTCACGCTGGCCTATGTCCGGCTGTGCGACAGGGCATGAGGCGCGCGCGATGACCCTCCATCTGCTGCTCGCCGGCCTGACCGTGCTCGCGCTTCTCGTCTATCTCGTGGCCGTGCTGATCCGGCCCGAGCGCTTTTAGCATGACCGCCATGACGCTCGCCGGATGGGCGATGATCGCTCTCTTCTTCGTCATCCTAATCGGCCTCGCCAAGCCGATCGGGCTATGGCTTTTCGCGCTTTATGAGGGGCGCCGGACGCCACTCCACCCGGTGCTGGGGCCAGTCGAGCGTGGCTTCTACCGGCTCGCCGGGATCGATCCGGACGAGGAGCAAGGCTGGCGCGCCTATGCAGTGCACATGCTGCTGTTCCAGGTCGCCACCTTGCTATTCAGCTATTCAGTGCTGCGACTGCAGGCAGTGCTTCCGCTCAATCCGCGCGGACTACCGGGGATCGGTGCCGACGGCGCGTTCAACACCGCGATCAGCTTCGCCACCAACACCAATTGGCAATGGTATTCGGGCGAGGCGGTGATGTCGAACCTGAGCCAGATGCTCGCCCTTACCATCAACAATTTTCTTTCCGCGTCGACCGGCATTGCGATCGCCTTCGCACTGTTCCGGGGTTTTGCCCGGCGCGAGGCCCCCACCATCGGCAACTTCTGGGCCGACATGACGCGCCTAACACTTTACCTATTGCTGCCGATCTGCCTCGTCTACGCGCTGTTTCTGATCGCCAGCGGCGTGCCACAGACCTTCCTCTCGTCGATCGACGTGACGACGCTTGAAGGCGCGAAGCAGACGATCGTGCTCGGTCCCGTCGCGGGCCAGGAAGCGATCAAGATGCTCGGCACCAACGGCGGCGGCTTCTTCAACGCCAATTCGGCGCACCCTTTCGAAAATCCCACCGCACTCACCGACTTCGTGCAAATGTTATCGATCCTGGCGATCGGCACGGGCTTAACCTGGGCCTTCGGCAAGGCCGTCGGCAACACCCGCCAGGGCTGGGCAATTTTCGCCGCGATGCTGACGCTGCTGCTGGTCGGCGTGGCGGTTACCTACAGCCAGGAAGCCGCCGGGAACCCGATTCTCCACCACCTCGGCGTTTCGGGCGGCAACATGGAGGGCAAGGAAGTGCGTTTCGGCGTCGCCGCAAGCGCCTTGTTCTCAGTAGTGACGACCGCGGCGTCGTGCGGAGCAGTCAATGCAATGCATGATAGCTTCACCGCGATTGGCGGCCTCGTCCCGATAT
>Ga0164242_10002972_pt1 | contig 19409 bp, 23 predicted proteins | sample OricomgcompostMG_FD_108783 | JGI IMG/M metagenome (GOLD analysis project Ga0164242, IMG submission 108783) | Miracle-Growth compost microbial communities from Emeryville, California, USA - Original compost - Miracle growth compost (MG) ... | reverse complement strand
TCAGGACGAAGACGATCGCGGCCAGCACCAGCAGCGCAGTGGCGAGCGTGCGCATCCGACGCAACCCCTGTCGACGTACTGCATCTGCTGAGGTGTCGGTGATGGGGCCGGCCGTCATGCGCTTGATTCTGCCCGGTCGGGTGCCACATGGGACGATTCCCCGTATGCCTCGCACCGTCATCACCTTCGGCACGTTCGACGTCTTCCACGTCGGTCACCTGCGGATGATCGAGCGGGCGGCACAGTACGGCGACCGCCTTGTGGTCGGCGTCAGCGCCGACGAGCTGAACCGCCGCAAGAAGGACCGCGACCCGGTCTTCAGCGAGGCAGAGCGGATCGCGATCCTGGCGGCACTCAAGCCAGTCGACGAGGTCTTCCTCGAGGAGAGCCTCGAGCTCAAGCGCGACTACATCCTCAAGTACGGCGCCGACGTCCTCGTGATGGGCGACGACTGGGCGGGCCGCTTCGATGAGTTCAACGACGTCTGCGAGGTCGTCTACCTGCCTCGCACCCCCGCGATCTCCACCACCGCGCTGATCGAGAAGATCGCGCACGCCTGAGCCACTGCGCGCTCCCCGGGCCGATCGAGGGCTCGGTGGAATCAGGAGCGCGCTGCCGAGGTTGAGCCCGGCATGAGCACTCTCGTGATCTTCGGCGGAACCGGCTACGCCGGTAGCAACATCGCGGCTGAGGCCGCCAAGCGCGGCCACACCGTCATCTCCTACTCCCGGTCCCTGCCCGAGCAGCCACTCGACGGCGTCGAGTACCGCACCGGCTCCATCACCGACAACCACGTGCTGGGGCACGCCGGCCAGGACGGCGACGACATCGTGGTCGCGGTCCACGGCGCCGACGTGGACGGCCAGAAGCTGGTCGATGTCCTGCCCAAGCTGGTCGCGGCGGCGCTGGCTCACGACTCCCGGCTGGCCGTCGTCGGCGGCGCTGGGAGCTCACTGGTCGCCGAGGGCGGTCCGCGGTTGATCGACACCCCCGACTTCCACGAGGAGTGGAAGGCAGAGGCCTCCGCCCATGCGGAGGTGCTCGAAGCGCTGCGGCGTACTCCCGAGGAGCTGCGCTGGTTCTACGTCTCCCCTGCCGCGCTGTTCGGATCGTTCGCCCCCGGCGAGACGACCGGCAGCTACCGCACCGGCGGCGACCTGCTGGTCACCAAGGAGGACGGATCCTCGGAGATCTCGGGCACCGACTTCGCGCTCGCGTTCGTCGACGAGATCGAGCAGTCGCGCCACCCACGGCAGCGGTTCACCGTCGGCCACTGAGCGCTTCGAACACCACTCCGGCAGCCCCGGCGCCCCGCCACGTAACCGGGGCGCCGGGGCTGTCGTTGTGCCGGCATGGATTACTCGCTGCTCACCTTGACCGGTCGGTTGCCGGAGCACCGACGCGACCTGGCACTGGACCTGTGCGTCGAGGTGATCGCGATCGCCCCGGACCTGCCCGGCGGTCATCCCGGCCGGGCCGCTCGCAGCGCGGCGATGCTGCTGTTGGAGATGGCGATGCCCGAGCTGGAGCCCGGCGCACGCCGCGATCTCGCGCACGCGTGCGAGCGGGCCGTGGTCACGGCAGCCTGATCGCCCGCCTGTGGTGCGTCGTGCCAGCCTGGGAACCGGAGGGCACACCACACCACAGGAGGCAATCAGATGCGGATCGCGTTTCTCGGACTCGGCCGGATGGGCACCGAGCTGGCCACCCACCTCGCCGGTACGTCGCATGAGCTGACCGTCTGGAACCGGACCCGGGACAAGGCCGAGCCGCTCGCGGACAAGGGCGCCACCGTCGCCGATAGCGCGGCCGAGGCGGTCGAGGGCGCCGACGTCGTACTCTCGACGCTCTTCGGACCGGCCACCGTGCGGGAGGTGGTGCTGGAGGGCGACCTGCCGTTCGGTCCGGAGACCGTCTGGGTCGACATCACGACCGTCTCGCCCGATGAGGCCCGAGACTTCGCGGCCTGGGCGCAGAGGGCAGGCGTCTCCTACGTGCACTCCCCCGTTGTGGGCTCGCTCGGACCGGCCCGGCAGAGCGCGCTCGGTGTCCTCATCGGCGGCCCGGCAGCAGCGGTAGCGACGATCCGACCGCTTGTCTCCCTGTGGGCCGACCCCGACCGGATCCACGTGTATGACGAGCCCGCGAAGGCGGCTGCGAGCAAGCTGGTCGCCAACCTCGCCCTCGCCACCGCGATGCAGGGCGTGGCCGAGGCGCTGCGTCTTGGCCGGGGCGGCGGACTGTCGACGGAGGAAGTGCTGGCCCAGCTCGCCGATAAGACCGCGCTGAGCGTCATCGTCGGGATGAAGGGCGACGCTGTGCGCGCCGGGGAGTACGACGACGCGCAGTTCTCGGTGAATGCCCTGGCGAAGGATGCCGGTCTCATGGTGGCCACGGCCGGTACCCCACTGCCGGCGCTCACCGCGGCCTTCGTCGCGCTGGAGCACGCGAAGGCCGCGGGTCAGGGCGAGAGCGACTTCTCGGTCATCGCCGCCGACTGAGCGTCGGGTCACACGTCCGGTTCGACCTCGAGGTCGTTGGGGTAGTCGTCGTCGGCATCCTCGACCGGCGTCGCCTGCTCGAGTACGTCGGCGTCATCGGCGTCATCGTGTGGGATCGGGCCACCGTCCGTGACGGCGTCCTCCTCCGGGTCCAGGTCGTCCTGCACGTCGGCCTCGACGTCGCGGTCGTCATCTTCGGCGTACTGGCTCATGCGTCTCTGGTGCCCCGCAGCCGGCCCGGCATGCGGGGCCTGGCACCTCGATCGTCGGCCGCGGCCCGCGTACCACTGAATGGAACGCTGGCGTGGCGTAGGCCGCCAGCTGCCACGCAGAGTGGTGCCATGACCGATTCCGTGACCAGCGTCAGTGCCGACGCCCTCGCCGCTGCAGCCGACCGCCTTCGGGCTGCCGACCAGAGCGGCGAGCCGACCACCCCGATCCGCGATCTCATCGGCACCGACGACGTCGTCGCCGCGTACGCCGTCCAGACGAAGCTGGCCGAGGAGAGGATCGCCGCGGGGGCTGTGGTGGTCGGTCGCAAGATCGGTCTGACCTCGGAGGCCGTGCAGGCCCAGATGGGCGTCGACCAGCCCGACTTCGGGATCCTCTTCGGCGACATGGACTACGCCGACGGCGCCACCATCCCCTTCGACGCGGTGCTCCAGCCGCGCGCCGAGGCCGAGATCGCCTTCGTCCTCAAGGAGGATCTCGTCGAGGGTGACCTCGACGACGCGCAGGTCCGCGCCGCCATCGAGTACGGCGTCGCCGCCCTCGAGATCTGCGGCTCCCGGGTCGCGAACTGGGACATCAGCTTCGCCGACACCGTCGCCGACAACGCCTCGGCCGGCGCGTATGTCCTCGGCACCGAACGCAAGACCCTCGACGAGTTCGACCCGGTGACGGTCCAGATGTCGATGAGCATCGATGGCGAGGAGGTCTCCACCGGCACCGGTGCGGCCAGCCTCGGCGACCCGATCAACGCCGTCGTCTGGCTGGCGCGCAAGGCCCGCGAGCTCGGCAACCCGCTGCGCGCCGGCCAGGTCGTCCTGTCGGGTGCGATGGGCCCGATGCGCCCGGTCTCCCCCGGCGCCACCGTCACCTCGACCGTCACCGGCCTCGGCTCGGTGTCGGTCTCCTTCTCCGCCTGAGCATCCTCACCCGAGCACTCCCCCGAGCACCGCGAACAAAGGATCCAAGATGAGCAAGACGAAGGTCGCGATCATCGGGTCGGGCAACATCGGCACCGACCTCATGATCAAGATCATGCGCAACGCGCAGCACCTGGAGATGGGGGTCATGGTCGGCATCGACCCGGCCTCCGACGGCCTCGCCCGCGCGGCCAAGTTCGGCTTCGAGACCACCGCCAAGGGTGTCGACGGCCTGCTCGAGTCCGACCTGATCGATGAGATCGGCATCGTCTTCGACGCCACCTCGGCCGGCGCCCACAAGCACAACAACGACAAGCTGGCCCCGCTCGGCATCCGGATGATCGACCTGACGCCGGCCGCGATCGGCCCGTACACGATCCCGGCGGTCAACCTCGAGGAGCACCTCGACGCGCCCAACGTCAACATGGTCACCTGCGGCGGTCAGGCCACCATCCCGGTCGTCGCCGCGATCAGCCGCGTGGTCCCGGTGGCCTACGGCGAGATCGTCGCCTCGATCGCCTCCAAGTCGGCCGGTCCCGGCACCCGCGCGAACATCGACGAGTTCACCGAGACCACCTCGGAGGCCATCGTCAAGGTCGGCGGCGCCCACCGCGGCAAGGCGATCATCATCCTCAACCCGGCCGAGCCGCCGCTGATGATGCGCGACACCGTCTTCGCCCTCGTCGCCCTCCCCGGCGACGACGTGGAGACCGTCAAGCAGCAGATCACCGACTCCATCGCCAAGATGGTCGCCGACGTGGCCGCCTACGTCCCCGGCTACCAGATGGTCCAGGACGTCCAGATCACCGAGATCCCCGAGGACCAGCCGGTGCACACCCTGCTCCGTGACGAGGCGGCCGGCGAGGAGATCACCCCGACACATCAGGTCTCGGTCTTCCTCAAGGTCGAGGGCGCGGGCATGTACCTCCCGGCGTACGCCGGAAACCTCGACATCATGACCTCGGCCGCCGTACAGATGGCCGAGAAGATCGCCGCCAACGGCAACCCTCGTCAGGCCAAGGAGGCCGTCAAGTGAGCACCCCGATCTTCGTCCAGGACGTCACCCTGCGTGACGGCATGCACGCCGTCCGCCACCGCATCACCCCCGAGGACGTCAAGCGCATCGTCGTCGCCCTCGACGACGCGGGTGTGGACGCCATCGAGGTGGCCCACGGCGACGGTCTCGCCGGCGGCTCGGTCAACTACGGCCCAGGCTCCAACACCGACTGGGAATGGATCGAGGCCGCCGCCTCCGTCCTCAAGAACGCCCGGCTCACCACGCTGCTGCTGCCCGGTGTCGGCACCATCCACGAGCTCAAGCGGGCGTGGGACCTGGGCGTGCGCTCGGTCCGCATCGCCACGCACTGCACCGAGGCCGACGTCTCGGCCCAGCACATCCAGACAGCGCGCGAGATCGGCATGGACGTCTCGGGCTTCCTGATGCTCTCCCACATGGCCCCGCCGGAGGAACTGGCCAAGCAGGCCAAGCTGATGGAGTCGTACGGCGCCCACTGTGTCTACGTCACCGACTCTGGCGGCCGGTTGACGATGAACGACGTAGCCGCCCGCGTGCAGGCCTACCGTGATGTCCTCGACCCGCAGACCGAGATCGGCATCCACGCCCACGAGAACCTCTCGATGTCGGTCGCCAACTCGGTGGTGGCGGTCGAGAACGGCGTCTTCCGTGTCGACGCCTCCCTCGCCGGCCACGGCGCGGGGGCCGGCAACTGTCCGATCGAGGCGTTCGTCGCGGTTGCGAACCTGTCGGACTTCAAGCACGGCTGCGACCTGTTCAAGCTGCAGGACGCCGCCGACGACATTGTCCGCCCGCTGCAGGACCGTCCGGTCCGTGTCGATCGCGAGACGCTGACCCTCGGCTACGCCGGCGTCTACTCCTCGTTCCTGCGTCACGCCGAGAACGCCTCGGCCCGCTACGGTGTCGATGTGCGCGACATCCTGATGGAGTGCGGCGAGCGGCGCCTGGTCGGTGGCCAGGAGGACATGATCATCGACATCGCACTCAACCTGGTCGCCCAGCGCGAGGCGAAGTCTGCCTGACCTCCTCCTCTCATCGGCGCCCCGACCTCGCGCGAGGTCGGGGCGCCGATGACATCTCGTAACGTGTTCTGGCCTCACGCGTTGAGCGGAGCATGGCTCGCCGTCTACTGCTGCTCGTCACGGTGCTGCTGCTCGGCACGACGCTCGCCCCGGCGTACGCCGCCGGCAGCGGTTACGCCCCGCTCCACCGCAAGGGTCCGGCCCTCAGCGTCCCGAAGGCCGCCCTCCGAGCGGCACTGACCTGCCACGGCAACCCGAAAGCAGGCCCCGAGCCGGTGCTGCTCAACCCTGCGACCAGCGTGACGCCCGAGCAGAACTACTCGTGGAACTACGAGAAGGCGTTCACCGCGCAGGGCCGCTACTGGTGTGCGGTGACGATGCCCTTCCACACCTTCGGGGACATTCAGACCGCCGGCGAGTACCTGGTCCACGCAATCCGGGTGATGCACCGCCGCACCGGCCGATCGATCGCGATCCTCGGCCACAGCCAGGGCGGGATGAGCATGCGCTGGGCGCTGCGCTTCTGGCCCGGCACCCGCGCCATGGTCGCCGACGTCATCGGCATGGCCGGTGACAACCACGGCACGACCGCGCTGCTGGGCTGCGTCAAGGGCGTCACCACGTGCACGCCGGCGGTATGGCAGCAGCTCCGCGACTCAGCCTTCATCAAGGCGCTCAACAGCCGCGCAGAGACGTTCGCCGGCATCAGCTATACCGAGATCTACACCCACACCGACGAGGTCGTGACGCCGAGCGGCTCCGCGACGACGGCGTCCTCGGCACTGCACACCGGCAAGGGCCGGATCACCAATGTCGCGACCCAGGATGTGTGCCCGCTTGAGGTCTACGAGCACCTTCTCACCGGCACGGTCAGCGCCACGACGTACGCCCTGGTCATGGACGCGCTGGACCACGCCGGACCGGCCGAACCCGATCGCATCCCGCGCTCGGTGTGCGGACAGCTCTACATGCCAGGGATCAATTCCCTCACGCTCGCCACCTACACGCCCATGCTGAGTGCCCTGCCGAGCCTGGCGAGCACCGAGCTTCCGCTGGTGACTCTGTCCGGCGCACCCATGCTGAAGGCCGAGCCGCCGCTGCGGTGCTACGCGCTCAAGAAGGGGTGCTGAGACGCTTCTGCGCCTGCTGCTCGCGGTGGGCACGGGCCATCGCGAGCGTGGCGTACGGCGAATAGTGCGGTACCCAGCGGGCCAGGCAGACGGCCGCACCGAGCCCGATCAGTCCGGTGACCGAGATGCCGAGGCCCAGAGCCGCGACCTCGGCGATGACGGCCGGGATGACCGGCCCCAGGGCATTCCCGGTGTCGCCGAGGAGTCGCCACACCGACAGGAACGTGGTGCGGTCGTGGGCTGGAGCCGCGTCCGCTCCGATCGTCATCATGATCCCCGAGCCGATGCCGTTGCCGATGCTCATCACGACCGCGACGACACCGAGCAAGAAGGCGTTCTGGGCCACCGGGATGGCGACCATGCCGACGCCGAGCAGCGTCATCGAGGGGATCGCGATCGCCAGCCGGCCGAACCGGTCCATGACGTGGCCGGCCGGATAGAACAACGACATGTCGGCAGCGTTCGCAATGCCGAAGATCAGGCTGGTGGCGGTAGCGCTCAGCCCGATGTGGGAGGCCCAGAGCGGCAACACCGTCTGCCGGGCCGCGCGGACGGCCCCGACGAGGAGCACAGCGGTGCCCAAGGAGAGGAAGAGCTGCTTGTGACTCCCGAACATCGCCGGCACGGTCGTGCCGCCCCGGTGCGCCTGCGGCCGGTCCCCAGCGAGCTCCTGATCCGGGACGACGAAGAGGATCACTGCCGTCGCCACCGTCGCCACGACAGCGACGCCGAAGGCTGAGCGGGTGCCCCAAAGGTGGATCGCCACGGCGCCGACGAACGGCCCGATGAACAGCCCGACCCGGTGGGCGCCGGCCAGCGTCGACAGGGCCCGCGCCCGCAGGTGCAGCGCCACCACCTCGGAGACGTAGCTCTGGCGCGCCAGGTAGAAGACGGCGCCACACATGCCGATGACGAGCTGGGACAACGCGAGCATCCACAGGTCGTGCTCGAGCCAGCAGGCGATCAGTGCAACCGCCGTCACGCCGGCGGCAACGAGCATCGCGCGGCGGTCGCCGATCCGGTCGATGACTGCCGCGGCGGGAACGTCCCCCAGGATCCTGCCGATGCCGGCCATCGAGAGCATCAGACCGGCGACGCTGGTGGAAGCGCCGGCGCCCAGCGCCACCAGGGCGATGATCGGTGCGATGGCACCGTTGCCGATCTCATAGACCAGTGCCGGCAGCAGTGCTGAGGCCGCGATCCGGCGGAGTACGGCGCCGGTCGTTTCAGGGGCGTCGGTCAGCGTGGACATCGTTAGCAAGGCTAACATTCATCGCTGCCGGTGTTTCCACCCTGGCTCGTCTGGTGGGATGGAAGCATGACCATCTCCGAGGCAACGGCCGACCGTGCCGTCGGCGTACTTCTCGGGCTCGCGTGCGGCGATGCTCTCGGCGTCCCCTACGAATTCGACCATCTGACGCTCGGCGCCGATGAGGAGCCGGCGATGCTCGGCGGCGGTCTGGGTGGCTTCCAACCGGGCGAGTGGAGCGACGACACCTCGATGGCCCTCGGCGTGGCCGAGGGACTCAGCGCCGCCGGGTCCCTCGAGGAGCGGCTGGATGCGATCGCGGGGCGCTTCCTGGACTGGTTCCGCACGTCTCCTCCGGATGTCGGCATTCAGACCAAGGCCGTCCTGGGTGGGCTCACCAACGTAGATGACACCGGCATCGGCTCGGCGATGACCGCCGCCGCCACGACCTACGCCAGGCAACATCCGCACGCGGCCGGCAACGGCGCCCTCATGCGCACCGCCCCGGTCGCGCTGGCCCACCTCGACGATCGGGCCGCCTGCGCCGGCGCGGCTCGCGCGATCGCCGCCCTGACCCACGCCGACCCCGACGTGGCTGACAGTTGCGTGCTGTGGACCGAGGCGGTTCGGCTCGCGGCCACCGGCGGGAGCATCGACCTGGCGGCAGGCCTCGATCTCGTCGACGATCCTGCCGGTTGGCTCGCCGTACTCGAGGATGCGGTCACGGGCGACCTGATGCGCTTGCGCCCCAATGGTTGGACGGTGCGCACACTGCAGGTCGCGTACGGCGCTATCCATCGGGCCGAGCTCGACCTCGAGCGGGCCCTGACCCTGGCGATCCGGGTCGGCGACGACACCGACACCGTCGCTGCGGTGGCAGGCAGTCTGCTCGGCGCGCATCATGGTGCCTCCGCGCTGCGACGGCAGTGGCTGGACGCGATTCACGGCTGGCCGGGGTACACCGCCGCGGACCTACGCCGTGTCGCGCTCCAGTTGGTCGAGAGATCCTGAACGTTTCCGCCATGATGTCTCGGGAACCATTGGCTCAACCGTCCGCTCCAAGGAAAGGGCAACCATGAACAAGACCGAGTTGCGAGACGCGGTCGCCGAGGCCGCCGGCCTCAGCGGCGCCCAGGCCGACAAGGCCCTCAACGCCGTCCTCGACTCCATCACCTCTGCACTGGCTTCCGGCGAGAAGGTGACACTGCCGGGCTTCGGCACGTTCGAGACCCGGGAGCGGTCGGCCCGACAGGGCCGCAACCCGCAGACAGGCGAGACGCTCGAGATCGCCGCCTCGACCACGCCGGCTTTCAAGGCCGGCGCGCAGCTGAAGCAGGCGGTCAACAAGGCCTGATCGCATGGAGTCCCCCGGGACGACCTGTCCCGGGGGACTCCATGGATCGGCTCTAGGGTGCTCCCTCGTGAGCACCCATGAGCCTTCTCCTCTCGCCGCACCGATCGCCGAACAGTTGGCTGCTTTCGTCGAGGAGCACCGGGAGATGCTTGCCTCGTGTCTCGACGGACTCACCGAGGCGGAGGCGCGACGTCGGCTGGTGCCGTCGAAGACCACCTTGCTCGGATTGGTGAAGCACGCGACCTTCGTCGAACGGGTGTGGTTCGAGGAGGCCGTGACCTGCCGGCCTCGCTCCGAGAGCGGCATCGAAGCCGATCCGGATGAGTCATTCGACCTGGCCGACACCGACACGATCGAGTCGGTGCGCTCTGCATATCTACGGACGTGCGCCACATCCCGGCACGCGGTCGAGCACCTCGGCCCCGACGATGTCGTTCGCGGCAACCGCCGGGGGCCGCTTCCCCTACGTTGGGTCTACCTGCACGTGCTGCGCGAGCTCGCGCAGCACTGCGGACATGCAGACATCCTCCGGGAGCAGCTCCTCGCGGAGCGGGCGGCCCGCACGACCGACAGAGGAGCGAGATGACCGACTTTCCCGAACCGGCGTCGACAGATGACCTGCGCGGCCTGCTCCTGGACTACCTCGACTACTACCGAGGTGTCGTCGTCGCGAAGATCAGTGGCATGTCCAGCGCCGACCTGCGTCACTCGCAGTTACCCTCGCGCTGGACCCCCGCTGGGATGCTCACCCATCTCGCCTTCATGGAGCGCCGGTGGCTGCAGTGGGGGTTCCTGGGCGAGCAGCTGGCCGACCCCTGGGGCGACCGCGAGGGGGACGGCTGGCTCACGCCGAAAGACGATCCAGGCGCACTCGTGGCTCGTCTGAACGACGTTGGGACGCGAACCCGCCAGATTGTCGAGCAGCACGCCTTGGACGATCACGCCATCCCGGGTGGTCGGTTCAGGACGCCGGCCGACGCCCCACAGCTGCAGTGGATCCTGCTTCACGTCCTCCAGGAGTACGCCCGCCACACCGGACACCTCGACATCGCACGAGAACTCAGCGATGGGGCCACCGGCGAAGATGGCTGAACCGGACATGCCGGTGGTGCCTACGTCCACCCCGCGTTGGGCCACCATGGCTCGGGCACAGTTCGCAGACAATCCCGCGTCGTACTGGACCACGCGCATGGTGGCCCGACGCGACAGCTACGACGGCACCCGACGCAGCCAAGACACTGTGCTGGCACCCGCTGTGCCGTGCTTTCGTCTGTCCACTCGACCCGCAGAAACCGACCCCTCAACCTTCTCGGCGACGGTTCGCCCGCCGGACCTCCTTAGGCGGCTTACCACCCTTGTAGGAGGCCAGGGAGTCGACCAGGAATCCACGCTTGAGCACCTCGCGTCCGACGAGCATCCGGAAGCCCATCGCATCGCGGCGGGTCAGCGTCACCTCCGCCGGGACCAGCCGCCCGCACAGCCGCAGGTCGAGCAGGACGACGTACCGGTCCTGGACGTGGCCCGAGGAAGACCGCACCGGCCGGCGGTCATGCACCGGCAGCTCGACGGTCAACGGATCAGCGGCACTGCGCTGCCACGGGTGCAGTTCGAAGCGCACCCAGTCCTGCGCGTCACGCGAGAACGGCTCCAGGGCGAAGGCGTGCAAGGACGATGTCTGGGCGCCGGTGTCTATCTTGGCCTTGAGCCATTCGACCCCGACGCCCGGCAGACCGACCCATTCACGCCAGCCGACGATGAGGGTGGGATCGTTCTTCGACACGTCGCCCATCCAACCAGGATCACCTCGTGAAGATCGCCATCTTGTCTCGCGCGCCCCGCAGCTACAGCACCCAGCGCCTCCGTCAGGCTGCTGTCGACCGCGGCCACAACGTCAAGGTGCTCAACACGCTGAGGTTCGCGATCGACCTCTCCGGAGACGAGCCGGACCTCCACTTCCGGGGCAAGCAGCTCTCCGAGTACGACGCGATCCTGCCGCGCATCGGCGCGTCGATCACCTACTACGGCACGGCCGTAGTGCGGCAGTTCGAGCAGATGGACGTCTATACGCCCAACACTGCCAGCGGGATCAGCAACAGCCGGGACAAGCTGCGCGCCAACCAGATCCTGTCGCGACACGGGATCGCGATGCCGCCGACGTCGTTCGTGCGCAACCGTGCCGACGTGGTCCCAGCGATCGAGCGCGTCGGCGGAGCACCGGTCGTGATCAAGCTGCTCGAGGGGACCCAGGGCATCGGGGTGATCCTCGCGCCTGACATCAAGGTCGCCGAGGCGATCATCGAGACCCTTCACTCCACCCGGCAGAACGTGCTGATCCAGCACTTCGTCAAGGAGTCGAAGGGCCGCGATATCCGGGCCCTGGTCGTCGGCGACCGAGTGGTCGCGGCCATGCGACGTACCGCCCAGGGGGAGGACTTCCGCTCCAACGTCCACCGCGGCGGTTCGGTCGCCCGCGTGGAGCTCGACGAGGAGTACGAGCGCACGGCCGTCCGCGCCGCCCAGATCATGGGCCTCAAGGTGGCCGGTGTCGACATGCTCGAGGGCGAACACGGCCCACTCGTGATGGAGGTCAACTCCTCTCCTGGCTTGCAGGGCATCGAGGAGGCGACCAAGCTCGACGTCGCGGGGGCGATCGTCGACTACATCGACAACCAGGTCGCCTTCCCCCAGATCGACGTGCGCGAGCGGCTCGCAGTGTCGACCGGGTACGGCGTAGCCGAGCTCGTGGTGCACGGCGACGCCGATCTGATCGGCAAGACGCTCGGCGACTCCGGGCTGCGCGAGAAGGACATCTCCGTCCTGACCCTGCACCGCGCCTCCCAGGTGATCCCCAACCCCAGTGGACGGCACGTGCTCGAGGCCGAGGACCGCCTGCTGTGCTGGGGCAAGCTCGAGGAGATGCGCACCATGATCCCCGATCGCCCCAAGCGGCGGCCCCGGGTCAAGAGGCTGCCCAAGCAGCCGCTTCCCCCGGAGGCCTAGGAGCCCGGCCGTGTCGCCGCGGCCAGATCCCGCTCAGAGTCCGCCAGGTCGATGGTCTGCAGCACCCAGAACACCGCGAAGAGACCGAGCAGGCCGATCTCCGTCCCGAGAAGCGCGTAGCGCCAGTGTGCGAGCGCCCCGAGACCGAGACCGAAGACCACCGCGACGGCAGCCATGCCACCGGCGACGAGCCAGTACGCGGCATCGAACCGGGTCCGGCTGGCGTCGGCCTCCTGAGCCAGCACCCGCACGCCCCAGTCGGTGTTCAGCACCACGACACCGCCGAACGGCAGAAAGGTGAAGACCGCCGCCAAGGCATGGGCGTGTGCAGCGAAGGAGGTGCGGTCGACCAGGATCCAGACCACCCCGACCACCCACGCGGCCGCGGTCGATGCGAGCCCGATCAAGCCCCAGACACTTACCGAGTATTCCGAAGCGCGGCAGCGGCGCATCATCGCCACGAGGACCCCGACGTACCCGATCGCGAGGACGGCCAGGAAGCTCAGTGCGTTGTTGACGATGGCCGCGACGTCGGGGTGGTGCCCGGCGGCGGGCGTCGGCACGAAGGCGACCATCGGCGCCGAGATGCCCGCCAGATTGAGGCAGACGTTCTCCGCGTCGGTGAAGCCGCGCAGGGCGATCAGGCAGACTCCGACGGCCCCGAGGACGGCGACGAAGACCGGACCGGAAGCCGTGTAGTAGTAGCCGCTGACCGAAGTCTCCCACCCGGACCGAATCGTCTCCGCGGCCAGCGAGGTCGCCAGCATCAGCAGCAGTGCCAACAGCGCCAGCCGGACGTAGCGGTACGTCGCCAGCTCAGCCATCGCGGCCGGCCCTAGGCGAAGGTGCCGGAGTGCATGGCGACGATCAGCAGCAATCCACCGACGGCGACCAGCGCCCCCGACACGGATAGCCGGAACCGTGCCCACCGTGGCGGCATGACCTCGGCGGCGACGATCCACACCCCGGCGATCACGAAGAGCAGGAAGCCGACCTCGGCGAGCCTGGCGGTGGCGACGTGAGACATGGCCAGTGGGATCACACCAGCACGCTAGCCATCGACTGGTCCGGTCGTCCCGCGCATCGCCGGGTGTGGCCACATCCGGCATTTTGTGTAGTAACTTGCTGGACTAACACATGACTCGCAAGGAGCACCATGGCACGGCAACTCAGCCTCAACGCGTTCGTCAGCGGCAGCGGTCACCACGAGGCCGCCTGGCGGCACCGTGACACCCCGTCCGACCGGGTCTTCGATGTCGGCTACTACCAGGACATCGCCCGCGCGGCCGAGGGCTACAAGCTCGACGCGGTCTTCTTCGCCGACGTCCCCGGAGTCGCCAACGACACCGGGCACAACATCAGCGGCCGGCTGGAGCCGATCACGCTGTTGACCGCGATGGCGCTGGCCACCGAGCGGATCGGCCTCATCGCCACGGCGTCGACGAGCTTCTACGAGCCGTACAACCTTGCCCGCCTGTTCGCCACGCTCGACCACATCTCCGGCGGCCGGGCCGGCTGGAACATCGTCACGACGCGCAGCGCAGCGGCAGCCCAGAACTTCGGCCTGGAGAACATCCCGGAGAATGAGGACCGCTACGAGCGGGGCCAAGAGTTCGTCGACGTCATCACCAAGCTGTTCGACAGCTGGGAGGACGACGCGGTGATCAATGACAAGGAGAACGGCTCCTACATCGACACCGCGAAGGTGCATCGGATCGACCACGACGGGAAGTACCTCAAGGTCCGGGGCCCGCTCATCACCCCGCGACCGCCGCAAGGCCGTCCGGTCTACGTCCAGGCTGGCGCCTCCAACGAGGGCCGCGGGTTCGCCGCACGCAACGCCGAGGCGATCTTCACCGCCCATCAGACGCTCGGCGACGCCCAGGCCTTCTACGACGACATCAAGAAGCGTGCCGTCGACCTCGGCCGCGACCCCGAGTCGATCAAAGTGCTGCCAGGCATCAGCCCCTTCATCGGCGACACCGAGAAGGAGGCGATCGAGCTGCAGCGGGAGTTCAACGACCTGACCCTGCCGGCGTACGGCATCAAGCAGATCGCCAGCCAGGCGAGCATCGACCTCTCCGGGCTCGAGCTGGACGAGCAGGTGCCGCTGGAGCGGATCGCGGGCATCGGCGACATCCTCGACAACCGGAACAGCCGCCAGACCTTGGTCGCCAAGATCATCGAGCGCGACCGCCCGACCCTGCGCGAGTTGCTGCACCGCTTCGCGGGCGCCCGCGGTCACAACGTAGTCGCCGGCACGCCGATCCAGATCGCCGACATCATCGCGACCTGGTTCGAGCAGGGCGCCGCCGACGGCTTCAACGTGATGCCGCCGCAGTACCCCATCATGCTCGACACCTTCGGCGAGAAGGTCGTGCCGATCTTGCAGGACCGCGGCCTGTTCCGCACCGACTACGAGGGCAGCACGCTGCGGGACCACTACGGCCTGACCCGGCCTGCGAGCCAGTACGCCGCGGCGGCCGTCTGACACACGCGGCCCGCGGGCAGCGCTTCGGTCAGTGCTTCTTGGCGCGAGCCACCGGACCGACGAGGCGCGGTCCGGCCAGGCGCGCCTCGAGCCGCCGTCCGCCCCGCTCGATCGGCTGGGCGACATACTCCCCCAGGATCACGCCGGCTGCCACGGCGACGGCGATCGAGACGGCGGTGATCATCGCGAGCAGGCCGGCGGAGGTGCTGTTGGTCTGCTGGTCGCTCAGGAGGAGGGTGAGCCCGCGGTAGATGGAGAGGCCGGGGAGCATCGGCACGACCGCGGGGACCACGACGACGAGCGGTGGGACGCGCATCCGGCCGGCGACCGAGTAGCTCACCAGGCCGATCGCGAAGGCCGCACAGGCCACCGGCCACGCCCGGCCCATCCCCCTGAGGGCGAGATCGATCCCGATCGCGACCGCCGCGACGACGGCGATCGGCAGCAGGATCCGTCGCGGTGCGTAGCAGGAGTAGGCGAAGGCGCTGGCCCCGAGCGCTGCTCCGACGACGGTGAGCCCGACCGTCTGCAGACTGGTCGCGCCCGGCTGGACAGGCGGGATGTGCACCCCGACAGCGGAAGCGAGGGTCAGACCGCCACTGACCCCGGCGATGATTCCTGCGGTGGAGAGCAACGCCTCGAGGACGCGGGCGTTGGCGGTGATGTAGAAGCCGGCCAACGCATCCTGCAACGCACCCATCAGACCGATCCCGGCCAGCATCACGATGATGTTCGCCGTGATCGCCGAGGAGACGTCGACATGGAACGGCAGGGAGGCGGTGGCCACCGCGAGCAGGCTGGCCACGCCGGCGCCGGCGATCTGTTGGTAGAACACCGGGATGCGTCGCCGGGAGAGCACCAGCTGGACCCGGTCGATCGCACCGGCGGAGACGAACGCCAGCAACGCGACGAGGGCATGGCCACCGAGTTGTACGGCGACGGCCGCGGCCATGATCGCCAGGCCGACGGTGGCCGCCCAGCGCGGCCGGCTATGTCCGGTCGAGGTGATCCGTCCGAGATAGAGGCGTGCCGTCTTGATGTCCACATCACCGCGCACGACGTCCCGGATGAGGTGGTCGATGCGGGTCAGGTGCTCGTAGTCGATCGCGCGGGTCTTCACCAGCCGGCTGGCGACGACCGGCGGCTCCTCGGGACTCGCCTGGTACTGCATGCCGACCGTCACGAAGGTGACGTCGATGTCGCAGTTGCGCAGTCCGAGCGCCCGAGAGACCTCCCCCATCGTGGCCACAGCATCGGCGGCGCCGGTCCCCGACGAGATGAGGAGCTCGCCGACGCGGAGGCAGAAGTCGAGCGTCAGGTTCACCTCGCGCGCGTCCATGGTTGCGATGTTGCCAGGCCGGTGCCAACGCAATCGCCCGAGCGCTGTGAGCGCCGTGGCAGGGTGGGGCGGGTGAGCGCTTTCGAACGGACCTGGGCCGGTCGCACCGAGGGCCTGCTCGACGTGGGCGACGGTCAGCAGGTCTGGTGGTGCGAGCTCGGCGCTCGCGACGGGCTTCCGCTGGTCGTGGTCCACGGCGGCCCCGGCGGCGGCACGGTTCCGGCGATGGCCGAGTTCTACGACCCGGATGTCTTCCGCATCGTCCTGTTCGACCAGCGCAACTGCGGCCGCAGCCTCCCACACGCGAGCGACCCGAGGGTCTGCCTCGCCGCGAACACGACCGATCATCTCATCGGCGACATGGAGCTCCTGCGCGAGCATCTCGGCATCGACGCCTGGATCGTCTCCGGCTCCTCATGGGGATCGACGCTCGGACTGGCGTATGCCTGCGCCCACCCCGGCCGGGTTCGGGCGCTCCTGCTGCGTAGCGTCACCACGTACAGCGCCGACGAGTTGGACTGGGTCTACCGCAGCGGGGCGGACCATCTGCTGCCCGAGGCGTGGGAGGCGTTCGTCGAGGCGATCGGCGCAGCACCGGGCGACGACCTGGTCGCGGCCTATCGCCGTGCCCTCGAGGGGGACGACGACGCCCGCCGCCTCGACGCTGCCCTCGGCTGGTGCCGCTGGGAGCTCGCCGGGATGCGGGCCGAGCCGGGGTCTGGTGTCGAGTCGATCTTCACCGAGCCGCGCTTCGCCGTCGCGTTCGCCCGAATCAGCGTGCACTACGCCGCCCATCTCGGCTTCGTCGACCACGGCCGGCTCTGGTCGGCCATCGACACGCTTCACCACCTTCCAGCGACTTTCATCCAGGGGCGCTTCGACCTGTGTACGCCGCCGATGACGGCGTGGCGGCTGCACCGGCAGTGGCCAAGCTCGACGCTGCACATCCTCGATGACGAGGGCCACCGGCTGCTCGGCGCAGCTGCGACGGTGCAGCGCACGCTCGAGCGGTACGCCGCGCTGCTCGCGCCCCCTGATTAGGCGAGATCGTCGTACTGGCTTCGACGGCCTCGGGTACCGGGTCCCCTCGCTCCCGAGCCCCCGACTGACAGGAGAATGCGATGCGTGCCGTTACCTGGCAAGGCCCCCGCAATATGAGCGTGGAGCAGGTCCCCGACCCCAAGCTGGAGCAGCCCACAGACGCGATCATCCGCGTGACGACGACCGGCCTTTGCGGCTCCGATCTACATCTCTACGAGCCGCTGAGCCCGTTCATGACTCCGGGCGACGTCGTCGGGCACGAACCGATGGGCATCGTCGAGGAGGTCGGCGCCGAGGTCGGCAACCTCGCCGTAGGTGACCGCGTGGTGGTTCCCTTCAATGTCTGCTGTGGCTCCTGCTGGATGTGTCAACAGGGTCTCCAGTCCCAGTGCGAGACGACCCAGAATCACGAGCACGGGACCGGGGCGAGCCTCTACGGCTACAGCAAGCTCTACGGCCAGGTCCCTGGCGGCCAGGCGGAGTTCCTGCGCGTTCCGTACGCCGGGTACGCCGCGATGAAGGTGCCCGACGGTCCGTCCGACGACCGGTTCGTCTACCTCTCCGATGTGCTGCCGACCGCCTGGCAGGCGGTGGAGTACGCCGGTCTCCAGCCCGATCAGACGCTGCTCGTGCTCGGCGCCGGCCCGATCGGAGACATGTCCGCCCGAATCGCGCTGCACCGCGGCATCAAGGTCATCGTCGCCGATCTGGTGCCTGAGCGGCTCAGCCGCGTCGCTGCCCGAGGCGCCGACGTGATCAACATCGACACCGCCGGCAAGGACTTCGCCGACGAGGTCCGCGGCCGGACCTCCGGCCGCGGCGCCGACGCCGTCATCGACGCGGTCGGGATGGAGGCCCACGGGTCACCGGTGGTCGAGATGACCCACAAGCTGGTGGGCCTGCTCCCCGACGCGGTCGCCCAGCCGTTCCTGAAGAAGGCTGGGCTGGACCGACTGGCCGCGCTGATGGCCGCCTTCGACGCCGTCCGCCGCGGTGGCACCGTCTCGATCTCAGGTGTGTACGGCGGCGCGGTGGACCCGATGCCACTGTTCCAGCTCTTCGACAAGCAGGTGCAGCTGCGGATGGGACAGGCCAACGTCAGGCGCTGGAGCGACGACATCCTCGATCTGCTGAAGCAGGATGACGACGTACTCGGCGTGGAGAGCTTCGCCACCCACCACCTGCCGCTCGACGAGGCTCCACAGGCCTATGCGGACTTCCGGGCCAAGAAGGACGGCGTGGTCAAGGTGCTCTTCCGCCCCTGAGGCTAGGCGAGCGCCTCGGCGATCGGGGTCGTGCCATTGCGGAAGCCGATGGTGCGGCCGACGGTCCCCTCATCGAGGAGAACCGCGGCGACCACCGCGGCGACGTCGGCGCGGGTCACAGCGTTGTCGCCGGGGTCTTCATGGGTGACGACGTCGATCCGGCCGGTCGGCTCGTCGAGCGTCAGCCGACCCGGGCCGAGGATCGTGTAGCGCAGCGAGGTCCCACGGAGGTGCTCGTCGGCGGCCGCCTTGGCCTCGGCGTAGGCGAAGAAGGAGTCGTCCGGAGCGATGCCGTGGTCGGGGCGCGCACCGAGGTAGGAGACCATCACGTAACGGTCGGCACCGGCCGCAGCGGCGGCGTCCATGCTGCGGATGGCGGCATCGCGATCGACCTTGTACGTCCGCGCCTGGTCGCCGCCGCCCGCACCGGCCGACCAGACGACAGTGTCGTGCCCACGCAGTAGGTCGACGAACTGGTCGGTGCCCAGCTTCTCCACATCCGCGACCACGGGCTGCGCACCGGTCGCGGCGACGTCCTGCTCATGATCCGGGTTGCGGAACACGCTGGTGACCTGATCACCCCGCTCGACCAACAGCGGCGCCAGGAGCAGCGCGATCTTTCCATGTCCACCCAGGATGACGACGTTAGCCATGTCCCCACTGTGCCACCGGTGGTGCCATCCGGGTCTTGCCGGGCGCGATCGTTCAACCCGCCCTCCCGCGCCGCAGCCGACCGGAATGCCCGAGCCGCCCGGCTCGTTGGGCCGGACATGACCCAGACTCCCGGCGCCCGCAGTGGCGCATTCACGATCGGCGACCTGACCGTCAACCGG
>Ga0164242_10002971_pt1 | contig 19410 bp, 18 predicted proteins | sample OricomgcompostMG_FD_108783 | JGI IMG/M metagenome (GOLD analysis project Ga0164242, IMG submission 108783) | Miracle-Growth compost microbial communities from Emeryville, California, USA - Original compost - Miracle growth compost (MG) ... | reverse complement strand
TGCCGCCGCATCGAAAACCGGATGCGCGAGCCCTTTCGTATCTCGGGCTATCTTTTCAACTCGATGCCGTCGCTGGTGGTGACGATTACCGAGGACGAGAACGTCGGCCGTGGTGAAGCTGCCGGCGTCTATTATCTCGACGACGGCCCCGATCACATGGCGGCCGAGATCGGACGTGTCCGCGGCGAGATCGAGGACGGCGCCGGGCTCGAAGAGCTGCAGGCGCTGCTTCCTGCTGGCGGCGCGCGCAACGCGCTCGACTGCGCATTGTGGGAGCTTGAATCGCTTCGCACCGGTCAGCCGGTTTGGCGCCTCGCGGGCGTTAACGAACCTCGGCCACGCGTCACGACCTTCACGCTGCCGGCGGAGCCGCCCGAGGTGATCCTCGGGCGACTGGCAACCTTCCCACCGCTGGAAGCACTCAAGCTCAAGCTCGACGGTGATCTTGCTGCCGACACCGAGCGCGTGCGCGCCGTGCGCGGTGCGCGGCCCGATGCCTGGATCGGCGTCGACGCCAACCAGGGGTATGACGGGGAGCATCTCGACGCGCTCGCGGCGATGCTGGCGGACGCACGCGTCTCGCTGCTCGAGCAACCCGTGGCGCGTGGCAGCGAGCACTTGCTCGATGGTTGGCGCTGCCCGGTGCCGGTCGCCGCGGACGAAAGCATACTCGACAGCGTCGAGCTCGAGACGCACCACCGACGCTTCGATGTGGTCAACATCAAGCTCGATAAATGCGGCGGCCTTACCGAAGCCTTGCGCATGGTAGCGTTGGCGCGGCGGCTCGGGCTGACCGTGATGGTCGGCAACATGGCAGGCTCAAGCCTCGCCATGGCGCCCGCCTTCGTGGTCAGCCAATGCTGCGATATCGTCGACCTCGACGGCGCATGGTTCCTGGCGGACGATCCCCAAGGCGCGCTGCTTTATGACGACGGCCGCTTTGCGGTACCAAATGGCTTCTGGGGAAGCTGACGCAAGAACATAGTAGCGCTTCTTCGGCGCTGCTTGCCCGCTCGAACCAACCGTTCCCGGTCAACCGATCGAGCAGGTCGGATTGTCCCGGTCGATGCAGGCGGCATAGCCGCGCAACGTCGCAAACGGTCCGCCGAATACCAGTAGTGCTGCCAGCGTTGCGAACAAGGCCATGCCGCCCAGCGCGCCGAACAACCGGTGACACCGGCCAGCGATCAGCACCCCGGCAGCGGTAGCGACGTGAAGCGAGGCGATCAGCATCGTTTCGAAGACCAGCCCGGCGCTGGCGGAAAGCAGGTCTACCAGATCGGGACTTGTCGCCATCGTGAATGCTCGCGCATAGCTTCAACATGCTTTCTCAACGAACCCGGTATACAATAAGGGCCCTGCATTACCTAGCTGGCAAGTATGGTGATGGCCCGGTGCCTCTGGCCGAGATCACCGAGGCCGAAAACATTCCCGCCAAGTTCCTGACCGTCATCCTGTCGGAAATGGGGCGAGCCGGCATCGTCGGTGCGCAGCGCGGACGCGACGGCGGCTATTTCCTGGCGCTGCCGCCCGTTGATATCAGCATCGGCGACATCATTCGCTTAACCCGTGGCTCGCTTGCCCTGGTGCCGTGCGCCAGTCGCAACGCTCACGAAAGCTGCGATAATTGCCTGCCGGAACAAGGTTGCTTCCTGCACAAGGTGATGCTCCACGTCCGCGACGAAACCGCGCGCGTACTCGACAACGTGACGTTGGCCGACCGCACTTTCACACCCTGATCGATCCGCCTCGATTCAACCACGACTCGACTTACCTATATTGTCTATCAAGTTAGTAGGGTTAAGATTGAGCCAGCAACGAGTCGGAGTGTGAGATGCAGGACCCGCTCAGTTTCCGTCAGTACGGCGCGCCACTTGTGCTGACCGTTCCGGGGGTCGACAATTCCGGACCCGGCCATTGGCAGACACTCTGGGAAAAGCAGCGTAACGACACGCGCCGCGTCGACCTCGGCATGTGGACCAAGCCCCACCGCAACAGCTGGGTTACCCGGCTGGGGCAGGCCATTCGCACTTCCGAAGGACCGATCGTGCTGTGCGCGCACAGCCTCGGTTGCCTCGCGGTAGCCTGGTGGGCCGCGTTGGAAGGCCAGGCGTTCGGCACGCCGGTTGCCGGCGCTCTTTTGGTCGCGCCGCCCGATTGCGACCACCTTGATGACGGGGACCGGCTGGCCGGTTTTGCACCAACGCCGAAGATGATGCTGCCATTTCCGTCGTTGCTCGTCGCCAGCCGCAACGATCCTTACGCCCCGTTCGAATGGTCGCGATCGGTCGCATACTACTGGGGCAGCGAGTTCGTCGACGCAGGTACGCTCGGTCACGTCAACGCCGACTCCGAGATTGGCGACTGGCCTGACGGGCTGGCGTTGCTGGACCGGCTGATCCGCACCGCGACCGAACGCGCGAGGAATCCGGCGCCGCTGGAGTCGCGCCGGTCAATCCTGAGGCAGCCGAGCCCAAACCGCGAGCGGGTCTCGCTTTGAAGCTCTAAGATGGGGCAGCAACTTGTCGCCCGTTCGCCCGACCAGCGCCAATCGATCCAACAACCCCAGGAGTATCTGCATGAAGAAGCTGGCCGCTTTTCCCCTGGTTGTCGCGATGAGTCTTGTCGCTACCGGCTGCGCGAAACACGGCGCTTCCGAAAATGGTCTGGCGGACAACAGCCTCGACGCGAACGTCATTCCCAGCGACGAGACGATCCCCGAGAACGATAGCACGGCAGCCGGGCTTCCAACCGACAATGGCCTCGAGGCGGACAACTCGGGCGACAGCGGCGCAGCTGCGGACGCCAATGCCGCAGGCGCCAACGCCTTCTGATCCCGCACGCGCTTCAATCCTTGCTCCCTGAAGCGTGAACCTCGGCCCGGCCAACGCCGGGCCAATCTTTGTCATCTTGGGCGGAAAACAGGGCGGCGCTTGCTCAACGAGAAATTGCGCTGACATGGATCAGTTGGGGGCGGAACTCCGCGGCCTTGCTTTCATTGACCCGGGCGAGAGGAGACCGGACGATGAGCAGCGCCACCAAGACCACCGATCACGACGCGATCCGCCAGTGGGTCGAGGACCGTGGCGGTCATCCCGCGCGAGTGCGTGATGCGGATCACGAGCAGGGCGGCGGTATCCTGAGAATTGATTTTGACGATCCCGGCGGTGAAAAGGACGAAGGCCTCGAGCGCATCGACTGGGACACGTTCTTCAAAACGTTCGACGACAGCGATCTTGCCTTCCTCCACCAGGACAAGACCGCCGAGGGCGACACGAGTCGCTTCAACAAGTTCGTCAGCCGCGCTGACGACGAAGGCTGACGGTGCAGCGTACCGGCGACGTAGCGCAAAATCTCCGCTGGAGGATAGGCGGCGCCGGTCCCGCCAGGAACGCGGCAATCGACCCGCGTCTGCGTCGTTCCTACGATTTGCGCGGCGCTGTCGGCGACTGCTTGACCGATGCGGATGCTCACGGCGTCGGTCGCCGCTTTGCAGCTATGGCGGCGGATGAAGGTGCGCGGCGCGTTGCCGTATCGCGCGACGGACGGACAAGTTCGCCAATGCTTGAAGCAGCGCTGGTCGACGGTCTCGTCGAGGGCGGCATGCACGTTCACCGCCTGCCGCCTGGGCCGACGCCGCTCGTGTCGTTCGCGATCCATCGCCTCGGTCTCGATGCCGGCATAATGGTAACCGGCTCGCACAATCCGCCCAACCAGAACGGATTCAAGTTCCACCTCGGCCCCGATCCCTTCTATGGCGAGGCACTGAAGCGGCTCTGGGCCGTCGAGCCGTCGGTCCGCGAGGGGGGCTCGCTCGAGGAGATCGACCTCGCCGGGCCTTATCTGGACGCACTTGCCGCCGAGCTCGACGGCATCACCGTTGCGTCAGCGGTGTGGGACAGCGGCAATGGTTCGACCGGTCCGATGGTCGAGCGGCTCGTTGCTCGTGTCGGCGGCCAGCAAACGTTGTTTACGATCATGGACGGGACCTTTCCAAATCACCACCCCGATCCTTCGGTTCCGACCAATCTCGAGCTGTTACGCGACGCGGTGATCGCCGGGCGGGCCGACCTTGGCATAGCCTTCGACGGCGACGGCGATCGCATCGGCCTGGTCGACGATGCGGGTGAGATCGTCTGGGCGGACCAGCTCATGCTGCTGCTCGCCCGCGACATCCTTCGCGAGCGCCCTCGCAGCGCAATCGTCGCCGACGTGAAGTCGAGCGCCGTGCTGTTCGACGGCATTGCGACCGCCGGTGGGCGGCCGGTGATGGCTCCCTCGGGCTATGTCTTGATCCGCGAGCGGATGCTTGCCGAGCGCGCGCCGCTGGCAGGAGAAATGAGCGGCCACATCTTCTTCGGCGATCGCTGGCACGATGCCGACGACGGGCTTTATGTCGCTGTCCGCACGCTTCGGGCGCTTGCCGCCTTCGGTAGCTTACGCGCCTTCCGCGAGAGCTTGCCCGCGACGTTCGCCACGCCCGAAGTGCGCTTCGCCTGTCCCGACCACCGCAAGGCGGCGGTGCTTGCCGCGATTGCGGCGAGAGCCGAAGCCGAGGGCAGGGCGATAGATCGCACCGACGGCCTGCGCGTCGCCGAGGATGGCGGATGGTGGCTGCTGCGCGCCTCTGGCACCGAAGCCAAGCTCACGGCGCGTTGCGAGGCACAAAGTGCCGATTTGCTCGGAACCATCCGGCGCCGCCTCGCCGAGGCGCTGCGCTGCGAGGGCCTCGCTCCGGCCGGTCTCGATTGATTCAGCGGGTCAAGACCCGGCGCACAAGCGGCCGATCCTCGGCGCCCCAGCGGTATTTATAAGCTTCGCCACCCCGCAGGAAATCAAACGTGATCGCTCCTTCCCCGGCCACGTCGGCAATGGCGCTGCCAATGAGCGCCGTGCCGGGGCTGAACCGGGCATAGGCGGGATCGAAGCCGCTCAAGTAATAACAGGCGGTGTCGTCGCCGCGCAGCATGAGCAGCACGGCAATCGTCTCCCCACCCAGTTGGAGGCGATACAGGCGCAGCAAGCCGTCGGCGGCAAGCCGCGGCGCGGCGGTGGCGACGAGGTCGCGTAGCAATGGGTCGGCGAGCATTCCGCTTTGGCCTCGGGTGCGCCAGCGCAAGCGATGGAGTCGCTCCAGTTCGGCAATGCCACAGCCGATTTCCTGCGGCCCGACAACATCGATCAAGCCGCCTTCCCGCTGCAGCCGCCGAACCAGGTAATGCCAGTCGTCGCTCATCTTCTTGGGCATTGCCTGGGGATCGAGCGAGAGTGTTACGCAGAAATTCCCAGCCTCGGTCCAAGGGCACCAGCCGGGCACTTCCGCATTGGCGAGCGGCGAAGCGGGCGAAAGCTGCTGAAGATCGACGCGATCGAAGTCGTCCTCGACCGCATCGACCGCGGCTTCGAGTAATGCCCCGGCCCACCGGTCGTAGCCCGGCAGGATCAGCGCGCCACCGTGATCCGATGGCCCGGTGCCGGCGAGCAGTAGCGCTTTGTCCCAGACGAACAACGGCAGCAGCGCGACGAGCTGGCCGTCGTCGCGCAGTGTCGCCGCCCAGGTCCGCCCCGGCGCATAGACCTCTGCCCATGCGTCGAGCCAAGCCGGCGCCAGAAACGGACTTGCCCCCGGCACCGCGCGCCACAACTGCCGCCAACCCGAAGCGATGTCGCCAAGGCTTGCCGGCATGATGAGCTCGACCTTTGGCGCGTCGATAATGGACGCGGCGCTAGTCATCGCGAACCCGGCTCGCGGTATCGGGTGAGATACGCGTTGGTCATCCGCTCGACCGGGAAGCGCTCGCGGGCTCGCGCACGGCATTCGTTCGGGGAAATGGTGTCGACGAGGCGGATCGCGTTAGCCATTTCATCGGGTCCGTCGACCAAGAACCCCGTGCGGCCATCCTCGACAATCTCGGGCAGGGCGCCGGCGCGATAGGCGATGACCGGTGTTCCCGCCGCAATTGCCTCCATCGCCACGAGCGAGCTCGTTTCCGCGACCTTGCTCGGCACCAGCAAGCACCGGGCACGCGCGAGCAAGCGCTGCTTACGGCGCCCGGCGACCGCCCCGATCCAGCGCCGCGCGCGATCGAGTCGAGGCAGCACGCGCGTTTCGAAAAAGCGCCGGTGCTCGGGGTAGGGGAATAGCTGGCCTGCGAGCAGCAGCGGGACGTTTGCGCGCTTGGCCGCGTCGATTGCATCGTCGAACCCCTTTTCAGGGCAAATGCGTCCGAGCGCGGCTGCGAAGCGCTGTTTTGGCAAAACGAGATCGCTAAGCGGCACGCCATTTTCGATCGGAGGCTGCAGCCGAATGCCAGCCGGCGCTAAGTTGGCCTGGCTCTTCGACACCGGATAAAAAAAGGTTGCGCGACGATCGCAGTGAAGCGCCTCGGGCGCGTACCAGTCGAGCGGCAGGTGCAGCGTGACAAGCACCGGCAGCCCCGGCTCGGGCAGGTAATCCGAAAAGTCGACCCCGTGGAGGTGAATGGCGTCGGGCCGCTCCTGCTCGATCGCCTGGGCGATGCGGGCGCGGACCTCGGCGTGGACTCCGGCGCGGGCTTTCGCATCGAGTGGTCCTTCGGGAACGCCGATCGGCCATAACGCACCGTCGGTCGCCGATCCCGCCGGGGCAATGACGATCGAGTGATGGCCGGCGGCTACCAGGGCCTGGTCGATCCGCGCCAGCACCTGTTCGGCGCCGCCAACCGGATCGGCGGAGACCGGCGCGAATGGATAGCAGACGTTGACGATTGTCAGCGGCCGCTCGCCTGGCCTTGTCAGCATAAGACGAGGTCGAGCGCGCTCGCCGCGTCGACGGCATCGGCGGCAGCTAGCGACCAGTGGCGCGAATTGATCGCCCAGTTCCAGCGGTCATAGAGCGCGCTGCCTTCCTTTATCGGCTCGGCGAAATCGTACGCCGGAGCCGGGCGGATATATTCCGGCGCGACCGGGAATCGATTGAGCAGCTCAGCCTGCGAGCGGAAACAATCGATCGCCGCGATCTTGCGACGACAGGCTGCCGCGTCAAAGGGTAGGGCGGCCGCCGGCGCCGCGGGATGTGGTCGGAAGCGGCCGAGGACGACGCTCTCGCCGGAGAGGTGATAGCCAGCGAATTCATAGCGGCGCGGCGGCTCGGCGAGGCGAGCGCAAGCGAGCGAGACAGCCAGTGCCGCCGCGTCGTGATCGGGATGGCCGTGCTCGAAAGCATGCGAAACGACTGCCGCCATGCCCGCGAGATCGGCCGCCAACCGTTCGACAATTTCCTCGAGCGCGGACACCGCTTGCTGGTCGGCGATATCGTAGCGGATCCGTTCAGCGTGACCGGCGCCGAGACATTCCAGCGCACGCGCCAATTCCGCCTCACGCGTGCCTGCATAGTCTTGCCAGCCGGCAAAGCCGGCGCGGCGGGCATCAGCGCCGTCGCGCGGGGCGCCGTCGGTGAGATGGATGAGGCGGAGCTGGTTCAGTTTGCCAAGCCGACTGCCAAGGCTGACGGTCTCGTCATCCGGGTGGGCTGCGACGATCGCGATCGGCTCTTCGATCACCTCGCCATCGCGCAGGCGCTTAAGCAACGCGCTCATGCCGGAATCTTCATTGCCTGCGGCCTGAGGCGCTGCATCGCGTCGCGGTAGCCGTCGAGGGTGCCGACATCGACATAGGATTGGCCGCCTTGCACGCCGACGGCTTCGCCCCCCTGCGCCAGCCAGGCGTTGACCAGCGTGCCGACATATTCGTCGGGCTCAGGCCGCGCCCGCCAGAAGGCATGAAGCTCGTGGAATACGCGGCCGGGCATCTTGAATGCGCCCCAGATCCAGTTCGATCGCGCCTCCGGCGACTTCACTTGGACCTCCTCGACGCGGCCGCAATCGTCGGTCACCACCGCGTCAAAAAAACGGGGTTCTTCGACCGGGAAAAGTAGAAAAGCGAGCTTATCATCCGGCAACGAGGCCAGCGCGTCCTCGGGAAACCAGATTGTATCCGGAAGGCCAACGAGCACTGGTTCGTCGGGCGCAATCACTGGTGCTGCGCGAAAGATCGCATCGCACAGCCCGATTGCCTGCGGCTGGCAGACGAACGCCATGTCTACCCCCGGCACCCGGCCGCAGCCATAATATTCCATGATGTCCGCCTTGCCCGGCGAGATCACAAAACAAATCTTGCGGGCGCCGCCGCGGATCAGCCGCTCGACCAGATATTCGCTTACGGCCCGGGGTCTTTCGCGCTCCTCCCACCTTCCGCCGAGCGGCAGCAGTTCCTTGGAAAAGGCGAGCGGCTGGATGCGCGTGCCGTTGCCGGCCGCTGGAATTACGCCCCACATGCGACGCTCCTTTCCCTTGTCTCCGGCGCGGCCGAGAGGCCTCGGACCAGCTCGAGCAGTTCTTTCGCGCGATGCGCCGAGGTATGCTCGGCCAGCACGCGCTCGCGCGCCGCGCTAGCGATCCGCCCTACATCCGCCTCCGACAGGTCGAGCGCGGCGACGCTGTCATCGCTCGTTCGGCCGATCAGTATTTCCGAACCCGGCTCGAAGAATGCGTCCAGCCCTTCCCACCAGTCGCTGATGATGGCGGTTCCACACGCCGCGGCTTCGAACAGCCGGCCGGACGGGCAATAGCCCATCGCTGCCATGTCGCCGCGGGTGACATTAAGCGTCAGCCTCGACGAAGCGAAAAAAGAGGGGTGATCGGCCGGCGGTAAGTGTTTCACGAAAAAGATGTTGTTCGTCCACGGGAATGCGGCCGGATAGCCTGAGCCGCCGATCACGAAGCGCTCTCGCGATCGCCGGCGCGCCGGTTCGATGAACAGCGCCTCTAACGCCTGCTGCCGATCGGCCGCGTAGGTGCCCAGGTAGGACAGGTCACCGCGAAAGGCCTCGGTCGGTTTGCCCACTCGGTGGTGCGCGGGGTCGACATGCCCGTAGAGGGGCGCTGCCCGCCGCGCGCCGAGCCTCTCCCGCAGCGCATCAAGCGCGCCGCCGCCAGTATAGCTCAGGACCAGATCAAAATCACCGAGGCCCGATGGCGGGAGATAGGCGGGCCAGTCTCCGGCGCTGAGCCGGGCGAGCGTTACGGGCGTATCGAGGTCGTAGAACACGCTCGCCGGCGGGGCCATGTTGAGAATAAGCTCGCTCGCCAGAGGCCCATCAGGGCAATAGGAGGTGACCATCGCTACGTCGGCGCGGCGAATTGCAGCGCGGGCGCTGGGCAGCGCCGTTGGCCAGTCGGGATAAAGCACGAGTTCAGCGCGCTCGCCCAACTCGGTCAAATCGCGCGCATCGGCATAGTAGGGCACGTCTCGCTCGAAGAACGCGACCTCGTGCCCGAGAGTCGTCAGCGCATGGATCAAGCCACGCCATAAGGTTGCATGGCCGTTGCCCCAGGAGGAACTGACGGTCAGCCCGAAAACGACGAAGCGCATCAGCGACGATCGCTTTTCGCCGAGTGCGCCCTGCCTTGCCTAGCCATGTCACTCTCCAGCACCAGCCGAAAAATCGAACCGCTCCGGAGCCAAATCGTTCCGCGACTAACTAGTTGTCCAAAAACAATTTTAACCCATGTGAGTGAAATGCCCCGTTGGCCATTTCGAGAGGCTTGTCAAAATCTCGCGCCCAGGCGCCAATGCCGCATGTGCGGATAACCAGAAGCCCTTCTCATCAGCGGTGTGCATCTTGGCATCAGCGCCTACTGCTCAAGGTTTTTCAAGCAGTCGAGCGCGCCTTCGCGAAAGCGCCGTGGGGTCTTTTCCGATCGGATGATCATCGTGTTATCGCCGGCTATTGCGCGTTCGAAGGACGGCGCGGCGATCCGGACGTTGGCTCCCTCGATGTCCCCGTCGACAATAGATCGAGCGTGTCGAGGCTGAGTGTGCTGGTTCCCTGCCGGGTCCTGATCGAGCGCAACGCGGGGACTTTCGCGCGCAACTCGGTGGCAGTTTCAATCGGCAAATGACCGCACCCACGCTTGGCAGGAGCTTTCGCGGCGCGGATAGCGGTCGTCGACGTCAAGGCCGTTCGCGCCAAGACCGAGCTCAGCCAGGGCAAGTTCTCGCGAACCTACCACATCCCGGCCAGTACGCTGCAGGATTGGGAACAGGGCAGGCACCGGCCAGGCACCGGATCGGTCAGTCTGCTCAAGATGATCGAGGCTGATCCGAAGGGCGTCGAGAAAATCCTCTCGAAGGTGAACGCATGAACCCGATGTGCGCTCAGACCTCCCCTCGACTCACTCGAAGCCAGGTCCGCGGCGGCAATGTCGCCTTCAGATTGCGAACTCACAGGAGTTCCTGATTTGCCGTGATGTGCCCCAGTTCGCGCGGTGTGCGCCACTTTAACAATCCGGCTAGAAATGCGACCAGCCCTCTTTTATAGGGCGGCAGGTCGCTCCAGTTCCTTTCGCGTGCTGGACCGGAACGCGGGTGTGGCGGAATTGGTAGACGCAGCGGACTCAAAATCCGCCGATGGCAACATCTTGTCGGTTCGAGTCCGACCACCCGTACCATCACATATGACCAACGACATCACCGCCCTGATCGATCAAATCGCCGGGTGCACCCAGTGTGCGGCCTTTCTGCCATTGGGGCCGCGGCCGGTCGTGCAGCTTGGCGCCACGGCGGATATCCTCGTTATCGGCCAAGCGCCGGGGACGAAGGTGCATGCCAGCGGCGTGCCTTGGCAAGACGACAGCGGCGATCGACTGCGTGCCTGGATGGGGATTGAGCCGGTCGATTTCTACGATCCCGCCAAGGTTGCGCTGATGCCGATGGGCTTCTGCTACCCGGGCAAGGGCAAGAGCGGCGATGCGCCGCCGCGGCCGGAATGTGCGCCGCTGTGGCATGATAAAGTTCTCGCGTTGCTGCCACCCGACCGGCTCACCTTGCTCGTCGGCAACTATGCGCAGCAGCGCTATCTTCCCAGAGATACCGGCACGACCCTTGCCGAACGCGTGCGCAGGTTCCGGCGCTGCGCGCCGTCGGTGTTTCCGCTGCCGCATCCATCGTGGCGAGTTGTCGGATGGCAGCGACGCAACTCCTGGTTCGAGGCGGAAGTGCTGCCCGAATTGCGCGCCGCCGTCCAAGCGCGGCTCGAAGGCGGTCGACTGAATATCATTTGATCGCTGACGGAAAGCGCTCGATCGGGCATCTATCGGCACAGTCGCATGGAACCGATGTCGCCTCAGCTGATCGGGTGGGTAAGCCGCCACATCCTGCCCCACGAGAGGCAGCTGCGCCGCTGGCTGACGATCACCTTCCCCGCGATCGATGTCGATGACATCGTGCAGGAGGCATATTGCCGGATCGCCGCCCTCGACCAGGTGAGCCATATCGGCGACCCGCGACGTTATCTGTTCCGCACCGCGCGCAATATCGTGCTGGCGCAGATCCGGCGAACGCGTGTCGTCAGCATCGAGGCAGCAAGCGGACTTGCCGAGCTCGACCAGGCGCTGCCGGAAGAGGATTTCTCCCCCGAAAGGATCGTCGCCGGCCGGCTGGCGCTGGCACGCGTCGAGCGGCTGATCGCCGCGCTGCCCGAACGAGCGCGGACGGTGCTAAGGATGCGCAAGATCGACGGGCTGAGCCAGCGTGACATCGCGACGCGGCTTGGTCTTAGCGAAGAGATCGTCGAAAACGAGGTCGGCCGCGGGTTGAAGCGCGTACTCGACTCGATGACCGACGACGAACGCGCCGAAATGCCGCGCCGCCGCGGCCAAGGCTCCAAGAAGCCCAACAGGAGGCGGCGATGATCGACGACCTTGCTTGCCATTGGGCGGCGCGGATCGATCGCGGTCTCGACGGGAGCGAAAGCGCCGCGCTCGAAACTTGGTTGGCCGAGGATGGACGCCACCGCGGGGCGCTGCTGCGCGCGTTGGCCGGCGCGAGCTTGCTCGACCGCGGTCGCGCGCTCGGCAAGTTCGACGGTGCGCCATCAGGCCAAGGGATCGATCGCCGCCGCCTACTGACGATGGGAGCCGTCGGTGCCGCGGCGGCCGCGGTCTCCGGGGGTGTCGGTATTCGGTTGCTGACCCGCGGCACCTCGATCAAGACGGCGGTCGGGGAAATTCGTCACATGCCGCTCGGCGATGGCTCGGTCGCGGTGGTCAACAGTCGCACCCGCTTGCGCGTGCGGTTCACCGAGGACCGCCGTGACGTTGAACTTGCCGAGGGCGAGGCGTGGTTCCAGGTCGCCAAGAACCGGGCAAGGCCATTCACCGTCGCTGCCGGGCCGGTCCGGGTCCAGGCGGTCGGCACCGCTTTTGATGTAAGGCGGCACGGCGGCGTGTCCGAAGTGGTGGTCACCGAGGGCAGGGTCAAAATCTGGTCGGTCGATTCCAATGCGAGCCCGATCTTCGTCTCGGCCGGGCATCGCGCCCTGGTGAGCGATCACGTCGGAGTCGAGTTTGCCGCCGTGCCGCCTGCCGCTGCCGATCAGCAGCTCGCTTGGCGGCAGGGCTTGATCGTACTCGATAACATGACGCTTGCCGCGGCGGCAGCCGAGTTCAACCGCTATCACGACGTCCGTCTTGAAGTGGCGCCGACGCTTGCCGGACGGCGCGTGGTCGGCTGGTTTCGCACCGACGATCTCGAGGGGTTTGCGACAGCGAGCGCGGCGATGGTTGGCGGCCACGTCGAGCATGCGCCCGGCGTGGTTCGCATCGCCGAATAAATATTCGCGCGGCTGACGGAAAACTTTGCTCGGTGCATCTGTTGAAGCGCGACGGGAGATCGCGGGAATTGGGAGGTGTCGACATGCGTTTCAGCAGCCAGATGTGCTTCGGGCGAATTTCACTTACGGCGTTGGCCGTGGCCAGTTGCGCCGTCGCGGCGCCTGCGATGGCGCAGGGCGAGGTGCACCGCTTCGACGTTTCCGCACAGTCCGCGGCGAGCGGCATCGTGGCTTTCGCCCAGCAAGCCGGCGTCCAGGTTCTCGCGCCCAGCGAAGCGACCGAAGGCAAGCGAGTCGGCACCGTTCGCGGCAACTATACGGTTGAGCAGGGACTGCACCGGCTGCTTGCCCCGTCGGGTCTACGCATCGCCTCGTTCGACGGCCGAACCGCGGTGCTCGTCGCCGGCCAGGGGCGCGCCACGCCGCAAGATGACCCGCAAACCCCGGCTCCTGCGCCGGCTCCCCAGCAGCCGACCACGGCTGACGCCGAGGCGCCCGCCGGCACGCAAAGCACGATGCAGGACATCATCGTCACCGGCAATACCTCGGGCCGACGCACCCTCTTCAACTCCTCGTCTGACGTGACGCTCGCCAGCGCTGCCGATATCGAGCGCAAGGCGCCGCGCTCGACCGCCGACATTCTCGAACTCGTCCCGGGCATCTTCGTTGAAGGCACCGCCGGGCCGGTCTCGAATAATTATTCGGTGCGCGGCCTTCGCGGCGGCGCCCAGACCTTCATCACGCTGGAGGAGGACGGGATGCCGATCCTCTACGGTGGCGGTGGCGCCGACGAATATTTCCAGCACGACATCACGATCGACCGGGTCGAGGCGGTCGAAGGGGGAACGTCGGGCATCCTCGCGCCCAACGGCGCGGGCGCGACGATCAACTTCATTTCGCGGCTTCCAAACTTCGATCATCCCGAGGCGCTGGTCCGCTTTACCGGCACCACTTACGATGATTATCGCGCCGACGCGTATTTCACCGCGCCGATCACCGACACTTTGGCTTTCAACGTCGGCGGCTACGTCGATTCAACACGCGGCGTCAGGCACTCGCCGTTCATCTACAACACCTACCATATCAAGGCGATGCTCGAGCAGAAGCTCGCTGGCGGCGGTTATGTTCGCCTGACGCTCAAGAGCGGCAACGAGCACGATCCCTATTATGCCGACATGCCGTTCCATGTGAACAGCAGCAACGGCAACATCGAAAGCATCCCCGGCCTCGACCTCAAGTCGGACGATGTAGGTGGCAAGGCTTTCGCCAACATAGCAGTGCCTGATAGCTGCGCGACCGGCCACTGCCTTTGGAATTTCAGTCTTGCGAGCGGCATCCATACCAAGACGACGCAATATCGCATCGATGCCGAGAAGCCGGTCGGCGGCGGTATCAGCCTGTTCGCCCATGCCCGCTACCTCGACGCGACCTTCAACTTCAACGGCATTTTCCCGGGCAGCACCGGCAACACGCCGTTCGCCGCCGGCATCTATCTCGATCCGACCAGCACCGCCAATCCCGTTGCCGCCCTGGAAAGGCAGGCGCTCGCCGACCCGCGTTTTGCAGGGACGACCCAGTTTGGCATCCGCGACACGCTGACCGGCGCAATCATTCCCGCCTCGGATAGCGCAACGCTTGCCGCCCTCAACGGCAACGGCCTGCTGCAGGAGACGGTGCTCAACCACCAGTTCGTCCGTACGCGAGACTTCGGCAGCGATTTCGGCGTCAAGTGGGATTACAGCGGCGGCAGCATCGACAACTCGCTGACCGTCGGCGGCATGTTTTACAAGGTCCGCAAGTTCAACAACCAGTCGGGCGTAACGACGGTGATCAACGACGTGCGGAACAACTCGCACATCTACGATATCGTGGCCCTGAACGGCGCCGACGACGTTATCGGCCAGCTTACCAACAACGGCATGGTAAGCTACGGCAACTGGGGTGAAGGCATCAACAAGGATAATTTCACTTCAATCAACGGATACTTCAACGACGAGCTGAAGATCGGCGACAAGCTGCACATCGACTTCGGCGCTCGCTACGAACACGGCCATGACGTTTTCTACGCCGGCAATATCTACGTGCCAAACCCGACGGTTCCAGCGGGAACGCCGGGCATCATCACCGATCTCGGGCAAAGCTTCAACGGCACCTACACGCGCGGCACCGGAAACTTCCACGCCTGGGCCTATACTGCCGGCGTCAACTATGCCCTGACGCACAATGTTTCCTTTTATGCCCGCTACGCAAGGGGATTCCAGACGGGTGGCCCGGGAAGCAATCTCGACACGACGACTGGCATCAACACGCCGTTCTACAACAAGCCGGCGAAGCTGACGCTCTACGAGGGCGGCGTTCGTGCGCAGACCCACGGCTTTTCGGGCTCGGTCGTGGCGTTCCGTACCCTGTTCAACAACCAGACCTATACCTTCAATAACCCGGATAACCCGGCGGACATCGTCAATGCTGTTGCCGATGACAAGATCTGGGGCATCCAGGCCGATGCGGAGTGGAACCCGGTCCACTTCTTCAGTCTTGACGTGGAGGGCGTCTACCAGCAGCCGAAGCTTACCAGCCTTTCGTTCCAGGGGGTCGCTCATCCCGAATACAATGGCAACGTGCCGGAACGGACGCCGCAGAAGCTGCTGACGGTGACGCCAGCCTTCATTCTGCCGCATGGCCTGGGCGAGGTTTATCTGCGCTACAAATATATCGGCAAGATCTACGCCGATGCCGGCGACGGCGTGGCGCTGCCGAGCTACGGCGTCTTGTCGATCGGCGGCAGCGTCGACATCACACCCCGGATCAACGTCAACGTCAGCGTCGACAACCTCACCAACGTCAAGGGATTCACCGAGGGCAATCCGCGGCAGGGCCAGACGCAGTCGATCGTCAACGGCTATTTCTATGGCCGTGCGATCGTCGGCACCAACGCGCTTGCCAGTATTACCTTCAAGCTCGACTGATCGCCGCCGTGCGGCGAGGGTCGTGACAATGCGGCGGTGGAACGTGCTTGGGCGTGGGGCAGCGTTGGCATCGTGCTTGCTGATCGCCGGCACGGCGCCGGCCCCTGAGCAATATAGTCGGCAGGAGGGGCTGAACCTCAATCGCTTTCTGCGCGAAGGGCCGGTCTCTGCACATATCGTGCTGCGCTCCGGTACCGCACCGCGGCTGATCGTCGCCTTTCCCGCCGGAAACAGCGGCGTAGGACTGTGGTTCGAGCCGACCGGCCGCGGAGTGCAATGGACGATTGCCGCCCCGGCAAAGCCAGTGACCGTCAGCGACGAAAAGGGGAGGCCGCTCCACGGCGTCACCTTCAATGCCTCGATCTCGGCATCTCGCTTGGCGGTAAAGCAGGCGGTGCTCTCGAGCATCCGCGTGCTTCGCGATTACCAGGCGCTGGGCACCGCACCGGCAACGGTGTTGACGCCGCCGCACTACCGCGCCGATCGGATAACTTGGGCGCGCGACCGGCTCGACGGCGCGCCGGGTTATCGGCTGCGCCTCGAGGTCATCGACGGACGGCTCGACGACGGCACATTGCTGGCCGGCGCCGATGGGCGGATCGGCCTCGTTGTGACTGCGCTGACGGGGGACAAGCCGCTGACGCCCGTCCCAGTTGCCGATCTTCTCAATGGCAAGGCAGCGCCCGATCCGGCGGCGAGGCACGCGCTCGAATTCCTGAGCTACCGCGAGAAGTTCCTCGCCGGATCGTGGCGCTTCGATACCTATTTCGGGCGCGATACCTTGATGTCGGTGCGATTGCTGATGCCTGCCCTCCAACCGCAGGCGGTTGAAACAGGGCTGCGCTCGGTTCTCGAAAGATTGTCGCCATCGGGCGAGGTCGCCCACGAGGAGGATATCGGGGAGTTCGCCATCCTCGATCACATCAAGACCGACGGCAGCCGTTCGGCCGCGCCGACCTATAATTACAACATGATCGACGGCAATGTGCTCCTCGCACCCGTCGCGCGCGCGTGGCTGCTCGACGATCCGCGCGGCCGCCCCCGGGCGGCCGCTTTCCTCGCCGAGCGCGACCGCGACGAACGGCTCGGTGATGCGCTGGTGCGCAACCTGCGCTTTGTCATTGCCGCGGCCAAGCCATTCGCCGCGAACCCGAGCTACCCCAATCTGCTTCATCTAAAGCCAGGCATGGATGCCGGAGAGTGGCGCGACAGCAATACGGGGCTCGGTGGCGGCCGCTATCCTTATGACGTGAACGCGGTGTTCGTGCCCGCGGCCTTGCAGGCAGCGCTCGACCTGTACCGCGGCCATTTGCTCGATCCCTATCTAACGTCGGCCGATCGCCGCGATTTCGACGCCTTGCCGGCGATGGCGGCGACCTGGCAGGCCCAAGCGCCGCCACTGTTCGCCCTCGACGTTTCGGCCGCCGACGCGCGCCGATCGGTGACTACCTATGCTGCAAAGGCCGGCGTTCCCGCCCAGCCGGCACTCCAAGCGATCGACGACCAGCCGGTCTCCTATAATGCCATCGCTCTCGATGCCTCGGGCAAGCCGGTGCCCATAGAAAACAGCGACGTCGGCTTCACCTTGCTGTTCGGTCATCCCTCGGCAAGCCAGTTGCTGACGATCGCGCAGACGATCGCTCGGCCTTTTCCCGCGGGGCTGATGACAGGGGCGGGGATGCTCGTTGCCAATCCTGTGTTCGCATCGCCCTCGCTGCAGGCGGAGTTCGGACCCGGCGCTTACCACGGCACCGTAATATGGTCATGGCAACAGGCGCTCGCCGCCGCCGGCCTGGCGCGGCAACTGGCTCGTCCCGATCTTGCGGGGGGCGTTCGCCACGGGCTCGCAATTGCGCAAAGTTGCCTGTGGGACGTGATCGACGCGACCAAGGCCTACCAATCTTCCGAGCTTTGGTCGTGGCGCTATGCCGACGGGCGCTATCAGGTCGTCGCGTTTGGCGCCGGCGCCACGGACGCCGACGAATCGAACGCTGCGCAATTGTGGAGTACGGTGTTCTTGGCGCTGCATCGTCCGCCGACCAGCGCGGCCGATCGTTGCCCTGCCCGCTGATCGGCGGCTAGGATCGCGCGGATGACCGATAGTCGCATCACCCGCGTCGTGATCCTCGGCGGCGGTACTGCCGGCTGGATGACCGCGGCGGCGCTTGCCAAGGCGCTGACCGGTGCCGGCGTGTCAATCACCTTGGTCGAATCCGACGCGATCGGTACGATCGGCGTCGGCGAGGCGACAATCCCGACGATCCACTGGTTCAACCAGGTCGTCGGACTCGACGAATCCTCTTTCATGGCGGCTACCGGCGCGACCTGGAAGCTGGGCATCGAGTTCGTCGGCTGGAACGGGCCGGGCAGCCGCTATCTGCACCCGTTCGGTACCTTCGGGCCGCCAGGTGACGGCGTGATGTTTCTTCACCGGCTGGTTCGTGCTCGCCTCGAAGGGCGTGACGCGCCCACTGAGGCCTACTCGCTCAACGCGCAGGCTGCGCGGGCCGGGCGGTTCCAGCATCCAGTCGCCGATCGCCGCTCGCTGCTGTCGACGCTGGGCTATGCCTATCATTTCGATGCCGGCCTTTATGCCCGTCACTTACGTGAGCGGGCCCAGCAGCAAGGAGTCGTGCGCGTCGAGGGCAAGGTCGAGCGCGTCGAAAGCGATGGCGAGAGCGGGTTCGTCACGGGATTGGTGCTGGAAGGCGGCGAACGCGTTGCGGGCGAGCTCTTCGTTGACTGCTCGGGCTTTCGCGCGCTGCTTATCGGCCAGGCGCTCGGTGTCGGCTTTGACGATTGGTCGCGCTGGCTGCCGTGCGACCGCGCCTGGGCGGCGCCGTGCGCGCCTGAAGATGAAGTAACCCCCTATACCCGCGTTACCGCCGCCGAAGCGGGTTGGCGCTGGCGCATTCCGCTGCGGCACCGCACCGGCAATGGCTATGTCTTCAGCAGCCATCACCAGGACGAAGAGGCGGCACGCGCCTCGCTGATCGCGGGCATGGAGTCGCCGCCGACCGCCGAGCCGCGCCTGATCCGCTTCCTGCCCGGCCAGCGCCGCGAAAGCTGGCGCCGCAATGTTGTCGCGATCGGCCTGTCGAGTGGTTTTCTCGAGCCGCTCGAATCGACCAGCATCCACTTTATCCAGAGCGGTATCGCCAAACTGCTGTCGCTATTTCCGCGACGTGATTGCGATCCGCTGCTGGCAATGCAGTTCAACCGGCTGATGGCGAGCGAGATGGAGGAGGTGCGCGATTTCTTGATCCTGCACTACACGATGACGCATGGCCGCGACGAACCGATGTGGCGCGAATGCCAGGCGACGACCTTGCCCGACACGTTGCAGACCCGGATCGATCACTTCCGCCACTCGGCCCGGCTCGTGCTCGCCAACGAGGAGTTGTTCCGTGATGCAAGTTGGTTTGCGGTCATGGACGGGCAGGGCATCGCGCCGACGGGCTACAATCCGATGGTCGATGCACCGAGCGCGGCCGACACGTGGCGCCACCTTGAATCGGTCCGCGCGGCGATCACGCAAAGCTGTGCCCAGCTGCCGAAGATCGAACGCTCTCCACGCATATGAGGCCTAGAAATTCGCGCGGCGCGTGAGCCGGGCGCGCAAATCTGCCATGCCGATCCCGCCGATCGCGGCCGCCCGGTCATCTGCGGACAGGACAGTGGCGAGGTGGCGCAGAATCTGCGTCGCCAGGTCGAAGCCTTGCAGCGTTTGCGGATGGCGATGGATTACTGCCGGTTCATCGGCCAGCGTGTCGCCCATCGTTTCGATCAACC
>Ga0164242_10002970_pt1 | contig 19423 bp, 11 predicted proteins | sample OricomgcompostMG_FD_108783 | JGI IMG/M metagenome (GOLD analysis project Ga0164242, IMG submission 108783) | Miracle-Growth compost microbial communities from Emeryville, California, USA - Original compost - Miracle growth compost (MG) ... | reverse complement strand
ATCCCAGCGAGTCTCCCCGTCAGCAATCTTACTATTGCGTATTCCTAGCAAAGTATCCGTACTCTGTAAAGGAGCTGGGAATCGCTCGACCATGGGACGAAATGGGGATACGCTACGATGAAGCTATGCCATGGAAAAAAAACGGACTTCCGGGGACATCAATTGAAGGCAGGCTAGCAGTCTGCAACTCATCTATGAGAATTCAGTGTATTATATTCAAGGGGAAAAGGAGTTGATGACGCTCCAAGTCTACAGCTTGAAGCTTCCACTCGTGGCCTCTGGCCTGGGACCCGTGTCCTTCTTCCCGTCCATGTCCACAATCTCGCCCTTCTTGTTGATGACCCTCACGCCGCCCTTCCTCAGCTCGCCCAACGTATCCTTCTGCTCCTGCGCCTTCTTGCTCAGCGGCTTCTTGCCCTGCTCGCCGCCGCCGCTCTTCCTGATCCTCTCCTTCTCCCTCCGGCGCCGCCTCAACTTCTCCTCGCGGCTCATCTCCTGCCTCGCGACGGGCAGGCCGCTCTTGGCGACCACCTCGCCGCGCTCCGCCGTGTCCTTGCCGGCCCTGTAGACCTCCTGCGGCGCGATCATGCTCTCGCCGCCGCCGACCCCCTGGGCCGTCGTCGGCTGGGCGTCCTCCATGCTGACGGTCGCCACATCCGCCACCACGGTCAGGCTCGGCGCCGCGGGCTTGGGCTTGTAGTGCCAGCTGCTCAAGGCATCGAGCTTGGCACTGATCTCCTTCCACATCGCCTCGGCCTCCTTCTCGTCCTGGCGTAGCTTTTCGTCCGCCTTGCTGACATACGAGTCGGGGTTCGACTTCTTGACATGGTCCTCCTCGTAGAGCTCCGCCAGGCTTTGCTTGGCTTTGGAGTCGTCAAGCTCTACGAGGCCGCGGCGAGCGTCGCTTGATCCGTCCGCCATGGAGTCTGGCCGGCGTCGAATGACCTCGTCGAACTCCTGCGCAAGTACTCGCCGCTTGATCAGCTCCTCGATGGACTCGGAGACCTCCTCGGTGATGACGGGAATAGGCTTCCCGGCATGCTCGAAGTCGAGGTCCTCCGCGAGGAGGGAGTTGATAGGCCTGTCCACCGCTGCCGCCTCGCCAGACAGCGTCCAGGCCCGCTTGGCGACAGACTCGGATTCGAGCTTGCGGATTTCCTCGGCGAGTTTGGCCTGCCGGCGCTCATGGGCCGATCGACGAGCCTTGGGGTTCCCAGCCGACACGTCCGAAAGAGCATCCTCAGAGTCAGAGTGCTCAGATATATCTTCGAACAGGTTACGGCGGACATCGTTCATTGCGCGCTCCATCTCGGCCTCATCTGGCTTCGATGGCCGCGGCCACTCCTTGCGTTTCTTTTGTTTACCTCCCTTGTTCTCTCTCCTCGGGGGTGCGAAAAAGTTCTTGTAGAAGATGTCATTGGCGGTAAAGTCGAGACCAAGGTCCAGCCCATCCTCCAGGCCCTTGCTGAGCTCTTCATCGTCGCTCTCCCCTTCCGGGGCGTCAAGGTCCATGTCACCAAAGGTAGGACCGGCTTCGTCGTCCTCCTCGTCCTCGTCTTGTTCGATATCGTCATCATCGAGGGGATCCTCGTCTGTCTTGTTCTTTCTCGAAGATTTCTCACTTGGCTTGCTCTTGGCCATTGCCATAGGATCGGCATGCCAGTCAACCTCTTCGTCGTCGCTCGCGAGATCCGTGTTGGGGTCAGCTCTAGCATCCTGATCCTCGAACCACTGCGTCTGTTTGTTGAAGTCTTCCAAGGAGAAAAAGGGATCGTTGAGGCCGTTGGGATCTTTAACGAAGTCCTCGGCAGGCTCGTCTAGGTCATCTTCCTCATTTTCGTCGTCTGATTCCGATTCCTCGCCCTCGAGTTCTAGGTTTTCGTCAAGCCCATCGCCAATATCGGACTCCACACCGTCCATCTCATCCTCGTCGAGCAAATCGCCGATTTCAGCAGGTGAGCCCTCCTCACCGCTAGTTGAGTTCTCGTCACTGTCTTCAGCCGAATCGATTTCCGAACCGTCCGAGGCAGACTCCCGCGACATGATATCTGCGTCTAGAGCCTCCGCAGTTTTTGTCCCGTTTTGTAGGGCGCCTTCAATCTCGCCGTTCTCCTCCAGCTCCCTGATCACATCCCGGCTTTCCCTCAGGGCGCTGCTGATGATCCTCTTCGCCTGCTGCCACACCTGGCCGGTCTCGAAGCCATCGACATGCAGCTTGCGTATCTTCAGTACCTCGGCCCTGTCCAGGCCGGCTTCCCGCTTCCGCTTCTTGCCCGCCTCCCGCAGCCTCGTCTGCTGCTCGTCGCTGACCTGGCCGGCAAATGCATCCAGTGTCTCCTTTGCAAGCTGGAGAGAAGTAGCGGGCAGTGCGGCGGAGGGTTGGAGGAAGGAGTGCCGGTTCTGTGCGGCAATGGACTCGAGGAGGGCGGCACCGGCCGACATGTTTGAGGAGGTGGACGCGGTGGTTGGTGGTGGAGGCATGCTTGTTGAGCCAGCAGTCAGAGTGTGCGAGGTGGATGTGAGGGAGGGCGAGGTGCTGCCGGCTGTTGCCATAGCTCCCTATCTGAAGCACGCTTGACCTGTGGATGTGGTTCTTCTAGCAGGTTTCGTACCTGTACCAACGGGTGTGGTTGCCAGTCCGAGAGCAAGAAAAAAAAAATTAAATTTTCTGAGGGCCGGCTTTCAGTTCTTGCCCCGCTATGGAGGCTGAAGTGGGGGTGTAAACTGGCCAATGAGGGTTCCATATTCGACCCCGTTTAGTTGAGTCCGTGCCCGCGGCACCACGGTCCAACAGACCACGGGCCATGAACCGTCGACGCTGTGCTTGTTGAAGGTGAACCCTTGTACGTAGTATTACCCCCCACGCACGGCCCGACCACGCGCACATGAAAGCACATGAAGAAGGCACGTGCTATCCTTCTACTTCCAGACTGGTCAGATAGTTAACGAGCACGGCAGGGGGCCCTCTCAAGGGCTTCCGCTTCCGAATAACCTCAGCCGGGAGCCGGCCGTTGCTTTTACATAGTAGCCTCTGAAGTATTACCACAGAGAGGGAGTCTCACGTTGTGACGGGAACGGGAGCAGAGCTCCCAGCCCACGAGTCTACAAGTCTTGGTCTCACTTGCACGCAGGACAGGAATCCATCCATATAAGATGAGACATCGTCCACCCCGCGTTTGATCCCCTCCCGACAAGCTGCAGCATTCTTGGAGCAGCATTCTTGGACCCCGATGCCGGATGCGCAGAGGCGACGATGCGGGCTTAGCCGGCAAGCCGAGTGCAGGCAATTTATAAGCCCTTTGAGATAGGTACCTACGCAACCGGAAGCTTCCTGCCGGCGACATGGCCGGTCACCCGACCTAGGTATGCAGCAATGAGACGACCCCTCATGCGTTACATGCAAACGAGGTGTTGCGAAGATGGCGCGGGAGTCACGATACCGACAAATGCAGACAAGATGTGCGCCATTGGCTGGCACTGAAGAGGGAGGGGACCCTGAATTGACCGCTCACGGCAGTTTTGCCCGATAAGAAAAAACTCGGCAGCTGGACCTTATTGGTCGGTACGGTCAAGGGCCAATGGGCGTCAAAGAGAAGGGGAAAGAGAAAAAAAGAAAGGGCAGTACCGAGATACCTTAAGTAAGGTACCAGAATTCTCGTACTCGATCCGAACTAACCGAGTTCCTACGGCTACGTCATCGAAACCCACGGCTCGGCTCGACGACAACAAAGATAAGCTCTTTGGCCCTCAGCAAAACGGGACGACGCAAGTACGTGTACGGGGCCTCAAACAGTCCCAGATAGACTGCCGTTGAAAAAGGCCGAAATCAATTTCTCGTTCAGTCCCGCCATCTCGACACGACGAGACCCTGCACTCGGCGCTAATGCTGGGCCCAGCCAGCTGCAGGGCAGGGCAGTGCAGGCGACCCCACCGATGCCGGTGCGATGGCGCGGAAGAGCGAAGCGTAAGCCCGTCACATCCACTCGTTTATCCACACCCGAACCGACTGCGTCCCTAGAGGGTCGGCCATCTTTGTATTGTGGAACCTACGGCCGGGCCTCTACTACTACTAGATTAGTGTGTAAATGGTCGGGACTCCCAAGACTCGATCTCTTCCTCTCTTTTCCTCCCTCTCTCCCTCTGCCTTTTCCTAGCCAATCGTGTTATATAGGACTCTCAGAGCTTGGGCTTGAAAAAGGCAAAAAGGAGAAGGGAAACGTGGGAGTTGTTAGTCTCTTGGCAGCGTTCAATTACCCTGGGCAAACTCGATTCAACCAGCACCCCTCGCCACCACCCGCCCCTCTTCTAAGTACCTACTATCAGCTGCTTGCTGAGGCCGCCTGCAAAGTTCGCGCAAGAACTCTCGCCCATCTCTTACCCTCCCCCCCCTCCCCCAGAACTACTCTCGCCCTGGTCTCCCAACTCCTCTTTCTCTTCACCGATTGAGAGAGACTTCGTCCATTGCATGCGATGAAATACGGCGAGCAGTTTGAGAAGGAGTCAGTGCCAGAATGGAGTCTCCGTATGTAGCCGAGGTGCTCGCCTGCAAGAACGTAGCTTGAACGAACCCGTGGATCGTGCGAACTAACCATGTCCCTTGCGATGTCATAGATAACATCGATTACAACTCGTTGAAGCATTACATCAAGGTGCATACGACTCGCGATCAAGCCACTGCCATTGTCATTCCGGGGCACCCGGATACTGCCCTAGCGAAGTTCGAGGATGAGCTCTATCTAGAACTATGCAGACAACACGACCGAGTCGATCTCTTCGTCTCTAGTAAAGCCGACGAGCTCTCAAGACGACTCCGTACGCTTACCCCAACCCCCAAAACACCCCCCCGACTCTCTCAGTTAGACAATTGACTCACCCCTCCTCCCTCTTTTCCAGAACATCTATCCGCCCAGGTCCACCGCCTTATCCTCCGATGTGCCTCCTCTTCGGGCAGCCACATGCCCGTTAAGCGGCAGCGGCGATTTGTACGGTACGAGAGAGATCTGGCCGGTTGCGGCGACGAGATCCAGGCCCTGTCCCGCTTCGTCAACGCCCAAGTGGTGGCCTTCCGAAAGATCCTCAAGAAGTATCGCAAGTGGACCGGTTCCCCCGTTCTCGGGAGTCGCTTCAGGGACACCGTCCTATCCCACCCCAAGAGTTTCACCCGGCGAAGTTATTCCCACCTACGATTCCAGTACGACAATCTACTCGAGACATTGCAAACTGCAACACCCCCCGCCACTAGCCGCTCTGTTTCACCTACCCAACCACGGCCGGGGACGTCGTCAACGTGCCGTAACAATGCCGACGGAACGAATGGGAGCTCGGCACCGGCCTTCCCCCCAGGGCCGCAAGAACCCGATGTCGAGGATCAGCAAGGCTACTGGAACGAGTACGAGAACGGCAGCGAGGCGGGCGATGTCGACAAGCAGACGGACGGTAGCTATGCCATCTACATAGATCCGAACGAAGACATGAGCTTCCCGGGCATGACCACACTTATCGCCATGTTTCAAGTTCCCGTCGGCAAGGCAAGAACCTGGCTCGCCCGCGGGCAAGCCCAGATCGCACCCGGCGCCGAACACGGGCCCCTCCTCGCGGACAGAACCTACGGCTACGGCAGCGCGCAAGGCAGCTACCGGGGCTCCACGCCCGACGACTCTTCCCCGACTGACACCGAAGCCGAGGAGGGCGGCAGCCGCGCCCCGAGTTGGCGGAGGTCGTCCTACCCGGCGTCGGACGACTTCCCGGACGGCTACGAGGTGCTCCACGCCGCGGCGTCCGGGACGGGCCTGCCGAGCCTGGACGACCAGCGCGCCGTGGCGCGGTACCGGGCGCGGGTCCTGACGCGGGCCACGCTGGGCGCGTTCGCCGTCAGCTACGTCCTGCTGGGCCTCACGGGCGTGTTGATCGCGGTGGGGCGCAACAGGATGCGTGCCGAGGTCGACGCCGGCGCAGCGGTCGGCGCCATGGCGAGTCTGGCGTGCGCGTGCGCTGCGCTCAGTATGAATGTTACGCGGACGGGGTCCACGCTGGGCGGCATGGTGGCTGTTTGGGTGGCTTTCGCGACGGTGTGCGTGATGAATGGCGTGTTATTAGTCGTGGTCCTCGGTCGCACAGGACTATGACCACAGGGGGCGGGAATGCCGGTGGCTTTTGAGATATTACCTGAGCGGTAGGTGGGGAATGTACATGGTGGCGCCGCTCCGAGAGGAGAGAGGGCCGCTCTTGAGAGACGAAGTTCTCAAGGGACAAAAGTTCCCTGTGGTCATCCGCACCGGCGGAGGTCGCGTGTGCCTTGTGCCAATCCGTGAGCGCTATTTCATTTTGGGAGTTTTCCTTTTTTTATCTCTACCATCGGTTTTCGATTTGATCACGGCCTCAAATAACGGACGCCCTCCACGAGGGATACAGACGGGAGGATCTCGTCGTATATATCATTCTGTATACAGCTAACGGCAGACGGACAGGGTGGAGTTTATGGCTTAAGGGCTGGTTACATGGGCAGAGCGAATACAACAGGCCTCGAGCGGTAGAAAGTGTGGCTAAGCTCAAGGAGGACCTGAATATACCAAGGGATGAGAGACGGGCTGTAGTAGACCACATACCTATCAAGAAACAATTTAGAAATTTGTTATTACAGCTACCGGTACCTACGGCTACCTTGGTTAGCTCTTGAATTGTCTAAGGGGATAGTAGACGTCGAGATGCTCCTTGGGCCGTGTTTCATAGACCTCCCACAGGCTTGGGGTATAAATCTGCTCCAGAGTTTGTTTTTGTAGCTAAGTCTCGTAGCTCTACTGTACACCGACTTGAATGGGACAGAGACCCTATACCCCCACGTAGCTTTAAGATTTACCGGGAAAAATCTCAGCTTGCAGTTTTGGCTGCTGTACCTAGAAGCCAGACTCGGGCCCAGATCTGGACTTTCCACGCGCGGGAGCCATGCTCCGTGGCCCGTAATGGATAAAGCTGCGCAACTCTCTTAACCATCAAGCTACCGTCCCCCCGATGGAAGGTCAGGGAAGGAGCAGGTATGGTTTTGCATTCCAGCTGACCCGGTTACAGTGTCCGTTCTAATTACATGGGGAATTGCTCTACGCAGTCGATGGAGATCCCCCTGATCCCTAGGTGAATAAGGCGGCGGAGGGTCGACCGGGTCCCGAGGGTTATGCACATCGTAGGGTATTGATTACCTCCGAATTTATGGTTGCTTCGGCCCCTCTCAATTTACCCGCTTTAATAAACCTGATAGACTGCCGAGTTCACATATGGTCATGGACAATTCGAGCGTTGCTCCGAGGTTGATCTAGCCCTGTTCATATATGAAGGCCAGCATGTCTAGCTTTGGAATGGCGGCCTAGGAAAGCTTAGCAAGAAAGCTTCTCCCTCACAATCACGTCACTAGTTAATTGCTGAAGCGGCGCCATCAAACATGTTGCGCCTTCTCGTCGCCCTCCTCGCCGTACCCGCGATAGGTCTCGCGGCGGCCAAGCCGGAGCAGATCCGGTCGGACTCGGATCCCGTCTTCCATCTCTATCTCCAGAGCCATCCGCAGAACGGTGGGTTGCCGTCCTTACTGATCTCAGGGGTTCCTTAGCCATAGCTGATAGGGAGGCAGCTTCGATGGTGGTTCTCGGACCCGAGGCCACATCCGAGTACTTCAACATTGACGGCACGATCCAGTCGACTAACACGAGCATGTACATGAACATCGGCAGTGACACTACCTCGTACAAGACGCTCACCTTTGGTGAGACGGGCTCGACGACGGGTTGGGGGCTGGAGGGTGACACCATCATCACGACGCAGTCGAGCAGTTATGGAAGGCGTGAGTTTCCCACAATTAACCCCGTTCGATTCGGCTTCCGGTCCGGATCTCGCGTATATATACACAGGTCTAACATTTGGCGCTCTTCCTCCCTTGCTGCAGAGCTCAACTTCCTAGCGTGCAAAGCAGACGGTGGCTTTTGGCAGGTATATTTCCAGACAGGAAGTGATACGCCAAGTGGCCAGACTTGCAGCAATTACCAGTCGCTCCATCTACCTTGCCTTTGTTAGCCGGATGAAGATGAGTTGCGGCTTCATTGTATATAAAATAAGAACGCGCAGCTCTCAATATATCAGCTACGTCTCACAACAGTTGAATGTTTACCACCAAACGTTATCATCTGTGTTTCCGTCAAACAAGCCGGGATATGCAAGATTGGGAGTTAGAGTAGGTACATATAGATACAATGTTGTACAGAACATGACGGCCTTCGCGGTGCAGGTTAAAGGTGGCGAACAAGGAGCAACCGCGTTGTGGCACTGGTCCGGGGGAATGTGTCGTAACTTAGATGGGCTCCCTCCCTCAACCGACAAGCCACGAAGACTCGCCGTCTTTTCTTAGATCGATTTGACTCGGTGAAGAATCCCAGAGACCACGTTTCGGTGCTCGGTGGTTCCTAGCTAAGGCGGTGATGGGACATCGATCGAGGAGGCGTACCATCCACTACGGAGCAAAGAAGCTCTTGCTCCGAGCAACTGACTGAGGGGAGATTGCAGAACTGTTCTCTGTCGGAGCTCACTTGACCAGTCTCCAAATCCCGACCCAAGTGAGAGCAAGGGAGATGCCAGTTATGCCCAATTTTCGACTCCGCATACCAAACATGGACTTGCTGCTGATGATCTGGGCCTTCTGTCTCTCAAGCTGAGCCTGACCAGAGAAGTAGCTGTACGCCGCCAGACCAAGGAAGGCACCTCCTCCTAAAAGAAAAGGTGGCGCGTCTCAGTCCTCGAGTGCCAATGTAATGGGGGTGGGTTGGGTCTGCATTATGCGAACGAGACTTACCTACGATCCTGCAAGACAAGCAGTCGTCGCCTCGATCTTCCTTGAGCAAGTCCTGGAGCTTCTCCGGCTTGTCAAGGTGGTGCACCGAGGGGATTTTGTCTCCGGCCATCTTGAATGTCCTCAGCGCGGGAGAAAGGGGGTGTGGGTGTTGGCGACCTCCGGTGCTGTTGGCCTCCGGTCACGGCGAGGCAGTTGAAGGAAAGGTATAGTAATCCGTACCGTGCCGTATGCCTTGCGTGCCTTCCCCGTTGGTCGTGTTGGCTCCTTCCTGGTTCTGAAGGTACTGCAGGGAACTTTCCGATATTGATTGTGATGTGCCGCGTGCACATCGCACTGTAAATGTTCACCCAAACTCACAGTGGGAAGCACGGTGCCTGGCCAATCAAGCAGCTCGATTTGCCCCTGCACAGGCCATTTAGGACCCACCTCGGAAACTTTTACTTCCAGCTTCAACGTTGTTTCCAAGTTTCTCCCAACAACGTCAACCGCTTCTTCGCATCTTCTTCACCCACACTTACCCTATCATCTCCATTGACGCGGCACATCTCCCGAGTGGCGCCTGTTGTCATTTATTATTCGTGCATTACACCAAGGAAACTTCTCATCGCCGAGACTCAATTACGAAGCAGCCATGTCTCGCGGCGGCACCACGCTCTATGTGACCGGGTTTAGCCACGGCACACGCGCGCGGGACCTCGCGTACGAATTCGAGCGGTACGTCCTAACACCACGTCGATAGACCCGATCATCGTTATCGTCAGCGTCGAAGTCGATCTCGATCGCCTTTCTCCTCCATCGCTATATCGTGTCCCTCCTCTCTCCCCCCAAACTCGTCCCCCCACCCCCCTTTCGACCCACATCTTCTTCCTCCGCCCATCGAGCTCCCGCTATACGTATTCTTATTTCCACCCGCCCCCGTCCATCGCTCGCCCCGCTGCTCTCTCTCGTGCTTCCTTAACTAGCTCGAGACCCCACGCGCGAGCCATCGTCCTTCCCCTTCGATCGAGCGGTCTGTCGGTCGGTCGGCGATGAACAAATTTCTTATCCATCGGGCGAGACCATGCCAAGCGGGGCAGGCTCATGAGCTTCGAGCGCGTGCTCAGCGCAAAACTTAGTTCCCCATCCTTGTGGTTACAGAGACACTAACGAACACCTAACTATAGCTACGGGCGGCTTGTCCGGTGTGATATCCCAGCGCCCCGATCAGCGAGTAGCAGACTGTAAGTCCCATATTCCCCTCCGGTATTGATGGCCAACACCCAAATACTAACCAAAGGGAGTAGCTTTGCCTTCGTCGAGTACGAAGACCGACGTGACGCCGATGATGCCTATCATGATATGCATAACAAGCGAATCGGACGTGACGACATTTTGAAGATCGAGGTACGTTCGAGCTTCCCGTATCCAAGGAAGCGCGAGACGAGTTTGCTAAACCATGCCACAGTGGGCCCGTACTCCTCCATCTGCATCGTGGCGCTTCGATCGCACCGACCGCGACCGCGATCGTGAGCGCGATCGTCCCGCTCGTCGTTCCCCGCGTCGTCGCACTCCCAGCCCGAGACGCAGCACCCGCGACTACTCTCCACGCAAGGACGACCGTCGCGACCGAGACCGGGACTACGACCGCGATCGCCGTGACGGACGCGACCGCTCGCGCAGCCCAGATACTCGGTGAGTCTAGAGATTACCTTGGCGGCGTAAACTAGAGGCCGGCTTTTGCTGACGATGGCGCAACAGTGACCGAGACAGGGACAGCAAGGATGATCGAGATGAGCGCCGCGAGAACGGCGCTAACGGAGACGACCGCAAGGGTACGTTTAACCACTCGAGCTTGGGATCGGCCTCGCACACGTGCTAACCTACAACCAGCCCTCGACAGCCCTCCCCCACCCGCTCATGACGACCTAGACATTGCGGAGTAGGCATCCCAACCGCCTCATAGTTGGTGGGGAAAGCGGGGCGTGTAACCTTCCCACGGGGTGTAATGTTGGTATTGCAATTTGGTCTTCTCTTTCTCTTGATTTTGTGGGCTACTGATACGGGGCGTTCACACCCCCCAACCCCGAACCTTTCTTAAGTATCCGTCTCCCTTTTCTAGTTTCGAGCCGACTCGAGTTCGCCGTCGATCTCTTGCATCGTAACGATCATGGTAGCGACATGCACTGGAACACGCAACGAATCGAATCGAATCGAACGGAACCTGTAGAATTTGCAACGACGGGTGTTTACTGCTTTTCGCGGTGGGGAACCAAGGCAAAAGTAACTAGACTTCCAGTTTTTTTTAGGTAGCAAATGGCAGAACGGATTCAGCCACGGATCGCAAGACCATACATAGTCCAGCTGTTCGCGGGTACGAATGTGTAGATCTCTTTTTCCCCCAAGCTCGCGCCCTCCCCTTTCCTTACCTATCTTCTCAACTTTGCACGTGTCCTCCCTGGCAGCTGCTTAGGGCAGGTGGTGATGCCTTCGGGGTTTTCCTTGATTCTTGGCGGAAGGTCATGTGTTGCGCCTTGCATGCAAGCCGCCAACCAAAACATGCAATCGGACAACCGGGCACATCTATGCCTTGCCTGCGGCTGCCCATCAGGACCCAACTGCATCCAAAGGTCCGGGTCCGCTGAAGGGTGCCCGAGCCCGGTTTCCCCTGCCGGTAGAACACACCAGGACCCCTGCTCTGGCACTTCCTTCCCGAGTAGCAACCACTTTTGCATCTTCGCATTCGCTTCTGCTGATTCAAAGACTGCCGCGGGAGGTATGGAACAAACATGCCCGGTAAGAGCCATGCAATGGGGTTGCCAGCAAAGAGACCATTCCGAATCTTGCAAGGACTGGCATGTGCCTAGATTTTGCCATGTATCAAGGACCGCCTCAATCCCTCTCCCCTTATGGTCATACGTCTTCAACTTTGCCCTTGTGGGGCAAAAGGGACACCTCCATCTTGACTCGCCGGCAGGAACAAGCTCTGCTATCCACGACCATAGATGTTCCCGTTTCCACCAGCGTCGTAGCTTCCTCCAAAGTGGTGCTCGGCGATGCGACATAGCCTGCCAAAGTTGCCCTAACTTGTGATCAACTTGGTATCCAAATCCTGTCTTGGAATCGTGATAACTGTAAGGCATATACCCAGGGTCGTGGCGGCAGACTTGAAATCCATGATATCTGTTGTTTGGACCTCGGCCTGTAAAATAACCAAGTTCCACACCCTTATCGGCAGGCATCCAGAGACGCTGTACAGTATGTAGTAAAAGGTCGCCATTAACCACAGCAGCTTCCGTGTCTAGTTTAATATACCTAATACGGAAATATCGGTCCTGCCACCCTTCGCGGCTCCCAGAGCTGAGCGTAGGGTGCTTCGTCCAGTCGGTCGAGATGGACAGAGAAGATAGAGGCTGCCTTTTTTGCATGATCCGATTCACGTCCCGGAAGGTCAACTTTCCTAGATTCCACCAGCAGGGCCCCGCAAGCTCTTGCCAAGAACATTGGCCTTTTGCGACTTTCGCGAATGGAAAGCTCGCGCGAACAGGGGCAGGTTCAGCGTCAGGTCCAGGGAGTGGATGCAAGATCCGGCAGAAGTGGCACAATTCGTACTCCACCGAGTCTCTATCAAGCATCTGGAGCAGCTGCCATCTTTCGGGTTCGTTGGGCGCGATATGGTAGTCCGGCTCTACGCATCTGGTGCGCACTTTCCTCGCCCGAAGACCTTCCCACAACCAACTTTCCGAGGCTTGGTAGTAGAGCCTTCGACATGTGAGGCTAAGTGCTGCGGCTTCGCATGGAGCTAGGTGTCTTGAGATTAGCAGGATGAGCTCCACCGGCAATACCTGTAACGATCCGGTCGTCATTTGAAATATTTGGGGCCGGGAAAAGGGGGGGGGTTGTTGCCCAAGATGGCAGGGTCGGTTAATCACGAGGACAAAGTCACGTCGCTCGTGGCCGTCAGGTGGGTTGATAGGGTAGATGGGTAGGTAGGTAGGTAGGCAGGTAGCTACGGCGTAGGTTATGGAAGATGGGTACCTTGGCACCTAGAGTGATCGCTTTGGAATCCTCAGTCTGGTGTTCGAAGGCAAGATTTTGGTGGAGCCAAGACGCCTTTAATACCTGGATAGGGGATTGAAGGTTTAGGCTTGGAAGCATGTGTTCGAGTGAACTCAAACCTAATTATCTGAAAGTCCTTTAGGGCGGACGTTGGAGAATACGCCAAATGCAAAACGCTGCATGCCCCGTAGCGAGTTCCATGCAGTTTTGTTCAGTCCAGAACAAAGTCTGCCCCTACGGATCCGAACAGTTGAGTTCCGGGCTGCAAAGGGTTGGTTGCCTTGCCGTTGCGCTTCGTCTCTCGTGTCATCAGCGGGCGAAGTGTGGCGCTACGAATCAACGTTTGGCGATCGAGAGTTACATCGCTGGCTTTGCGCCGATTGTCCCGAGCAAGTAGCTGTGAGCCCGCGGGGGACGCCGACTGCATGAACCTCTACTTCGCCCCCCGCGTAAAACCCAACAGGTACGGAGTATGGGAGGGGCGAATAAAAGGCTGTTTTGTCTGTGTACATAATTACCGTAGAAAATGATGGGTCACTTAGCACCGCCTAGCTAAATTTACTGGCTGAGTGTCGTTCGTCTTGACGCCCTACATCCAAGATCTACGTCGAGCTGCTGCCTCTCTTGGTACTTCCTACTCCAAACTCAGCTTCATCATCTAGGTTACCTGCTTTACTCTTGCGGGAGGCAACCCGGAGGAAGAATAACCCCGTTTCTTGTCCTACAGTCTATACCCAGCCGGTCGTGTGTCTGTTTGTTCGACACCTGGCTGCCGATCGAGTGCGCGTGGGCATTGGTAGGTGGTCGTTGTCAGTTGTCAGCTGCCATAAGCGCCAACTCATCCCGCGGGTGTGGGTTTTATAGTGTGCCTTGTGTCCACGCTCAACGCTAAATAAACCTTCAACCAAACTCCACACCTTTTTTCCCTGATACCTTTTGCCCGCTTGGTCGTTTGGCCCTCTTCACTCCTCTTCTCGAAACCCGCTCCTTTAAGCTGTTATCCGGCCCCACTTTCGAGGTTCCTTTCTTCAACGCTTTGGAAGGCTGTTCGCCGGCAGTTCGTCCCTCTCCTTCCATTCCATTGAAACCCACCCCCGACAACAGCCTTACGACGTCTTAAATGCGCCCAGACTCGACGCTTCGCCGAACACCCCTCCGTGACGTCGCCCCCTCCGAGCCTTGTCATCGGCTTCTCTCCCCGCGCGTCACCTCCTCCTCTCCGTCCTTCTCCTTCGATCTCTATCGCAGTCCTTCATAATGTCGGCCGTACGTTCTGTCTTATCGCCCCCTACCCTTCCCATAGATTCCCCCCCCCCCCCAACGGAGCTCCCGTGTTAATAGCTTGCGCCCTTCAGCAATCCCAACCCGACATCTTAAAACCTCAGCCACAGTCCGTCCCGACGCCTAACCCGCCGCGGCGCCCGCTGCCCCCGCCCGAGCGGTTCGGCCCCATGGACCAGGTGCGGGACTTTGTCTCGCAACCCGTGGCGGCGGCCTTCTGCGCGGGCGGCCTGGCGGGCGCCGTCTCGCGCACCGTCGTGTCCCCGCTTGAGCGCCTCAAGATCCTGTTCCAAGTCCAGAGCGCCGGTCGCAACGAGTACAAGCTAGGCGTCGGCAGGGCCCTCGCCAAGATGTGGCGAGAGGAGGGTTGGCGCGGCTTCATGCGCGGCAATGGCACGAACTGTATCCGCATCGTGCCCTATTCGGCTGTCCAGTTCGGCAGCTATAACTTCTACAAGAGGGTTAGTTTCATGCTTCCTTGTCCCCCTTGGTTTCAGGTAGACCACCCGGCGTGTCTACCGGACCTGCTGTGCGCTGGGATTAGGTTTGTCACGGAGCCTAGGGGGCTACATCTTTTCTAGGGAGGGGAAAGCTAGTGGCTAACCTGGATACGTAACACAACAGAGACTCTTCGAGGCGTACCCCGGTGCCGATCTATCGCCCCTCGCGCGTTTAACCTGTGGAGGCATGGCCGGTATTACCTCTGTGACCTTCACCTACCCCCTCGACATCGTTCGCACGCGCCTCTCCATCCAATCCGCATCCTTCGTAGACCTCGGGTCAAAACCGCGGCAACTTCCGGGGATGGCGGCGACAATGGGGTCCATGTACAAGAACGAGGGAGGATTCGCTGCCTTATATAGAGGCATTGTCCCCACGGTTGCAGGTGTGGCACCATACGTATGCAGGATCCGAAGCCGCGGTTGGAAATTGTGTATGACGAGGCTAACTAACTTTTTCAGGTGGGCTTGAACTTCATGGTGTACGAGCATGTACGAAAGTACCTCACCCCCGAAGGAGAGAAGAACCCTGATGCTTTGAGGAAACTCCTCGCCGGCGCCATCTCTGGGGCGGTTGCGCAGACGTGCACATACCCATTGTGAGCTTCCTTCCAAACCTAGCCCCCCCTTTTCTCTTCCTCTCCACCCCTGGTCGAACTAATGACTTTTAGCGATGTGCTCCGCCGCCGGTTCCAGATTAACACCATGTCTGGCATGGGTTACCAATACAAGTCGATACCAGACGCAATCAGGGTTATCATCACGCAGGAAGGCCTTAAAGGCATGTATAAGGGCATTATTCCCAACTTGCTCAAGGTCGCACCAAGCATGGCATCAAGTTGGCTGAGCTTCGAGATTGGCCGGGACTTCCTCGTCAGCTTAAACAAAGCAGAGGAGATTACACTACGATAATATTTCTCCGCAACTTGGCGAGACGAGTTAGTCTCGCTGAGACGTCGTCGGGAACCGGGGCACGACACAGCCTCCTACCGACAGCCAAAACGCCGAGGACCCAGCTGCTATCGCCGGTCCAGGGGGATATCTAACTATCATAGCAAGCCGGATAGGGGCTGCCCCTGGATAACATGACCACTAGAGTACCACTGCATCACCTAGTACAGCACCCTTACCTCTGCATACTTTTTTACACTAGATTTGTTTTATTTTTTTTTTGGAGTCTTAGGATGGGAGGCTGCAGAGGAGGTGCAATATTGCGAGCGTAGAAAAGACATAGAAGCTGATTCCTCGAACTGGAACTGATAAACGAGACACGGATACCCTCAGGGGCTCGAGCTGGTTAATAGCACGCCACTGCTACACCTGCAAAGGGAGAAGCGGTGGTGGTGGCAGAGGAGCAGCAGGACGAGGAAGAGATGGTAGAAGCGAGCTTCGCAGAGGCGAGTTCGTCGGCGCGTATATAGAACTTTGGACTATTATACACGTACATCTTATACAATTAATTCATTCCGAGATAATTGATTGCGTGGAGGATGCTCCCCGGCATCGATGTCGTGCTTCCCAGCTACCATAGGCGGTGGGACTCGGCAATAGGCGGACTTGATTCTTTGGTCTACTAACATTTAATGAACTGTAATTCGCACTAATCACTGCTTCCTCATTGCGTCACTTCTGGCATGGAGATCTCGTGCGCACGCCCAAAGCTGACCCCTCCAGCAACACCACCACCACCACCACCATGAACGGTGTCATTGAGGCCCTTCATGTTTACGATGAGCGCAAGTGGGTTCTGTGCCTTTCATATATCTACCATTACTTGTTTGCTAACACCTGCTAAAGTAGCCCCATTCTCTCTCACACCTACACATCGCGCCCGCTCCCGGCCGCCCACCTTCTGCCGCTCTATCTCGAGCACCCGGCGCCGCGGCCGAACCTCATCTACCTACCTAATACGAACCCGCCAACCCTTGTCTTCAGCCTAGTCCATTCCAACCTCCTCTTCCTACTGACCACCTCCTCCGAGATCGAGCCCCTACTCGTCCTCGAGTTCCTCCACCGCATCGTCGATGTCCTAGAAGAGTTCCTCGGCGCGCCGTTACTGGCGCACAGGATCGAGAGCAGTTATGATGTCGTTGCACAACTCCTAACCGAGATGTGCGACGCCGGCACCATCAACACTACGGAGCCAAATGCCCTGCGGGACCTGGTCGAGGTAGAGGGGTTCATGGGCAAGCTCCTCGGGAACCTCAACCTTCCCACGTAAGCCCATGCCCGTGCCCTCCCTCCGGCGCGTAACAGTAGCTAACGCCGCCCTCTCCGGGTCCGGCAGAAAGACGGGGTTCAGCAACAACTTCGGCAACACAAGCGCCCCCACGCTCGTCGCCCCCAACACCCCCGCCCTCCCCTGGCGACGCGCGAACGTGCGCCACACCTCCAACGAGATGTATGCCGACGTCGTCGAGACCCTCTCCGTGACACTCGCCCCCTCCGGGCGGCCCCTCGCGGCCTTCGCAAACGGTACCATCGCTTTCACGTCCAAGGTCTCGGGCGTGCCAGAGATCGTGTTGACCCTGACGGGCCCTTCCGGGACTCACAACCTCCACAGCGTCATGGAGCTGCCCGTCTTCCACCCCTGCGTGCGACTCTACCGGTGGAAGGAACGCCCGGGCGAGCTGAGTTTTATCCCCCCCGACGGCCGGTTCGTCCTCGCCGGCTACGAGGTCGACCTGCTCCCCTTCGCGAACGGGAAGAGCGGCAGCCTCGCCGCCAACAATCTCAAGCTCCCCGTGAACCTCGAGGTCAAGACGTGCTTAGGCTCTGCGGGCGCCGACTTTGAGGTCAGGCTGAGCGTCAACAAATTTTTCGGCGGCGGCGGCGGCGGCGGTGGCGGGAACCCGGCGTCTGGCAGGGGAGGCGGCGGTGGCGGCGGCGGCAGTAGTAGCGCGGGTCCCGGGAGTCGGTTCGGGAGCCCGCACCCGGGGACGCCATCGGCGCCGTCTCTTGAGGGCCTCGAAGTCACGATACCGCTCCCCGCGGAGGTGAGGAATCTGTCCGAGGTTCGCCCCAGCAAGGGAGATGCGACTTACAGCCCGGGAGATAGGTTCCTACGGTGGGCCATCCCGACTAAGGAACTCGCGGCGGGATCTTCGTACTTTGGCCTGCGGTGCACGGTGGTAGGCCCCTTGACCGAGGATGACGCGGAGCCGGATCCCAGCGGATCCGGGCTGGCCGGCGCCGGGAGCGAATACGCCTACGACGAGCCCTACCAGAGCAGCGCGCCGACGCTCAAGAAAGAGGCACAGCAGCAGGCAGGGGCCGCTGCCGCCGCCGCGGAGGAGGAAAAGGACGGGCGCAGGTCGGCGCAGAATAAGATGTTGATGCCGAGCTCGGCGTCGGTCAGCTTCTCGGCCAAGGGCTGGCTGCCGAGCGGGATCCGCGTGGAGAGCATCGTGATAGACCCGCGGAGGAGCCGCGGGCTTAGCGAGGCGGTGAAGCCGTACAAGGGCGTCAAGTACCTTACTATCAGTAAGGGTGGGGTGGAGATACGGTGCTGAGCACGTAGAAGGCGTATAGACGGCCCTTAATTGTGGGAATAGAAGCGATATAGTATAAACTTCCTGGCACTTGGTGTAGCTACGGCTTGCAATTACACGCGATGTGCTACCTGACAAATATGTTCTATATCCCGAAGGCAGAGGGATATTTGGTTCGATACCGGTTCGGCGATCCTGAGTCCTGCGTAGCGCTGGCGAGGCGCTCTGACGACTTTTCCGTGATGTTCATCCTGATATTGACTGGGGGGCTCATTGGCCCATGACTCGTTTCCAAGGCGAAGCTGTGGTAGTCGAGGTAGGGTTCTCCGATATATGAAACTTTAACTTGATCGCCGGTGCTGTATATTTTTTGAACAGAGATACGTGATATTGCACAGCTTACCTATACAGGTACATGTATATTGTTTATTTCACTGAATAGAGTGAGGTTTAAATCGAGCCATATCCATTGTATAGATCTAGCTAGTAAGCGACTTTCGCCGTCGAAAGCCTGGAGGTTAGCGAAGTAGTACCGTTGAGCGCCGAATGCCTGGTCTGTCCAGCACAAGCCTGGGAACCTGGGTCCCTGATAGTTGTTAAGAAATTTATTGGCGAAATGCTCCACGCTCAAATTATATGTGAACGTAGGGCTTGTTGGGTTGGATGTGTCCAAGGTACATTGGTATAAGTGTCCCACTGGCCTCCTCACCCCCTATTTTATCGAACTCAACAACCCTCACGGGTTTCCAACCCGGTTCTTCCCCTAAATGGAACCCTCAATCAGAATTTTACCTTGTTGAGCATATTAAGACACCGAACTGCACCCCGGCGGAAAACATGCAGCACCATTCTAGGACAGACGCCTGAAGACCGGGACAGTTGACTTGCGTAGGATGCACCTACTCAAATGTCAAGACTAGTGTTTAGCTCCAGGATGTTTTAGACGGGGTTTTAGTTTGATCATGGAGGTCTCTTCAAATAGAGTTGAGAAGAGATTACTTGGGTTGAGCACACAAGGGGAGGGAGACATAAACCAAAAGTAGCTGCCAGAGCTATTGTATTCGAGCCAACACACCTCACGTATCGCTACCTAAGCAGATTAGGTATATATCTAAAGCAAACCTGGAGCCTCCGTTATGAGCATCGCATACATAACAAGCCTTGGCCATCGTCGTGTGAAAAAAAAAAACCAGCCATTACATAGCCCGTGTAGTTTTTTTTGCCTCCTCCCTCCCCCCTCTCTTTACTAGCATTATATTGGGTAACATAGAAAAAAAAAAAAGGGT
>Ga0164242_10002969_pt1 | contig 19424 bp, 16 predicted proteins | sample OricomgcompostMG_FD_108783 | JGI IMG/M metagenome (GOLD analysis project Ga0164242, IMG submission 108783) | Miracle-Growth compost microbial communities from Emeryville, California, USA - Original compost - Miracle growth compost (MG) ... | reverse complement strand
GCTGCTTGCGCGCGAGCAGGTCGGCGCCCCACAACAGCATCGCGACCTTGGCGAACTCCGACGGCTGCAGCTGCAGCGGGCCGAGGTCGATCCAGCGCCGCGCTCCGTAGGCCGCGACGCCGATGCCGGGAACGAGCACCGCGACCATCACGATGCAGGCGAGCGCCAGCGCGGGGTAGGCGAGCGCCCGGTACGCCCGCGGCGACAGGCGCATCGCCACCCAGAAGATCGGGAGGCCGAGCAGGACGAACTCGGCCTCCTTCACCACCTGCGACCAGATCTGACCGGTGCCGGTGCCGACCGTGTCGTGCGACGCGGCGATCGTCGTCGAGACGGCCATCATCACGCCGAACCCGAGCAGTCCGACCGTCGCGAGCAGCAACAGCTGCACGGACGCGTAGGGCTTGTCCAGGAAGCGACCGGTCTCCTCGTCGGGGTCGCGGTCCGGGCGCACGAACGCCAGCCAGGCGCGTCTGGCGTTGCCCGTGATCACGCTCATCAGGACGTGCCCTCCACCAGCGCGCGGGCCGCCGCGGCGAAGGCGTCGCCGCGTGCCGCGTACCCGGTGAACAGGTCGTACGAGGCCGCGGCGGGCGCGAGCAGCACGGTGTCACCCGGACGGGCCAACCCGGCCGCGGCGCGCACCACCTCGATCATGGCCCCATCGTCGCCGCTGGCCACGTCGATCACCGGGACCTCGGGCGCGTGTCGCCGCAATGCGTCCGCTATGCGCGCGCGGTCGACGCCCAGCAGCACGGCCCCGCGCAGCCGCGGCGCGACCTCGGCGACGAGGTCGTCCACGGGCGCGTCCTTGAGCTGTCCCCCGGCGATCCAGACCACCGCCGGGTATGCGGTGAGCGACGCGCGGGCGGCGTGCGGGTTGGTCGCCTTGCTGTCGTCGACCCAGCGCACGCCGTCGCGTTCGAGCACGAACTGGTTGCGATGCGGGTCGGGGACGAACGCACGCAGACCGTCGGCGACCGCGGCGGCGCCGACTCCGTGCGCCCGCGCCAGTGCGGCGGCGGCGAGCGCGTTCGCGACGTTGTGCGCGCCCGTCGGACGCACGTCCGCGGCGGGCAACAGCTCGAGCGGCAGGTCGGTGAACGCGTGGTCGATCAGCAGCCCGTCGCGGACACCGAACTGGCCCGGTCGCGGCTCGTCGAGCGTGAAACCGACCTTCGTCGCGGCGGCGGAGCCCGCGAGCAGCTTGCGCACCAGCGGGTCGTCGGCGTTGCCGATCGCGACCGGCCCGCGCCAGATCGTCGCCTTGGCGGCCGCGTACGCGTCCATCGAGCCGTGCCAGTCCAGATGGTCCGGCGCGAGGTTCAGCACCGCTGCCGCGGCCGGGGCGATCGTGCTCGACCAGTGCAGCTGGAAGCTGGACAGCTCGACGGCCAGGACGTCGTACGCATGCGGCCCCGCGACGGCGTCGATCACGGAGACGCCGACGTTGCCCACGGCGAGCGCGTCGAGGCCGGCGGCGCGCAGGATCGATTCGAGCATCCGCACGGTGGTCGTCTTGCCGTTCGTACCTGTGACCGCGAGCCACGGCGCGGCACCGGCCCCGCGCAGCCGCCATGCGAACTCGACCTCGCCGAGTACGTCGCGTCCGCGTGCGAGCGCGTCGCGCAGCAGCGGGTGGTCCGGCCGCCAGCCGGGCGAGGTGACGACCAGGTCCACCGCGTCCGGCAGGACGTCCGGGCTGAGGACGAACTCGGCGCCGGCCGCGGTGAGCTCCTCGACGGCGGCGCTCTCGGTGCGGTCGGCGAGCAGTACGCGCGCGTCGCGGGCGAGCAGCGCCCGGACCGCGGATGCGCCCGCCAGGCCGGCCCCGGCGACGAGGACGGTCCGGCCGGCGAAGTCAGCCATTGCCGAGGAAGTCCGCGTAGAACAGTCCCATCCCGAACGCGACGGCCAGGCCGGAGACGATCCAGAACCGGACGATGATCGTCATCTCCTCCCAGCCACCGAGCTCGAAGTGGTGGTGCAGCGGTGCCATCCGGAACACGCGCCGGCCGGTACCGGTGCGGATCCGGGTGAACTTGAACCAGCCCGTCTGGACGATGCCGGACAGCGTGACCATCGCGAACAGGCCGCCGAGGACGACGAGCAGCAGCTCGGTGTGCGCGAGGATCGCCAGTCCGGCCATCAGTCCGCCGAGCGCCATCGAACCGGTATCGCCCATGAAGATCTGCGCCGGCGAGGCGTTCCACCAGAGGAAGCCGAAGCAGGCCGCCATGGCCGCGGCCGCGACCAGCGCGACGTCGAGCGGGTCGCGCACCTCGTAGCAGCCCGGCGCCGGGTTCGAGCCACACGTGTTGCGGTACTGCAGGAACGAGATCAACGTGAACGCGCCGAACACCATCGCGGACGCGCCCGCCGCCAGACCGTCCAGGCCGTCGGTCAGGTTCACCGCGTTGGACGTCGCCGCGACGATCACGTAACTGAGGATCACGAAGCCGACCGCGCCGAGCCCGACCGGTGCGAGGTCACGCACGTAGGACAGGTGCGTGGACGCCGGGGTGAGCCCGAGGCTGTTGCGGAACTGCAGCGCCAGGATGCCGAAGACGACCGCGACGACCAGCTGACCGCCGAACTTCGCGCGCGCCCGCAGGCCCAGACTGCGCTGCTTGCGGATCTTGATGAAGTCGTCGAGGAAGCCGACAACGCCGAGCCCGACCATGACGAACAGCGCCAGCAGCCCGGAGGCCTCCGGACCGCCGCCGCCGTTGATCGCGATGATCGCGTGCGCGACCACGTAACCGAGCACGGTCGAGCCGATGATCGCGACGCCGCCCATGGTCGGCGTACCGCGCTTGACCAGATGGGTCTGCGGGCCGTCGCTGCGGATCTCCTGGCCGAAGCCGCGCCGTCGGAAGTAGGCAACCACGAGCGGCGTGCACAGGATCGACGCGATGAGGGAGACCAGGGCGGCGATCAGGATGGTCTTCACGCCGTGGAGTCCTCTTCTCGGCTCGTGGATTCGGGTGCGGGGCCGCATGCATCTTCGAGGATCGCGGCGGCCACGCGTTCCAGGCTCGCCGCGCGCGAGGCCTTGACGAGCACCACATCGCCGGGCCGCAACTCGGCCCGCAGCAGCTCGACGGCGGCGTCCACGTCGGGCACCCACTGCGACTCGCCGGCCCACGAACCCTCCAGCGCGGCCCCGTGCTGGATCGGACGGGCCTGCTCCCCCACCGCGATCAGCTGCGAGACGTCCAGCCGGACGGCGAGCCGCCCGATCGCGTCGTGCTCGGCGGGGCCGTCCGGGCCCAGCTCGGCCATGTGACCGAGCACCGCGAACGAGCGGCCGCCCTCGGCGCGGCGCGGCGCGGCGATGGACGCCAGCGCCTTGAGCGCGGCCCGCATCGACTCCGGGTTGGCGTTGTACGCGTCGTTGAGTACGAGCACGCCGTCGGCGCGCTCGGTGAGCTCCATCCGCCAGCGCGACGCGGCACCGGCGGCCCCGAGCGCATCGGCGACCTCGCCAAGCGGCATGCCGCACTCGAGGGCGACAGCGCTCGCGGCGAGCGCGTTGCCGACGTGGTGTTCGCCCACGAGCCGCAACCGGACCTCGGCGCGTTCGCCCGCCGCGACGAGCGCGAACGATGCCCGGCCCAGTTCGTCCACGACGATCGACTCGGCGCGGATGTCGGCGCCGGCGCTCTCGCCCACGGTCACGACGCGCGCCGTGGTGCGGTCCGCCATGGCCGCGACGAGCGGGTCGTCGGCGTTCAGCACCGCGACCCCGCCGTCGGCCGCGGACGGGAGCGCCTCGACCAGTTCGCCCTTCGCCTGCGCGATGGCCTCGCGGGAACCGAACTCGCCCAGGTGCGCGCTGCCGACGTTAAGCACCGCACCGATGCGCGGCGGCGCGATCTGGGTCAGGAACCGGATGTGGCCGATGCCGCGCGCGCTCGTCTCGAGCACGAGGTACTCGGTCCGCTCGTCCGCGAGCAGGACGGTGTACGGGTGGCCGAGCTCGTTGTTGAACGAACCGGGCGGCGCGACGGTCGGACCCAGTCGGCCGAGCACCGCGGCGACCAGATCTTTGGTCGAGGTCTTGCCGGACGACCCGGTGATGCCCACGATCGTGGCGCGCGGCAGGCGGCGTGCGACATAGGACGCGAGCGCGGCGATCGCGGCGAAACCGTCCGCGACGACCACGCGTGGGCCGGCGTCCGCACCGAGGTCCGTGCGCGTCACGAGCGCCGCGACCGCGCCCGCCTCGAACGCCTGCGCGAGGTAGTCGTGGCCGTCGACGTGTTCGCCGGCGAGCGCGAGGAACAGCCCCCCGGGCGCGACCTTGCGCGAGTCGAACTCGACGGGTGCCGTGACCACCGCGTCGGGGTCGGCGTCGTGCAGCGTGCCCCCCACCGCTGAGGCAACCTCGCCGAGCGTCATCACGATCACGCCAACACCTCGCGCAGGACGGTGCGGTCGTCGAACGGGTGGACGGTGCCGGCGATCTCCTGGCCGGTCTCGTGCCCCTTGCCGGCGACGAGCACCGTGTCGCCCGCACGCGCCTCGCGGACGGCGGCGGCGATCGCCTCGGCCCGGTCGCCGATCTCGCGCACCTCGCCGCGCTCGGACTCGGGCACGGCCAGTGCGCCGTCCAGCATCGCGTGGCGGATGGACGCGGGGTCCTCCGAACGCGGGTTGTCGTCGGTGACGATCAGCAGGTCCGCGCCGCGCGCGGCGATCTCGCCCATGTGCGGACGCTTGCCCCTGTCCCGGTCACCGCCGCAGCCGAGCACGATGATCAGCCGGCCGGTCGTCAGCGGACGCAACGCCCGCAGCGCGCCGTCGACCGCGGCGGGCTTGTGGCTGTAGTCGACCACGGCGAGGAACGGTTGCCCCGCGTCGATGCGCTCCATCCGTCCGGGCACGGTTGCGGACGCGATCGCCGGAGCGGCCAGGTCGGCCGGCACATCCACCTCGGCCAGGATCGCCAACGCCAGCAGCGCGTTCGCCACGTTGTACCGCCCCGGCACGGCGCAGCCGGTGTCGAGATCTGCCTCGCCGCGCACCGCGAACGCCGTGCCGCCGGTCGGCGTCGACCGGACATCGACCGCGCGCCAGTCGGCGTCGCCCTCGCCCGTGGTGGTGACCGTCATCGTGTGCGGGCCGGCCAGTTCGGCCATGCGCTTGCCCCACACGTCGTCCACGACGACCACCGCTCGCCGCGCCCGGCCGTCGAACAGCCGCGCCTTCGCCGCGAAGTAGTCCTCCATGTCGGCATGGAAGTCCAGGTGGTCCTGGGAGAGGTTCGTGAAGCCCGCGACCGCGAACTCGATGCCGGCTGCGCGGCCCATCGCGAGGGCGTGGCTGGAGACCTCCATCGCGACGTCGGTGACCCCGCGCTCGCGCATGACCGCGAGCAGCGCCTGCACCTCGGGTGCCTCCGGGGTGGTGAACCCGGTCTTGACCTCCTCGTCCCCGATCATCGTGGCGACGGTGCCGATCAGGCCCGGCGTGCGGCCGGCCGCGACGAGCCCGGCGCGAATCAGGAACGTGGTCGTGGTCTTGCCACTCGTGCCCGTGACGCCGAGCACGTTCATCGCCCCACTGGGGTGCTCGTAGACGGCCGCGGACACCGGGCCGAGCCGCTTGCGGACGTCGTCCACGACGAGCGTCGGCACGCCGTCGGGAACGAGCGGCGCGCCGGCAGCGTCCGTCAGCACCGCGATCGCGCCGGCCGCGATGGCGTCCGCGGCGAACGAGGCGCCGTGCACGCGCGCTCCCGGCAGTCCGGCGAACAGGTCGCCGGGACGGACGAACCCCGTGCCGGACGTGATCCCGGTTACCTCGACGTCCGCGCCGCCGAGCCGGGCGTCGGAACCGGCGGCGCCGGTCAGCTGCGACAACGCGATCGGCCGCACCTGGTCCGGACGCGGCAGCCCGGGAACGGAGGGAGCAGCGACCACGTCAGCACACGGTACTTGGTGAATCCCGGCGGGTGACCGCGTCACAGACCTGAAGGGGCACGTGCTTGGACAGCGAACCGGTCGGCGCGATGTGCGCGTGCTGCAGTTCGTAGCTGGCGATCTGGTTGAACAGCGGCGCGGCGACGTCACCGCCCTCGACCCCGTGCGCCGGGTTGTCGATCATGATCGCGACCACGAACTGGGGGTCGTCCGCGGGCACCATGCCGGCGAACGTGTCCCAGTTCATCCAGCTGGAGTACGCGCCGCCGTGGTTCGGGTCCGGCTGCTGCGCGGTACCGGTCTTGCCGGCCACGCGGTAGCCCGGGATCGCCGCCTTGGTCCCGGTGCCGCCCGGCAGGGTCACCGATTCGAGCATGGTGCGCACCGTGTCGGCGGTCTGCGCGCTCACGACCTGCACCCCCGTGGGCGTCTTGGGCGTGGTCACCGTGCCGTCCGCTGCGGTGATCGACTTGATGATGCGCGGCGGGACGCGCACGCCGTTGTTCGCGAACGTCTGGTAGATCGACGCGAGCTGCAGGATCGTCATGCTCTCGCCCTGGCCGAACGGCAGGTTCGCGAACGTGGACGCCGACCAGTCCTTCATCGGCGGCAGGTATCCGGAGCTCTCGCCCGGCAACTCGATCCCGGTCTTCTGGCCGACGCCGAACAGCTGCTCGTAGTGGTCCCACACGGTGGGGCCGAGCCGCTGCGCGATCTTGAGCGTGCCGACGTTGGACGACTCGGCCAGCACGCCGGTCGCGGTGAACTGCTCGGTGGGGTGCCACCACGCGTCGCTCACGTTGACGCCGCCCATGTTGATGCTGTTGGGCACCGAGATCACCGTCTGCGGCGTGATCTTGTGCTCCTGGATGGCGGCGGCGAACGTGATCGCCTTCTGCACCGAGCCCGGTTCGAAGGCCGACATCACCGGCGGGTCGATCGGGGCGTTGGGGTTGATCGTGTCGGGGTTGTTCGCGTCGAACGTCCCGGACGAGGCCAGCGCGAGCACCTGCGCGGTGTGCGCGTCGAGGATCGCCATCTCGCCGTCCTTGGCGCCGGACTCGGGGACGACCTGGTCGAGGTACTGCTGCGCGATGAACTGCAGGCTCTGGTCGATCGTCAGCGCGATCGTGCTGCCGTTGCGGGCCGGGTCGGTGACCGTCCTGCTGCTGGGGTTGACGTTGCCGACGTTGTCGATGCTGTAGGTCATGCTGCCGTCGTGGCCGGCGAGCAGCGAGTTGAACTTCGCCTCGATGCCGGCGGCGCCGGTGCCGTCCGAGTGCACGGTGCCGAGGATGTTGGCCGCCGTCGTCCCGCCCGGGTACTGACGTTCGGTGGTGGCCTGCTGGTAGATGCCGATCAGGTCGAGGTCGGCGACCTTCTGCGCGGTCAGCTGCGGGACGGCGCTCGCGAGCTTCACGTACTGGCCGGGTGTCGCGAGCGCGGACGCGATGGCGGCCGCCGACATGTTCAGCAGCGGCGCGAGCTTCGCCCCGTAGGTGGCGCGGCTGCCCGCGGGAATCTGTGCCGGGTCGGCGGTGATGTCCTGCGCGGCGGACGTGTAGGCCAGCGGCGTGCCGTCGCGGTCGACGATCGAGCCGCGCATCGCGTGGATGGGAACCGTCTCGACCCGCTGCGCTGCCGCCGCACCCGCGTACCGGTGGTGGTCCAGGCCCTGCACCTGCACCAGGCGCCCGCCGATCACGAGCAGCAGCGTGCACACGGCCGCGAAGCCGAAGCGCAGCCGCCCGTGCAGCGTGCCGAGCCGGAGCGGCCGGCGGCGGCGCGGGGCGGGCGGGCGCGACCGGCCGTACTGCGGGCGGGCCGCCGGCCCGTGCGGACGCGAGGCGGGACGCTGCGGGCGGGTCATCGGGTGCCTCCCGGCAGCATGGTGGTGGCGGTCGGATCCGGCGTCGGGGTGGAGGAGGTCGGGGCCGGCTTGTGCGCGGACTTGGACGCGGACTTGCTCGGCGTCGACGTCGTGGTGCTCGTCTTGGTCGCCGTCTTCGCAGCGGTCTTCGTCGCGGTCTTCGTGGCCGTGCTGGTGGCGGTGCCGTGCGGGTGCGCGGGGCTGGTGCTCCGGTGCGCGGAGCTCGGCGGCGCGATGGGCGGTGCCGATGCCGGAGCCGGGCTCCCGAGCACGCGCACCTTGCCGTTCGCGTCGATCTGCAGGAACGCCGGGTTGCCCGCGGGCACCATGCCTAGCTGTGCCGCCACGCGCGCCAGGTTCGCGGGAGCCTGGCTGGCCGCGACCTCGTTGCGCAGGTGCTCGACCTGCGCGGCGATGTTCGCGTCCTGCGCGGTGAGGTCGTGCTGCTTCAACTCGTTCGCGGCGGACGCGGTGTTGAGCACCAGCAAGGTGGCGAGCCCACCGACGATCAGCGCGACCGTGAGCAGCGCGAAGGGCACACGCGGCGCGTGCTTGGGAGCCGGTCGACTCATCATGCTGGCGTGCCCTTCGCTGCGTGGTTGCTCTTCATGCGGATCGTCTGATGCGTTCTGCGGCGCGGAGCCGGACGGATGAGGCGCGCGGGTTGTCGGCGATCTCCGTGTCGCCGGCCTGCTCGCTGCCGCGGATCAGCAGCCGCAGCTGCGGGCTGTGCTCGGCCAGCTGGACCGGCAGGTCCACCGGCGTGTGATCGGTGGCGAGGGCGGCGAAGGCCTGCTTGACGATGCGGTCCTCCAGCGACTGGTAGGACAGCACCACGATGCGGCCGCCGACGTTCAGCGCCGACAGCGCGGACGGCACGGCCGAGCGCAGCGCGTCCAGTTCGCCGTTCACCTCGACGCGCAGCGCCTGGAAGGTGCGCTTGGCGGGATGACCGCCGTGCCGCCGCGTGGCCGCCGGGATGGCAGTGCGCACCAGCTCGGCCAGCTCCGCGGTGGACGACAGCGGCGCCGCGCGCCGGGCCCGCTCGATCGCCTGCGCGATCCGCAGCGCGAAGTGCTCCTCGCCGTACTCGCGCAGCACGCGGGCCAGCTCGCGCACCGGGTACGTGTTCACCACCTCCGCGGCGGTGATGCCGCGGGAGCGGTCCATGCGCATGTCCAACGGCGCGTCCTGCGCGTAGGCGAAGCCGCGCTCGGCGACGTCCAGCTGTAGCGACGAGACACCGAGGTCGAACAGCACGCCGTCCACTCCCGGCAGGCCGAGCGAGTCGAGGACCTCGGGCATCGCGTCGTAGACGGCGTGCACGAGGTGGACGCGGTCGGCGAACGGCGCGAGCCGGTCCCTGCTGCGGGCGAGGGCGTCCTGGTCCCGGTCGAGGCCGACCAGCGTGAGCTGCGGGTGGGCGCGCAGGAGCGCTTCGGCGTGACCACCGAGACCGAGCGTCGCGTCGACGGCGACGGCGGGACGGTCGGCGAGTGCGGGCGCGAGCAGGCCGAGCACCCGTTCGAGCAGGACCGGGACGTGCGCGGCGGACGACACCGTCGGCGGTGTCGGCTCGTCCCGTGCGTCCATTGCAGTCCTCTTGCTCGCGGGTGTGCTGTCAGGGGTGGGGAGCGGTGGGGAGTGATGTCGCGCCGCTCGGATCTGGTCCCCGCCCGTCCCACCCGTACTTCGTTGCCGAGCAGAGGGGGGATCCGCCTGGCGCCGGGGAAGGTGCGCCAGGAGGCGGACGGGAGGAGGCCGGACCGGAGCGGTGCCGGGAGGTCCGCGCTGGGGCTCAGAAGATGCCGGGCAGCACCTCCTCGGCGATCTCGGCGAAGGCCTCGTCGGCCTGTGCCGACCAGTCGTTCCAGGCCTGCGCGTCCCAGATCTCCAGGCGGTTGTTCGCGCCGATGACGACGCAGTCCTTGCTCAGCCCGGCGTAGGTGCGCAGCGGCGGCGGGATGGTGATACGGCCCTGGCCGTCGGGCGTCTCGTTGGACGCGCTCGCGAACAGCGTGCGGCCGTAGTGGCGCACCCGGGCGTCGGTGATCGGGGCGTTGGCCAGGCCCTGGGTGAAGGAGACGAACTGGGCCGCCGGAAAGACGTAGAGGCAGTGCTCCTGGCCCTTGCAGATCACCAGTCCTCCCTCCAGGTCCGGCCGGAACTTCGCGGGGAGGGCGAGCCGGCCCTTGTCGTCCAGGCGCGGCGAGTAGGTGCCGAGGAAGACCACCGGCGACCACCTCCTGCGCTCACTTCCCCACCGGCCCCCACTCTAACCCACTTCACTCCACCGTCAACCATTTCCGGGGACGACGCGCCCGATCATGGCGCGGGCCGCCACCACGGTGCCGTCCAAGATCAACGTCCAAGATCAGCTCTGTCCGGGGCTCGACGCGTCGGCGATACTCGTGGCGACGGTCACGCACGTGCGCGGTCGCCAGACAGGAAGGGACGGTCGTGTTGGACGACCTCGCAAGCGCCCCAGGATCGACGCGACCGGGCGGCACGCACGCGGCACAGCCGGAGGCCGCCCCACCGGCCGCCTCGGTGCAGGCGGTCCGCGAAGCCGTCGGCCGGATCGCGGCCAACATCGAGAAGGTCATCGAGGGCAAGTCGGCCGAGGTGCGGCTCGGCCTCACCGTGCTGCTCGCCGAGGGGCACCTCCTGGTCGAGGACGTCCCCGGCGTCGGCAAGACGACCTTCGCCAAGGCCCTGGCCCGGTCGATCGACTGCTCGGTGCGGCGCGTGCAGTTCACGCCCGACCTGCTGCCCAGCGACGTCACCGGCGTGAGCGTGTACAACGCGGAGGAGCGCGACTTCGAGTTCAAGCCCGGCCCGGTGTTCGCGAACATCGTCGTCGGCGACGAGATCAACCGCGCCTCCCCCAAGACCCAGTCGGCGCTGCTCGAATGCATGGAGGAACGACAGGTCACCGTCGACGGCACCACCTACCGGCTCGAGTCGCCGTTCATGGTGCTGGCGACGCAGAACCCGCTGGACATGGAGGGCACCTATCCCCTGCCCGAGGCGCAGCGCGACCGGTTCACCGCACGGATCTCGATGGGCTATCCCGACCGGCAGGCCGAGATCGCGATGCTGGACGAGCACGCGGCAACCGATCCGCTGGACGTGCTGGCGCCGGTGTCGGACGCGACGGAGGTCCGCCGGTTGATCGGGGGGGTGCGCGCGGTGCACGTCTCGGACGCGGTGAAGGGCTACGCGGTCGACCTGGCCGCCGCCACGCGCCGCGCGCCGGAGATCCGTCTGGGCGCCTCGCCGCGCGCCGCGCTGCAACTCGTGCGCGCCGCCAAGGCCTGGGCGGCGCTCGAAGGGCGCGAGTACGTGATCCCGGACGACCTGCAGTTGCTGCTCGCCCCGGTCGTGAGCCACCGGCTGCTGATCACGGCGGAGGCACACGTCGCCGGCCACACGCCCGCTGAGCTGCTGAACAAGATCGCGTCGTCCACACCGATACCGTCCGGTTCGGGATCGCGCTGACCGTGGCCGGTTCGGAGTTCGGCTTCACCACGCGGGCGACCTGCCTGCTGGCCGCGGGTGCCACCGCGCTCCTGTGCGGCGTGCTGCTGGGACAGGTGGATCTCACCCGCGCGGGCGTGCTCGCGCTCGCCGTGCCGCTGTTCTCGGCGGTGGTGGTCCAGCGCTCGCGGGTGCTGATCGCGAACCGCAGACGGGTGGAGCCCGAGCACGCCAGCTCGGGCGACGACGTGCTCGTGCACCTGACGATCACGAACCGTTCGCGACTAGGCAGCGGGGCACTGATGCTCGAGGACCAGCTGCCGTCGTCGCTTCCCGGCAAGGCCCGGTTCGTGCTGGACAGCTTGGCCAGCCGCGAGTCGCGCACGGTCACCTACCGGCTGAACAACCTGTCGCGCGGGCGCTACCGCACCGGCCCGCTGCAGGTGCGGCTCACCGACCCGTTCCACCTGATCGACCTGCGCCGCGCGTTCACCGCCACGACCGAATTCGTCGTCCGCCCGGTCGTGGACGCGCTGCCCGCCCTCTCGCCCCCGTTGGCGCACGACCTCGGCGACAACGCGGGCAGCCACTCGATCGGAACCCACGGCGCCGACGACGCGTCCACCCGCGAGTACCGGACGGGCGATCCGCTGCGCAAGATCCACTGGCGGTCCACGGCACGGATGGGTGCGCTGATGGTGCGGCAGGAGGAACGGCCGTGGCAGGGCCGGGCCACCGTCGTGCTCGACCTGCGCGAGAGCGCCCACGTCAGCAGGCCGTCGTCGGCGAACGGGGGCGAGCGCGACGAGCGCGATCGCAGCAGCCTGGAGTGGGCGATCAGCGCCGCCGCGAGCATCGGCTCGCACCTGCTCGCGGCCGGGCGTGCGGTGGAGCTGATCAGCGACGTGGACGCCGTCCGTCCGCTCGCCTCGCACAGCACGCTCGCGTTCGTCGAACACCTCGCCGGCGTGCACGGCTCGCGCAACGCGAGCCTCGCGCCGGCCCGGGCCGTGCTGGCCAGCACCGCGCGCGAGAGCGCGTTGATCGCGGTGCTGGGCGACGTGGACCCGATCACGCTGCAGGTGCTGACCGAATGTCACCCGCGCGGCTCGGTGACGCCGGCGGTAGCGCTGTTGCTGGACACCCGCACGTGGCGCGGTGACGCCCCGGAGGCGCCCGACGGGCACTGCCAGAACGCCGCACGGGCACTTCGTGCGGCGGGGTGGCGCGTGCGCGTCGTGCCGTGCGGCACGCGCATCGCGGACGCCTGGCGCGACACCCTCGCGGCGGTGCCGGCGTGAGCACCATGGCCGGTGCGCGCACGAGCAGCGGTGTCCAGCGCACGCTGCTCGCCCTGCTCGCCTCGGCGCTCGGCGCGGTTCCGCTGTGCACCCTGCTGAGCGACCGGAGCTGGCTCCTCGACGTCTGGCTGTCCATGGTCGTCGTGCTGCTGCCCGCGCTGGTGCTGCGCATGTGGCGGCCGCCGAGCGCGCTGCACGTCTGGCCCGGCGTCGTGCTGCTGATCCCCTGGCTCACCGCGCGGTACGTGTCCCACGGCGCGTTCCTCGGCTGCATCCCCACCGGACGCACCTGGCACCGGGTGTCGAAGCTGCTCACCCAGGTGCACGACATCACTCAGCACGGCGTCGCCCCGGTGCACTCGACCGTCGCGATCAAGCTTGCGATCTGCGCGCTGCTCGGGCTGGTGGCAGCGCTGGTCGATCTGATCGCGGTCGTCGGGCGACATGGCGCTCTTGCCGGCGTTCCGCTGCTCGTCGTCTACACGGTGTCCGGCGCCGTTCCGCACCGTCCCGTCTCGTGGTCGTTGTTCCTCGCCCCGGCCGTCGGCTTCCTGCTGTTGCTCGCGATCGACGCCCGCGACGACCGGACGACCTGGGGTCACCGCGTCGCACATCGTGGCCCGGCGATCCCGCGGCCGACGGTCGCGTTGGGCGGGCAGCGCATCGCCGTCCTCGCGATCGCGGTGGCGGTCGTGCTGCCGTTCGCCACCCCGTCGGGCGGCACCAACCTGATCTCGCTGCTGTTGCGGCACCACTCCTCGACCGCGCCGGGGATCGGTGCGGGCGGCAGCATCAGCCCGTTCGCGACGCTGAAGGGGCAGCTGACCAGGACGACGCCGATGGACCTGGTCCGGGTGAAGATCACCAGTACGACCGACGCGCAACCGTTCTACCTGCGGGTGAACGTGCTGCCCGTCTTCACCGGCTCCGGCTGGCGGGCCGCGAAGTCCAACGGCGCCACCGAGCGGGCGAGCGGTGTGGGCGGCCTCGCCAACGACCCGCCCTTCGGTGCGTCGGCGGCCCAGTCGTTCACGGCGCAGATGACGGTCCTCGGGCTGACCGGCAACCCGGCGGCGTTCGCGGTGCCGTCCGGCATGGACGGACTGGGCGGGACGGCGAAGTGGTCGCTGCAGGACCAACTCGTGGTCGGCGCGAAGGTGAGTTCGGGCCAGACGTACACGGAGTCGGTCACCCAGCCGGAGCCGACGATCGCCGAGCTGCGTGCGGCGCCCGAGGACAACCAGGACCCGTCGCTGGCGAAGTGGATCGACCTGCCGAAGATCCCGAGCCAGGTGCGCCAGCTGGTCGACCGCATCACGCGCCCGGGCGAGGGTCCGTACCAGCGCGCCCGCGCGATCAGCGACTACTTCGTCGACCCGGCCAACGGCTTCCAGTACAGCCTGGCGACCACGCAGGGCGACTCGGGCAGCGACCTGGTCGACTTCCTGACCAACAAGAGCGGCTACTGCCAGCAGTACGCCGCGGCGATGGCGGTCATGCTGCGCCTCGCGAACGTGCCGGCGCGCGTCGTGCTCGGCTACACCCACGGGGTGACCAGCGCGCTGGGCACGTTCACGGTCACCACGAACGACGCGCACGCCTGGGTCGAGGCGTACTTCAGCGGCGTCGGCTGGGTGCCGTTCGACCCGACGCCGCAGACCGGCGCGCCCGGCGCGAGCACCGCCTCACTCGTCTGGGCGCCGCACAGCCTGGCCGGTCCGAACCCGGGATCGTCCGCGTCGTCGCAGCCGACCGCCCCGTCCCGGTCCCGGCGCCCCGTCGGGCCGACGTCCAGCGCGCAACCCGCCGTCACCGGCCACTCAGCAGCGTCCTCGCCGGTTCCGGACTGGCTGGTGCCCACCCTGATCGTCCTGGCCATCGCCGCACTGCTGCTCGCACCGTGGTTCGTGCGCACCCGACGCCGGCGGGTGCGGCTGCGGGCCGGGCACGGCGGCAACCCCGATGCGCTGTGGGCGGAACTGTCGGACACCGCGGTCGACCTGGGCTACGTCTGGTCACCGACCCGCACGCCGCGCCAGGTCGCCCGCTGGCTGGGTGACTCCGCCGGCGACGCGCGCGCCGAACTGACGACGCTGGCCCGAGCCGTCGAGGAACACCGCTATGCGGCACCCGGATCGGCGACCGGGTCCGGCCGACCGGACCTGCGTCGGGAGCTGGCGAGGGTCACCCGCCGGTTGCGCGCGGAGTCCAGCCGAGGCACGCGGGTGCGGGCGGCGTTGTGGCCGGCCTCGTTGCGGTGGCTGCGCAGCGGGCGTCGGCGCTGACGGACGGCTTCGGGCCGTGCTCAGCTCTCGTCGAAGCGACGGCGCAGGCGCTCTTCCATGCGACTGCGCAGTCCGCTCTGGCGTGGCTGCGGGGACTTCGAGCGGGCCTTCGCGCCGCTGCCGCCACTCGCCATCCGGGCGTCGTCGGCGACCGGTGTGCGGCTGGCGGGGCGCAGGCTGCGCGCGACCAGGCCGCAGGACGCCACGACGAGCACGAATCCGACCACACTGAGCGCGATCAGGTTGCTCATCAGGCCGACGAGGACCAGGCCCAGGCCGACGAGCACGCCGACGGTGCACAGGATGATCACGCGGCGCAGGCGGGAGCGCAGACCTGCCGAGCGCACCGCAGAGGCGAACTTGGGGTCCTCGGCGTAGAGCGCCTGCTCGATCTCGTCGAGCAACCTCTGCTCGTGGTCGGAGAGCGGCACCTTCGGGCCCTCCTTCGTCGCTGGACCGTCGCTGTCGGCTCGGTCTGGCGGTGCGGTCAAGCACCGTCACCCTGATTCTAGTTCGCGCGACGCCGCCACGCACGGTGGGCGCTGTCGCACCTCGAATATACGAGTCGATCCGGCGAACGGAAAGCTCCGCCCGCACCGCGATTCAGCGCCGTCGCGCGCCCGCGCCGGGCTCGCCCCGCGGCGAGGTCCCGAGCAGGGTGGCGTAGCCGAGGGCGGCCGAGCCGAATCGCGCCCGCGCCGCATCGAGCACCGTGTCGGTCGGCCGCACCCCCGCCTTGGCCGGTTGCACGTCGTCGAAGCTGAGCTGTTCGGGCGCGTCGTCGGCCGCACGCAGGTTCTCGCACTTCACGCCCACCAGCCGGATGCGGGGCCGGTCCAGGCCGAGGCCGCGGTAGAGGTCGCTCGCGGTCTGGAAGATCGTGGCGGACGAGTCCGTCCAGCCGGGCAGGGTGCGCACCCGCGTGATCGTCTTGAAGTCCGCGAAGCGGATCTTGATGCCGATGGTGCGCGCGACGAAGCCCTTGCCGCGCACGCGCCGCCCGACCTCGTCGGACAGCCGCAGCAGCTCGCGCAACACCTCCGCCTCCTCGACCAGGTCGGTGTCGTTCGTGTGGTCCGCACTGATCGACTTCTCGACTTCGCCCACCTGTACCGCGCGGTCGTCACGGCCGTGCGCCAGCGCGTGCAGGTGTTCGGCGGTGGTCGTCCCGACGGCCCGGCGCAGCGTGTCCAGGGGCGTGTCGGCCAGGTCCGCGACGGTGCGGATCCCGAGCCGGTGCAGCGGCTCGGCGGTCCGCGCGCCGACGCCCCAGAGCACGGTCACCGGCAGCGGGTGCAGGAACTCGATCGTCCGCTCCGCAGGCACGACCAGCAGGCCGTCGGGCTTGCACCGCGCGGACGCCAGCTTGGCGACGAACTTGTTGCGGGCCACGCCCACCGAGCAGGTGAGCCCGGTCTCGCGCCTGATCCGCTCCCGGATCGTCGTGGCGATCGTGGTCGGCGGCCCGTGCAGCCGGACCGCGCCGCGGACGTCCAGGAACGCCTCGTCGACCGAGAGCTGTTCGACCAGCGGGGTGATCGAGCGCAGCACGTCCATGACCGCGTTCGAGGCCGCGCTGTAGGCGGCGCGGTCCGGCGGCAGCACGACGAGCTGGGGGCACAGCCGCAGGGCCTGGGACATCGGCATCGCGCTGCGCACGCCGTAGCGCCGGGCCGCGTACGAGGCCGCGGCGACGACGCCGCGCGTGCTGCCGCCCACCACGACCGGCCGGTTCGCGAGCTCGGGACGGCGCTTGATCTCGACGCTTGCGAAGAACGCGTCCATGTCCACGTGCAGGATCGGGCAGCCGCTGTCGTCGCCGTCGAACCGGCCGGCGCCGCGTGGCACGTCCCCGCTGCGTCCCACGGCGAGCTACCCGGCGGGACGACGCGCCAGCAGGTGCACGCGCGCGGCGATGTCGCGGAACGGCGCGTGCGCGGCACTGGCGGACTCGAGCTGTTCGAGCGCCTCGCGGGCACCGGGTGCGTCCAGCGCGCGGCCGGGCACGAGGTCACCGAACACACCGATACCGTGCTCGGCCTCGACCCGCAGGCCCTGCTCGTCACACAGGGCGCGCACCGAGTCCGGACCGAGTGGTCCCGTCCCGGCCGTCACCGCGTGCAACTCCTGCAGTGCCGCGGCCAGGTCACCGGCCATCGCCCGCGCGAGCACGCCGGCGACGGGGTTCTCGACGAGGACGCTCAACCGACCGCCCGGACGGACCCGTGCCGCGATCGCGGCGAACACGGCGGGCACGTCGTCGACCGCGCCGAGGATTCCGTGCGCGAGCACCAGGTCGAACGTGGCCGCCCCGACGGACTCGGCGAGGGCCTCGACGTCGCCCTGGACCGCGTTGACGCGGTCACCGACGCCGGCATCGTCCGCGCGGCGGCGCAGCGTGGCCAGGGCGTCGATGCTGATGTCGACCACGGTCACCACGGCACCGGTCTGCGCGATCGGCACCGCGAAGGTGCCGCTGCCGCCGCCGCAGTCCAGCACCTCGGCGGCGTGGTCGCGCGAGGGCGCATCCAGCGAGCCGGCCAGCAGCTGCCAGATCAGTGCCTGGCGTCCGGTCGGCTCGCGGCGCGTCTGCAACTGCACACGCTGCACAGTAGTCGCGGGGGCGGACATCGGCCGTCGGGGTCAGGCGGCCAGCAGGCCGGTGTCGGCCGCGACCAGGCGCAGGAACTCGTCGGCGGCGCGGACCTGGTCGTCGGCCGCCCGACTGCCGACGACACCGACGGCGCCGGCCTCCGCGGCCGCGCGGACGGCAGCCCCCGCGGCGAACAGGGTCGCCCACGGCGCGAACTCGGGCGCGACCGACTCCAGCAGCACCCACACGCTGAGCAACCGGCGCCGGGCGGCGGCGGGTCGCCCGCGCTGCGCCAACACGGCGGCACCGGTGCGCAGCGCGGCCAGGTGCGCGAGCCGGAAGCGGTCCTCGGGTGCCTCGGCACGCTCGGCCTCGGCCAGCAGGGCACGCGCGCGCTCGAGCAGGACCAGCGCCGGGTGCGCCGGCAGCAGCATCGTCGTCCGGCCCGGGTTCATCGGGCTGTGGGTGGTCATCCGGCACCTCCGCCACGCATTCGAATGTCTGTTCGACAGCGTAGCGCGCCGGACCGACAACGCCAACCACGGCGGGCCGCGCCGTGTAACGCTGATCCGTCCCACAACGCTGAATGGTTGGGTGCGCCCGGCGCATCGGGCGGCTCGGAGGCGGACGTGACGGATCGGACGGTGATGGCCGGCGAGACGGGCTCGGACGTCACGATGTCCGAGTGCCTCGCCGCAGCCCAAGCCGGCGACGAGCACGCATTCACCCGGCTGTACCTCGACGTCCAGCCCCGGCTGCGTCGGTACGCCTCCATCCTGGTCGGCGGACAGGACGCCGACGACGTGACCGCCGAGGCCTGGCTGCAGATCGCCCGCGACCTGCGCGGCTTCACCGGTGACATCCAGGCCTTCCGCGCCTGGTCGGCGCGGGTCGTGCGAAACCGGGCCCTCGACCTGGCCCGCGCCCGCTCGCGCCGCCCGTCCGTGCCGATCGGGCTGGACGACCTGCTCGATCGCCCCGAGCGGCACGACGCCTGGGACCTGGCCGCCGAGCGCATGTCGACCGAGCAGGCCGTCGCGCTGATCGCGACGCTCCCCCGCGACCAGGCCGAAGCCGTCCTGTTGCGCGCGGTCGTCGGCCTGGAGCCGGCCGCCGCCGCGGAGGTCCTCGGCAAGCGGCCCGGAGCCGTCCGGGTGGCCGCGCACCGCGGCCTCAAGTCCCTCGCCCGCAAACTCGGCACCGGGACGGCGCCCACCCCGTCCGCGGACGCGGAGTAACGCGGCGGACGGCCGCGGCGCTTCAAGGAGTGTTATGCGACGAAATCAGATTCCCTCGGCCGCCGAGCGCGAGCGGCTGCTCGCCGGCGACCGCATCGAGGGCCACCGGCTGAGCGAGCTGCTCGGCGCCGCCACCACGCCGGCGCGCAGCGCGGACCTGCCAGGCCTGGAATCCGCACTCGCCGCCTACCGTTCCGCGCCGCCCGCCGTGGCCGCGCCGCATGCGAGGAGGACTCCCGTGCTCAAGTCACTCTTGTCCGGTCTGGTCGCCACCAAGGTCATCGCCGGTGTCGCCGGTGCCGCGGCGATCGGCGGCGTCGCGCTGGCCGCGTCGACGGGCCACCTCGGCAACGGCGGGAACAGTGCGAACGCACCTGGCCAGGCGATCGCGTCCGCGCATCACGCGGACGAGTCCGCCCCCGGCTCGGGCGCGAATTCGTCCGGTGGCGACGGCTCGACGGCCACGTCGTCCGGTTCGGCCGCCGGTTCGTCGGCGCACACGCCGAACCCGTCGTTGGCCGGCCTGTGCCACGCCTGGAAGGCGCACGAGGGCAGCAACTCGACGCACGCGAAGAGCGCCGGGCACAGCGCGTGGCAGAAGAACCCCGCGTTCAGCGTCCTGGTCTCGACCGCGGGCGGCACGTCCGGCGTGGACGGCTACTGCACCGCGCTGCTGACCCCGTCGTCGTCCGCGTCCACGTCGCCGACGACGGTTGCGCCCACGCACCCG
>Ga0164242_10002968_pt1 | contig 19434 bp, 23 predicted proteins | sample OricomgcompostMG_FD_108783 | JGI IMG/M metagenome (GOLD analysis project Ga0164242, IMG submission 108783) | Miracle-Growth compost microbial communities from Emeryville, California, USA - Original compost - Miracle growth compost (MG) ... | reverse complement strand
TGACGCCTCAAGGGGGTTGGGCCCCGGATGACGGGGAGGTAGCATCGGGCTGGATGGGTTCGCCATCGGAGACACGGGGGATCCAGTCCTGGCATCATCCGGTTCGGTGGAGTTTTCACAATCCAACCCTTTACGGTTACCTGACATTTCTCGCCCGAGCTTTGTTAGTTTTGTGGCCGTCAGTGCCCCAGTTCGCAAGGCGTGGCGTGTCTTGCCCGATATATCTGGAAGTTTCAAGCCGCTGATCCGGTCTGCTATTGGTGATAGCAATGTTGACGAGGTGCCTGCATGTCCTTCGTATCCTTGTAGGATATGCTGGAATATGTCAGAGACGTTTCTAGCAGAATACCGTTCCGACGGCTTTTCTAACAACATGTGATCCTCCACAAGTTCCAGCACACGAGGTGTCAAGTCGTCCTGGCCTTGGCAAGTTTCTCGGATCCTCTTATGCATTGTGTCGACTGCACGCAGCCTGTTCACCCCATTGTGGAAACCGTGACTGAGCTCTTCAAAGTTGGTGAGGAGTTCTATCTCTTTGAGACGTTCCTCCTCATATTCTTCTTGGCCGTTGCAGCCAAGGGCGACCCATGCCGATAGCTCACTGATAACGCAGCCGAACGAGAAGATATCCGCTGCTGAGGTAATACGGTTGGGGACGTTGAGAAGATGCTGGGCGTGGTGGCTGCTTTCGGGGGCGCCTGGTAGTCAAAAGGTGACAAAGTGTTAGACTCCTCCTTCAAAGTAGGGGGCAAGAGGATGTTACAATAGGTCTGGTTGCCATGATGGTCCATCCCCAATTCGTCCCTGCCCTCAGTACGGACCACTCGGAAGTCACTGTGACCAAAGTCGGCAAGCATGGGCACAAAGTCGTACGGGGAATCAGGCTCTCCGCCAGTGAGCAGAATATTATCAGGTTTGATGTCTTGGTGTATCCTTTCATTCGACGGACGGTCAATACGGTAATTTCCTAAGCAATGGGGTTAAGACGGGCTACGTACCCTTGGTACTCGCTAGAATCATCTGAATTAAGTATTAGCTGATGGACGCAATGCAACCCCTTAAAAATTGTAGAGAGGCTTTGCCAGAATTGGCGTATCTCATCTCGTGTTTCCGGGGGGTCCACCCGTCTCAAGTAATGCCAGAGGTTTCCGCCGGCCACATATTGGAGGAGGAGATTGAAGGTGTCGTTCTGAGCGAAAGACCCGTAATATCCAACGATATTGTTGTTTCCTCGCTCTTGGAGCGTTCCTAGGGCTTTGGATTCCCTGTGCCCCATCTTCCGCTCTCGTTCGCCTGTGTATTGTTTGAGCGCATACACTCTATCGCCTGAACCATCGCCATCCTGCTGGAGAATCATCGTTAGAGTTCGGCCGAAACAAGTTGTTTATCTCTTCCACTAGGGAGAAATCGAGGTAACAATCGAACACTTACTCTGTCTAGCTTGTTGCAGACATCGTACACCCGAATCTTGAATACCCTGGTGCTTCTGCTCGATGTACCAGACATGATGGGCTCCTCGTCGTGGAACGGCAGCACACGTTCTGGGGGTAGATTCAGATCTGACAGGCGAGCATAGTCGAGGACAAGAGGACAAAAGAGCCATTGGTGTTCGAGAAGGCTGCGGAATAAATCTTCATATGCAGGTGCTCCCAGCGATCCAGGGGAGTTTTTGAAAGGTAGCTGGTCGTCCCAAATGCTGTTACTGAGGAAGTCAGGATAATATTGCACCTTGTCGATGTAGACCAGCAGGGAGAAGATGCACAGAAAATTCTCCTGGACAGCCTTGAATCTTGTGGGGAGTGCCGGCTTATAGGATTTGCACACCTCGTCGATTCTAGGCCGTGTCCAGTACTCGGCCAACTCTCGGCGAGGAACGAGATGCTTCTTCTCTCCCCTACCGTTCCTTCCTGGATAGTTCTCCTTCTTCCCTTCAATGTAGCGTGTAAAGTTTGAGATTGGCTGAGTATTTGTTTTTTCGTAAGTAGTTTCCGCCGCAGTTTTGCGACTGGCAAAAGCCGCCGCTTTCTTCTTCCACCCAGCCATCATGTGTTGTGGTTTGGGCTGCTGTTTTTGGCGCTCGTGAAGCCTTGCTGATGAGGGTTTGTTCGGTTGCGCGTTTTGAGCCTGAACCGCCCAGGTTTGTTCGATGGCCATGCGAGTTCAGCTGGGCAACTTGCCAGGGTAAGTGGCTCGAGTAGCATTATTGGCGTGTGCTATTCTTGTCCTCGGGTCAGTTATAGGAGAAAAGTAGAAGCGAACTGCATAATGCAAGCTCGGGGACTGCAGGCATAGCCCCCAGCCTTGCGCTACATACCTACGAATGCGGCACTGTGGCGTGGAGACGCCAATGTTCACAAATACAGACACGTAAAGAGTGGGATGAGAGGTCGGGACTCTCACATTCACAGTCACGGTGTTACCACGGTGTTCACCGTTTGTTAGTCCTCCCCTTTCCTAAGCCAAAGGCATAGAGCCAGCTAAGGCACTTACAATCGGGTACTTACGAACGACTATCGAGGGGGCCGAGATAAGCTGACAACCCCCCTTGTCATAAATCGCCACACCCACAGCAACACGCTGTAATTGGGCGAACTTCACATCTCCATTAACTGCATGTTGGTGTCAATCACAACCACTACAGAAAGCGCATTTTATCGTGCTACCAACACGCATATTTTGGTTTGGCTAGGCACCGAGGGAATGGAGGATCACCTCATCATCGTCTTAGCCCCCATTTTCACCAGCAAGCTGACACTAGCCTCAAGCCACTTGGTCCTGCCTACCTACTTAGTAGGGTTACACAGCCTGGTGCCTCCCCAATCCGCTCTATATACATAAACTTGGTCGGGTGAATGGGCCACCATGGTGTCTCTATCCGGCGCAGCCTGCTTCCTGCAGGCTATGGCGGAAGCCATCCCGTATGTTACGTAGTATGATGGCCGATTGCTTGACCAGTTGCACTGTCTCTACCGGCCAGCGTTAATAGAGTAATAAACCTGCAATCTTCCCCTTCCTACACAGTCCCAAGGTTTCAAGGCCGACCGCTTCCCATTTAATTTATCAAGCTCGTCACCTCGCACCCGGTCCTCACGGTATTCTGGCCATGCCGGACCAATATACCAAGCTGGGCCTGAGCTGCCCTAGCGGCGGGACTTTCTACGTCTGTCAAGACAGCGATGTCGAATTCCTGGGATGCTGCACTACAGACCCGTGCTCTACCGGTGGCGTGTGTCCCCCGGGCGACCTACGCAACGCCTCCTTTTCGTTCGACCAGTATCTAGATATCCCGCGGCAGGCCTGCAGCAATACTAATGCTCTCTGGTACACATGCCAGGCCATCAATCCACCCTTTATGGGTTGCTGCTTGGTCCCGGTTAACCCTTGTTTGAAAGGGACATGTCCCGAGGCGGATCTATACCCAGCCAAGCTCAGCTCCAACAGCGCTTCCAGGAGCGTGTTCCTCACCGCCGCCACTAGCACTAGCACACCGGTCCCGGCCGGTCGGTCTGGGATATCACTCTCACCCGGGGCCATCGCCGGAATTTCCATTGGGGCCGTCGCGCTTGTCCTCGCCGTCGTTGTGAGCTGCGTCTACATATTCAAGCGCGGATGGTACGCTAGACGGAAGACGGAGCGTGCCTCGTACACCAAGTCCTTCATCGGCTCGCTCTCAACGGACGGTACCGCTGTGCCGAGCCAGGACTTCGCATCATATCGAGGTGAGTTTATTGTACCCCTCGCAATCTTCAGAATCAAGACAATCCGGAATGGCGCTAACCACAAGAGGAGTGATAGACACGTACCGTAATAGCACCCAGATGACACCCTCCCTATACCCTCCAAGCCCGCCAACCATTTCCGGCTCCGCACACCTGCAATCCTTCGACCATTTCTCCAAGACTTCCCCGTACCGGGCTAGTGCTTTCGGTAACTCACCTTCACATAGTTACGAAGGCCCCCATCACCACGCGAGGATCCATTCCCACCTCTCTGAGGCTGATCCAGACGCCTCCAGAGATTCCGTCCCGACCACCACCCCAAATCTCGGGCATGTCCCCGAGCTCGCTGGCCCCGAGATCGCCCATAGGTCAAGGCAGGAACTTGAGGCTAGCCATTTGCAACCTGCGGTCACGTCTCAAGACTGGAGCGACGTCAGGGGTGTTGCAGCTCCGGCACGCCAGGACCAAAACGAGCTGTATATCTGGAGTGGCCCTGTGGCTGGTGGGACTGACCAGAGGAATTCAAGAGGCGAATAAGGCCCTTTCAATTCCTTCCCCTTGAAATATTGTCCCTCTTGTGCATGGCACTTAGGTCGTGTTTAAAGCCGGCTTCCTGGTGATAATTAGCGAGTTCGTGAAAGGAGACCTAATAGCTCTACCCCTATTTACCTACCTAGGCACTTAAATATATAAGCGGCTCTCGTAATATAAATTAATGTCGGCAATTTTCCTTGCCCATTTCAAGACTAGGCTTCCTCTTCTAAAATATATCTACAATCTAGGGTAGGTAGTTAGGTAACTAACTATACACGTATGATTGTTGTCTTTTGCTCTTCTTTCGTCTCCGAGCTGTCCTTACTTGAAGGCGGTCGAGGAAGGATTTCTGTGTCAAAATGCGGTCCGAGACTGGCGTCCATGGCCATTACATCTTTACCAGCCTCGTCGGACTCCAACTATTCCAAACTAGCTACCTACAGAGACATTTGCTAGAACGGCGGATCGTGCTTCATGTAGCGGTTCGTTACATTTTCATCGGCTCAGCTACAAACAATAGTACAGGGAAGGTACCTAGGTGAACACTCTTTTCCAAAAACGGCGGGTCGTATTCCACAAGTGACACCGAAATTCACCTAGTCTCAACGGTTCTTCCACCCTCATATCTCATTATCAAGGCCATGCTCGGTATTCGAGATCCGGACAGCCTGAGAACGCAGTCTCGCCTCCAGATCTATAACGCGGCTCCTCCCTAGTGATATGTACTGTTTTTGCTCTGGTAGTTCTGTTTTCTGTCAGTTGAGGGTTTTAAACATAACCTCGCTCTAGACGTCAATCTAGTGCACTTGGTTCCTCACATTCTGCGGTAGATTATGGGTTGTCTGTTGGCGATGCGGTACTAGTTGTTGAGAGGGGGGTGTCCTCCGGTAAAGTCGGGGCCGAAGTGGTACGAGTTGTTGAAACGGGGGTGTCTTCCGGTAAGTCCGAGGTCGAGGTCGCCGAAGTCTCTGAAGCCGGCACGCTGTCTGGAGGTGCGGAAGAGGTGGTTGCGCAACCTTGTGTTTCCACCGAGGTTATTGTCGTGATTTGAGTGACAGATATATCCGAGGTTATCGTTAACACGCTCGTGGAGGTTGCGAGGCTTGTGCTGGTCGCGATTTCTGTGCTTGTCTGCAACGCCGTGGATGTTGTCACGGTCGTATGCGTCTCAAGAACTGTACTTGGCACGGTTGTAACAGACGTGGCAACCACAGTGGTGCTGACCACGTTTGTGATGTTCGACGTCGCAAGCACCGTGCTCGTCTCAGTGGCAATGACCGTGGTTGATATAGTGTTCGTAGCAACAGCAGTGCTATTGATCACGTTTGTGACGTTAGACGTTGCCAGGACTGTGCTCGTCTCTGTTGCAGTGACTGTGGCCGATACAGTCTGTGTGGCTACTGCCGTGCTGTTAATCACGCTCGTGACGTTGGAGGTTACAAGAACTGTACTCGTTTCGGTTGCAGTGACTGTAGCTGATACAGTGTTCGTGGTCACCGCGGTGCTGTTAATCACATTGGTGACGTTAGAGGTTGCAAGAACGGTACTCGTTGCTGTCTCGAAGACTGTGCTGGGCACAATCTGAGTTGACGTGGCTCTGCAAGTGGTGTTGGAAACGCCCGTAACTGAAGTTTCGACGACCGTGCTTGTTGAAGTCTGTGTTTCCACGACGGTGCTCGGCACGATTGATGTTGATACGCTGGTGCTGTTTACCACATCCGTGGTGGTTGCGGTGATAGTGTCGGTCTGAGTCTCGAGAACCGTAACGCTAATGTTTGACGTCTGGGAAATCACCGAGGTGGTGAGAGACGTCTCCACATCTGTCGAGGTAATCGTGACTGTGCTGTATATATACGCCGTCTGTGTAAATGTTGAGGTAACGGCAGTAGATGGCGTCTCGTCGCAAATGCCAAAAGACAGAGCGCATCCGGCCCCGCAGTATTCATCCGTACTTCCGCACCAACCACTCTCTGAGCAGCAATCGCCGTATTCTGAGCCCTGACACACCTGGTTTCCTCCCGCTGCCCCGCATCGACCGTCCTGGCTAAGCCTCCCAGCTCCCCCGGGTGTTCCGGTCGGTGTGGTGGTGCCGGTGGTGGCGGTAGCGGACGCCGAATCCACAAGGTCAACACAATACTCGCGATCCGCCTCTAGCATACAATTCGTCAGGTCGGGGTTATTGCGGAGGAATACGTCAAGCGGAATGCCCCAGCGACTCGTAAAACTCTGGCAAGTGTCGCCCGCTTCAGCTGGCATGGTGAATTTGCACTCGGCCGGGATCGCACCCACGACGGTCGCGAGGGTGAGTGCCAAGGCAATAGAAGCCTTGGCAAATCGTGAGAGACTCATGGCGGCGGTATACGATGTGTAGCTGTTGGGCTAAGCCTCATCTACTAGGGTGGCCGAGATACGGGAGGCACAGGAGTTGCTCAATGCCACGGCTGGCCTCGCAAGACTGGACGAGGCACGCCCCTCCTTAAGTCCAATTTTCCGTCTGAAATACCATGGCGAACGCCCCGGTCTGCGTGCCTCTTCTTCGCCAGGGGCTGGGGACCGGGAGGCTCCATACGGCCTGATCAACAGTCGTTGAATTGGGGAACTGGCCTAGGCAAAAGTGAATTGTGGGTGCTCCCGCCAATTGAGACGCGCGGGCTTTACACCTCCTATAACTCATTCATGTAACGCAATATAAATCCAGGCTTCGTCATCTAACAGCTTCCCACTACAGTGGAATCCGAGTGTAGCTCGCCTCCTTGGCACTGCCGGCATGACTTTAAGCGACAAGCGGAATGCCGGATGGCTGTTCTACCCATGCCGTGGAAGCTTATGATCTGTGTTATACTCCGATTAATTACCAGTTACGTGGCCGCTTTGCCCTATCCCGTCGGATCTCTGATTCGTTCTAGCCTAAACCAGGTTTTCAACTTAGCGAGATATCTCGGACTACGTAAGTAGCTACGAGGAAACTTCAGAAGGAGCGGCGTAGGTGGGATCGCTTGCCACGGAGGAAGAGGATGGTGAATCAACAACGAGATCAAGTCCCGGCAGGGGAATGGATGGAACTTTGTTAGTGAAGTTTCTTACCGTTCTGCAGTGTGACGTTAATATGAAATAAATGTGCGCCAACATATACTCGGAAGAGTCCGAGTTTCCCTATCGATACATGCTAACACCTGAATTTTGCCGGTGGGGGGAGGCGAACAGCGTCGACGCAGGGGTAATAGCAACCCTGCCAACCTCACCTTCCCTTTGATCGGCGGTCCAAATGCCATTTGATGTACAGTAATGAACTTTTGTACCTCTCCAAACGGGTGTGACATTTGCTACCCCTCATTTGCAATCTTCGAGTTTATATTGGGCGTCATACAACGTCTCTCGAGAATGTGCAAATATTTCCGAAGCTGTAACGTTATTTTACGGAATATAGCCTAGGGATCCATAAAATGATACCCGCACATGAGGGATCTCCCGGCCCTGCCAAGAACAACTAAGCTTTCGGGATAGAGGCAAGGCCGTGATCTTGAAGAGCTGAACGTCTAGATCTAGCGGACACTTCTCGGCGACTAAGGCGTTTCAAATGGTCTCATCAAATGATAGTGTAGTACCTTTAAGAGAGAAGAGTGCCCTGTCAAATCTTCGAAAAAATATGGCTAGGATCGATGTAGAAAGCTGTTAGGATCTAAACCGGGGGGAAATAATTTTACAAGCGCATTTTCAACGCCTTGGTTCTTTGTTATTGGGTTATAGAAACATTGGCTAGCCCTACCTTGTAGTCTCAGTCAATGTCACGAACTAACACAAACTCTTTCCCGAGCTTGGCTGGAGAAGTAACCAGCCAGTTGGCAACGGATACTTCTCGGAAACTTTCGTAGACTTGTATATATGGCACCTTGGGAACCGCAAGGCAAACATTCTCTCCGTTAGCAATTCTAGATTACCTAGTATCCATCCTCCCCCTATTCTATCTCAGCATAACACTTTTCTGAAGCGAGCATACAAGATTCAAGATGAGCCAAGATAAAAGCGAAAAGAACATGGACAAGTTCTACAAGAGCTATGGGAAGGAGGGATATGAACATATGTCAAACAAGGTCTTCGGATTGATGCGGGTAATCAGTGGTCCACTAGCGGTCAACATGCTCAAGCAGGTCGGGCTCGACCAAAGTACCGATGCGCCCTTCAGCCTACTTGACACAGGCGCCGGAACTGGCATCGTTTCGGACCGGTTGCAGGAAATGGTCAGTCCTGATATCCTCGCCCAGAGCAAGATCGTCTCTGGCGACTCTGCAGAGAGGATGGTCGAGATCGTCAAGAGACGGGCCGCAGAAGAGGGTTGGGTGAATACTGAGAGCAGAATCGTTGATTCTCAGGTCTGTATCTCCCAAGTCAGCTTACGCGAGTCTCTGAGAGGATTCTGACAAAATGAGATAGGACATCCACGAAGCAGATGCGACGTTCACGCATGTTACCGGGAACATCGTTTTCCACGTGGTTCCGGACTCGGAAAAGGCTCTCAAAGGTAAGCCCAAACTTTAGTTGCCTGTCCAGGACTATCAACTAATCGTGGAACAGAGTGCATCAGAGTCCTGAAGCCGGGAGGAATGCTCGGCCTCACCACATGGCACAAAAGTGGAAGCGGGTGGATCGACGACGTCAAAGGCGCGTTTGAATCGTTCCCCTTCGAGGCTCCCTTCGTGCCGAGAATGCAGACGACGAGATGGGGGGAGTGGCCGGATGTAAACTGGGTCAAGAAGGCGTTGACTGAGCAAGGCCTTGAGGACGTCACGGTGGGCGTGCACTCGCACCTCCAAGCCGTTGAGAGTGCCGCCGAGTTCGTATCTCAGTTCGCCTCCATGGTAGAATGGATGGTAAAGACCGATTGGAGTGACCAGACTCAGGAAGAACACAGTCTCGACGAAGTGAAGAAGCTCCTGGAGGAATATTTGGTTGAGAAGCACGGAGGCAAGGGCTGGTATTTAACCTGGACATCTATTACTGCTAGTGGTCGCAAGCCGTTGTAAGCAGTGGACATACTTAGAAGCATGAGACTTGGACGTTACAGGCATATACCCTATCAGATATATACCTAGGTTAGGTCAATTAGGTAGGAACTAGGTAATTAATCGGGAGTTAACTCTTCTGGCCTAGTCAGTTAGCAGGACCTCGACACGTTCGACACGTTCGATATAATTACCCCTGCCATTGGCCGACAAGGAGGTGTGCCAGAGATATTAGAGCGCGATCACGTGATACCTGCATTCTTGAAACGTCAAATGCGATTCCACGCAGGGCTGATCATGATTCGTGCATACCCATCCTATCCCGAAGCCATCCCGCATCTAATTCGTACCTTTATTAGCATCGACAGCATCACCACAGCTACCGAGGAAGCTCTTGCTTCGCAGAGCTTTCCTGGGACGCACAGAGGAGCAATCTTGTATTCGCATCCTTTCTGTGGTTCCTCTCAAGTACGTCAACCGATTCCTTGCGCCAACGCTTCCCAGCCTCGGCAACCCGGGGGGACGCGCCAGCCATGGCGGACCACCACGGACTCTCCGCCAGCAATCTCTCGACAATCCTCAACGCGCTTGCATCAATCGATCAGAGACTCCATAGGATCGAGGGCGCTCTTCTCCATCATCCGACGTCACCACACTCATCCGCGCCCATTCCTGGCCCCGCGGCCCCGCCGGCCAACCCCGCAGCCGCAGCAGCCGCCAGCGGCTTGAACCCCGCCAACGACCCGGCCGCGATCGACCACGTCGCCCTCACGCCGCTCGAGGCGCCGCCGCAGGGCTATACGATCGCCTCGCGGGCCACGATGCAGGCCGAGCTGGACCAGTGGACGATACCCCGCGGCTACAGCATGCGCATTGCCGGCGCGAAGGTGCAGGGCAAGAAGAAGGTCCGCTGGGTGTGCTATCGCGGGGGGGAGACGCGACACCACCGTGCACCTATAGATGAATCCATTATCCGACAGGCCAAGGCGGAGGGAAGGCGGAAGCCGACGACCGAACGGGCGTCCAAGAAGTGTGGTTGTATGTTCAAGTTCGAGCTCGTCGAGACCGAGAAGGGCTCCGACTTATGGGTGCTGCACTACCCAAATGCTGCGAACAAAGTCCACAACCACGCACCCTCGGACGAGACCTCTGACCCGAGGGCGAGGAAGCTGCCTCCCTACATGGCAGCCGAGGTCGACCAATGGCTGCGCGAGGGCCGTCAGGTCAGCAAGATCCAGGACGACTTGAAGGCTCGCGGCTTCACGAACGTGTTGAATACGGATCTTTACAACCGAAAGCGGGTGCTCAGCAAAAGTAGCGCGTAGACGATTTCTGGCTGAGAGGTACATTTTGTACTTTGACTACACACACCACTTGGCGGCGATGTCGTCTCGCCTAGCACCGACATATCGAGTACATCCGCCGCCCCATTAGGAGACATTCGCATCCCGCCACAGTCATCAAGTTGCTCCCGCAAGGGTAGGCACCGACGCCTCATAGGAACCCCGTCGCGGTGGTCATCGGTTAGAGAGGCCGGTAGGAAGAATATCGCCGCTTTTGCGTACCAAGGGTTCGCCTGTCACGACAGGCACCCTTCCGACTTGAATTCCGACTTGAAGCTAATGTGGCTACTAATACGCGCTTTAGCAAACTGCACTGGACGAACTGGGCGTATTCGGGAGACATAGTCCATGGAGCTGGCCTTCTCGGCGACATGAGAAGAGGTGGCACATCGCTTCGCGGAATGTTGCTGGATTCGGACAAAGCGGCGACCTGTCGCCTTAGAAGTGCCAATCTTAGTTGTGCGTTGAGGAGGCGGGTATATAAATAAAGAAAGGTCTCGCTAGAGAATATGGCCGTTGAAGGGTTATTCGGGGAGCTTCCTTAGACCGTTTGAGCAATCATGGATAATGATACGAATCATGCCCCCATATCATCGGTTTTCCTCCGGTCATATCTCATCGCTAGATCCACACTTACTTGCCCAGGAAATCTAAGTTTCCGTAAGTCAAACAGATGACAAGCCGCTTCGCGATGGAATTCCCGGAAAAGTACCTGGGTCGGTCAATCGCAAGGGGCAACAAGAAAACCACGTCTCCATCTTCTTTTTATCAACTCCAAACCCCAACCCCAGACAGGCTCTCTATAACTCGCCTCTTAGGCTTTTTTACCTCCCAACCAGGCTTCGTGAAGCTTTTTCTGCCTTTCCCACTCCTTGGTCAACTTCTTACGTCTAGTCTTTGGGAGTTCCCCGTTGGAATCTTTTGTCGGGATGCCTTGCTCATCCCACTCGAGATATTCCTCCGTCTTGAACATATCCAGGTGGCTGATCTTAGCCTTTTCGGCTTGTATCCGAGCCTTCTCGGCTTCCTCGGCTTCCCTTTTGGCTTTGGCCTCCTTCTTTGCCTCACTTGCCAACCGCTGTTCTTCCCGCTGAGTCACCAGAGCCTTGTCGACAGGACGGACCAAGGCGGGTTGTGGGGGATCTCGGTCCTCGAGGTAGATACCGAGGTTCCAGAGGTGGGTGTCACGAAGCTTATCGCAGAGCGCGAGGAAGTCTTTGGCTGCTGCCTTTCCGTCGGCAAGCGCCTCAACGTCCTTAATAAAGGACTCCGAGACCTCTCTGTAGGGCTTGGAGGACTCGTCTCCTTCCGTCTCGGGCAATTTGACACCCTCGGCTAGCTGTCGAATCGTTCCATGATCGAGGGAACTCGAACGAACTTGTCGTCGGAGGTTATCGCGGAGCTGGGAGATTGAGTAGACGAACGGCCTTGCGGGAGTCGGGATATCAATCCCAGACCACCCAACACGACTCTCGTCGCTTAAATCGCCTAGAGAGTCGAGCCCAAATATTGTTACAATCCGTGTAACCCACCGGGCAGTCGAGAGGACCGTCGCGTCAGCAAGACGAGTCTTTGCGGAGTTGAACTCGGTGACCAGGTCGGACAGCACCCTCATAGCCACTGGTGTGTTGAAAGAATCGCACATGGCCTTGTCAAGCTCGGCTTTCGCGGTTTCCAAAGCTTCCAAAATCTGCTGGTCGCTTGATCCGGATTCGGCCACAGTTCCTGCGCCATCCGTTTGCGTCGTGTTCCGGGCAACGTCGATGGTCTTGAGGAAGAAGTTGTTCATCTTGCTTTCCCAAGACTCTGTCGCTTTCAGCAGTCCCTCCGTCACCTCGATGCCGTCCTGCCAAGCCCCAAGTAGGAAAGCGATCCGGAGGGATCGTGCGTTCCATTCGGGCTGAGCCAACGTTGCTCTGATCGTCGTAAAGTTCTTCAGGCTCTTGCTCATCTTTAGACCTTGGATGCTTAAATGACCAATATGAACTAGAGCACAAGTTAGTGTTTGTCATCAAATGATAGCCTGGCCCTGGGGTGCGATGGCTGTTTTTAGGGGAGGAAGGTTCTTAAAGGCTGGAATATGCGTTGGTGGTAGAACGGCCGCGGAAGTTACTTACTAAAGTAGTTCACCCACTGCACTCGAGATCCCTCGGAGGTCCAATACGCCTCGGATTGGCAAAGCTCATTGTCGTGATGCGGAAACTTGAGGTCGATGCCGCCCGAGTGGATGTCCAGAACCTTCCCCAGCACTTCCGATGCCATAGCCGAGCATTCGATATGCCTATATCAGGCGGTTAGATACTGTCTTTAGAGACAAGAGAACATGCAAACCCGGGTACATACCAACCTGGGCGGCCGTCGCCCCAAGGACTTAGCCACGACGGCTCGCCACTCTTGCTTGCCTTCCACAGCGCAAAGTCGGACTCGTTTCGCTTTTGCGTGGTCTTATTAGACAGAGAGCCTTCACCATCGGCTAGAAGGGCCTGGTCGTTCTTATTCCAAGGCTCTAACCTGGCATAATGGTGTCCTGCTTGCTCGAAGGCTGCAATATCGAAATAAACTGAACCGTCGGGGGTTTTGTAGGCGAAGCCATTGGCGATGACCTTCTCAATGAAGCTGATAACTTGTGGAATATACTCGGTAACCCGAGTAATAACATCTGGTTCGAGGACGTTTAGGCTGCGCATATCCTCGAAGAACCGTTGTTCGAATTTCTGAGTTAGGTGTAGGAAGATGCTGTGGTCCTTGGAGTCAATGCTGGATCCATGGAGAGAGTCAAGGTACGGAAGTAAGATGTCTTCGGTTTTGACATAGAACACGGTCAGATTGTTTGGGGCTTGTAACGCTTCGGCGGCAGTAGAAACCGTCCTGATGTGCATGTTCAGCTTTGCGTCCGCATCTGAGGGGGGCTGAGCTGTGCCCGCGGGTAGTGATTGCGGCTCGATGATATGGCGATATGCCTTAGTCACTTCGCTTAAAAGAGTCTCTGGGGTTGTCTCCGCCGGCAGCAGTGGGAGGTTCTTTTTGATATAGGCCGCGAACGCAGTTGTGGCGGAGGCCAAGACCGGGCTTGGGACATCGCCCTCTCGGGGGCCATCGTGTTCTTGCTTGAATTTTGCAAGCAAGTACTGCTGGCGACCCCGCAGAATGATCTTGTCATCCACGTCGGTAATGTTCATAACGAAGTTCACCTTGAAGCCAAAGTAATCTTTCATGATGCGGCGAAGGATATCTATGGCAACGTAGTTCCTCGCATGGCCCAGATGGGCGTCGTCGTACACGGTCGGACCGCAGGTGTACCATCCTAGGGACTTTCCCTGCGTGTCGACTGGAGCGAAGGCATCCTTGCTCCGAGTCAGACCGTTAGAGATTCTTAGTGGGGGGAGCCCAGTGTTCGTGCCGTTTGCCAGAGCTTCCGGGGGAGTCCACGGCGGTTGCCGGCGTGTGGTGGACGCCATTCTGTAGAATAATACTCTTGATGGGCCTGCAAATTTTAGGGATGATCTCAAACTCATCAGAGCTCGCATCTGGCCTGATGAAGCGGGATATTAAAGGAAATCCAAAGGCCAGATGCTGGTGAGTCAAAGGTGTCAGTACACGTGACTCCTCCCGAAAGTAAGATGTCGTTGAGCGTGGGGTACGTACATTAGGTAAGCTTTGGTGGAGTAGGTACGTACCTTGGTACCAGGGTACCTGACCTTCGGGTGGGGCGGCGGAGACCTATCCAATCAAACTGATGCGATTCTGGAAGCTTCTGAGACCAGCGCCACTGACAAATCTCAGGGCGAGTTCGCTGCAAGAGCACTGTGGCGGGGCATTCGGTAGTGCCATTCTAGAGGCGCTGCCCCGCCTTTGTAGGATATCGCAGTGGCATCTCAGGCCAAAGCTCCCCAGGTCAAGCGCCCCTACTGACGGCCAATATCTCATCCTCACTCCTTTGTCCTGCCGACCTACTTTTCCCTCCAGCTAACATTTGTTTGCTCCGTCTATTTCCTTTTCTTTTCTTCCCTTGCATAATTTCTCGACATATCTTATTGCTCCTCGTCAATGCAAACAGAACGAGTATCTTTAACCGCACTCACGTAGCTCCTCTAGTTAACTTTACAAAACAAGAGTTGGAAAGGGAACCGCGGCTTTGCCACCATGTCCAGGAGCCTCCTTCTCAAGCAAGAAGGAAATCTTCGCTTCAAGGATGGCGACTATGTGAGCGCCGAGGCTCTATATTCCAAAGCGTGAGCCCCTCTAAGCCTTCCTGCCAGCCTACCTAGCCTCGTAGCCCTGCACACCTTCGGTACCAGGCTGCCGGATACATAGGCAACTGACCAACCAATAACTTACTCTCTTTGCAGACTGATAGCAGACCCCAAGAATGTTGCCATCTATACCAATCGCGCAATGGCGCGGCTGAAGATGGGCTTGTGGGACTCGGCCATATCGGACTGCAACGATTGCCTCGCCCTCTCGCCCGACAACATGAAAGCCCACTATTATCTCTCGCAGGCCCATCTCGCCCTTAACAACTATGCCGAGGCCCTGGATCACGCCAAGGTTGCACATAAGCTGTGCATAACAACTTTGGACAAGTCACTCTCTGCCATCACAGCCCAGGTCCTGAAGTGCAAAAAGGAGTGCTGGGAGGACAAGGAACGGCACCGAAGGCGAGAAGGCGCCGAGCTTGAAGTTGAAATCCTTGGAACGATGGAGAGAGAGCGAGACGGAGCGCTTGGCGAAGCCACCAATGAGGAAGACAAGACAGAAATTGTACAGGAATGGGAGCAGAAAATGTCCCGGATGCGCAGGATCTTCGAAATGGCACGGGCAGCGGAGGAGAAGAGACGGCCCGTCCCCGACTGGGCTATCGACGATATTAGTTTTGCCGTCATGATAGACCCAGTGATGGTAAGTTTGCTACGTGCTTCTCGACATCCCCGGGAAATAGATTGCTAATGCGGAAACACCAGACCAATACGGGCAGGTCATACGAGCGCGCCTCGATCATGGAACATTTGAGTAGGCAGCCTACCGACCCGCTTACTCGAGAGCCACTGCTTCCCTCCCAACTTCGGCCAAATCTAGGCTTGAAGCAGGCCTGTGAGGAGTTCCTTGAAGAAAACGGCTGGGCTGCGGACTGGTGAAGAGTATGCCCTCGTAAGATGGTGACGAGAGAACCGAGGCGTGTTCCTGAATTTGCTAAGGCGCGTTACGGCCACTGCATAGCAAGGCGTTACTGCGACCTCCAAGAGAAGGGGGGGGGGGGGGTCATTTGAACTTCAGGACGATTTATGATTTAGGTAGATACCTATGTATGAGTAACGACAAACCCCTATTCAAAACCAGCAACTCCGTGAAGGGGAATTGTATTACTATTTGGGATGAGGTATCAGCCCTGCACTTCACCAACCACGACAGCAGGCTTTTTGGCGAAGACCATCCTCAACCGTTCCAGCATGCTCCCCCGACGCCGTTTCTGCGAAGTCGCCGACACCGGGCTCTCATCCTCGACGCCCAGAGTTACGTCGTCGATCGCGGTGTCTACGGCGATCTTTCCCGGCTCCGTTGGCTGTGTAGGCTCGGAAACGACGGCCGTAGGCCAAATCTCCCCCCTTTCCTCTGCCGGCTCCGGCGCAGTCTTCCTGGCGCCCTTCTTATGGTTCTTCTGGCCGTGTTTCCTCAGGCACTTTTCGTACTCGGCGACCCCGACCTCCCTGCCCATCTCCCTGAGGACCTCCCTAACGATGCACTCAAAGGCCTCCTCGACATTCTCGCCGGTCTTGGCGCTTGTCTCGAAGAACGGCACGTTTAGCAGTAGCGACCGGGAAAGCAGCTCACCCTCCAACCTCGAGACCTGTCTCTTGGACGCAGTCGTTTCTTCAGAGTCCAGCGTGTCAGCTCGGGTTAGCTCCTCGGGGTCGATGGCGGCAGCCTCCTCCTCATCGGCCGCGTCGGCGCTGTCTTCGACGGTAGGGCTACCCGTTCGAATCCACCTCTCGATGGCCTCAGTCTTAGGCGCTCGAGTAGGCAACCTAGGCAGCACCCTCTCCTTCCCTTCCTGTACCGACCTCACCGACCTCCTGGAAAGCATCGATATGCGCTGCCCGCCTAGATCCTGGTCCGCTGACATGATCGACCTCTTTACGCCACCCATTGAGTACCTCTCTCGGCCCCCGGACCGAGCCACTGCGCCCTCCCTCCCCTCAGGAATGCCGGGGAACGTACTGCGCAGCGACCTTGGAGACAGTAGCGGACTAACGACACCATCGCGTCTGCCGCCATCGCTACCAGGTAGCAGCCGCAACAGCAACTTCTTCTCGTCGTCGCCATCGCCATCGCCATCGCCGTCGGCACCAGCCATGAATATCTGACTCGCGCGGTACAGCGGATGCAGCAGACTGCGCTCTTCGACGTCGGCCTCCTGTAGGACCCCGCGCTTCTCCTCCATCAACAGCACGCCCTCGGACGTCACCACGCCGTACTCGGCGTCGACATCCGACTTGTTTCCCACCAACCCCACCACCGTCTCGCCGCTGCCGAACACCCCGTTGCCGTTGTAGCCCACACTGCTGCTGCTACTGCGGTGCACCGCTGCGCCGTCGCCGGCCGCGGCGTTGGTGTTGACACCTCCGCTGCCACCACCGCCACCACCGCCACCACCGCTGAGCCACAGGCTACTCCGCCTCCGTCCGAGGCCGTGCGACCCCTTCCTCCGGTGGTGGCCGCGGCGACGCTGTATCGGAATCTCGGCATGCAGATCGCGCACGGCCTCAAATGAGTCCCGGTTACCGACGTCGTAGACGAGAAGAACGGCGTCGTATTCGCCCTTGTAGTAGGTCTGTGCCCGTACCCTGGGTAACTGCAGAGCCGGATAGTTGGTCAACTCGACGAGGTACGTGTTCGCTTCGCGGACGCAGTCGGCGCAGGGTTCGTGGGAGGAAGAGGAAGACGAGGAGTGCGGCGGCGTCGGCGGTAGCGGGTTTTCGATTTGAGGGCCGGAAGATGGATCTCCCTGCTGGGGCGGTCGTTGATGATGTTGCGGCTGCTGGTCTCCAGGTTGCGACGCCGGGTTCGAGAAGGTTGACGAAGCGGATCCCGGTCGGGGTTCGAAGGTTAGAGGCCTGTCTTGTATGGCAGACCGTCGGAGAGGTGGTATACTAGGTAGCAGCCCATATGAGGTGTTCAGAGGCCGCGTCGTCGCCTCCGGGGGTGTTGACGGCCGGGGTGATAGAGTGAAGAACCTCCGGCTGCTAATGGTCAGGTCCGGATCATACAACGGCGGGTATGTTGCGGTTGTGAACTGATTCAATAAGTCAGTTTACAGCTCGAGAGGAACATAGCCTCGGCCAAGGGTGGAGTGTGCTCACTCGAGATTCCAGGCTGTTCTTGCCCACATCAGGACTCCCAAGCATGAGAATCCTAATCGTGGGATTCGGAACGTCTTTCATCGTGGCTCCACGGCAGTCGAAAGATTAAAATATTACAATATGGTTGAGATGCTGTAAGTCTATCCGCAATGTTCGAACTAGCGATGAACCTAAGCAAGAACGCACAAGGGAAGGGCGAATAGTCGAAGCTACGGTACGAACGGAGGAAATACTCGAAGGGATAAGTATTCGTCCGGACCCTTCCACCTAGCTAGGAAGCATTGACGGGGCCATATCGACGACGATCTTCAAGCAAGGAAGGAGTGGATACGCACACCTCCTATTCGTTGCGGGTAGAGGCTAGCTAGGAGATCTACCCTCGATCTCGTCAGGTAGAGGAGAAGGAGGCGTTTGTTTACGAGTGCCGGCGTCGGCTGCTACTAAGGACTGCCTAGTCCAGTAGCCGTTCATGTTGCACGTCTCGGGATGGTTTGGCCCGCGAGTGCGGCATTGAATACCTGGTTGGAGCTGCCAAACAGGCTAAATGATGGTATCCAACGAGGGGCTAGCTCCCGAGCTGTAGTTTTCCAAGCGTTGGGGGAAGGCTCCGCCTGAGTCAATTAACCTGGGGAAAGATAGATTGCATAGAAAATTTAACTGTTGACAATCACCTGTGTTGGCATTAACGACGGCCTGTACGGGTACCCTATTTGGGGAAGGATGGGAATTTGGGGAAAGCATGCCCCCTTCTGAAGCCGGGCTAGAGAGCCTCTCCTACTGTCTTGCTGCAAATTTATAGTACGATGGGCGGCGCGATATTGCAAGAGTGGCTTGTTCGAATGACGTCCCACCCCGTCGGTACCGTGCCGCCGTCGTCAACATGGCGAGAGCAACCCGGGGTCAGCGTAGGCCAATATACCAATCAAGGGAACGACGTGGTTGAGGAATACTTCGCGTTCAAGCAAGCGAAGGTAGGGAAGGAATGGCTTATTTATGTTTCTCTGCGCTCAGACTTCACACGATCGCTCTGGTAGCGAGTCGATCTCCCTCCTCCGGGTCTGGGACAGCCGAGGCGGGGTGGGAGAACGTTTCCGCAGTTCTTCTCCCAAGTCTAAAGTTAGGAGAGGATCGTGGATCCTAACCTTCTACCTGCGCAGAACGAAGGGACACGAGATTAGAGGACAATGAGAGCGTGTGTGTGAATATTCTATTATCAATCAATGCCTGGAGCAGGAGTATGCTCGGGTTCCGTTGGTGCTATGGTACCGTATGTGTTCCCCTGAGAGGGTGGTACATACAAACACATCGTCGCTTGCTGTCTAGTTACTGTACAAAACATGCCAATCCAATACAAATGCGCCTGACCATCATGTCCAATCATCATCCCTCATGGTACGAAATCATGCAAGAATGCTGAACCGAGTCCCAAATGCGATAATGCGCCTTCAAGGTAGATCGTACAATGGATCGTCAACACCCC
>Ga0164242_10002967_pt1 | contig 19435 bp, 21 predicted proteins | sample OricomgcompostMG_FD_108783 | JGI IMG/M metagenome (GOLD analysis project Ga0164242, IMG submission 108783) | Miracle-Growth compost microbial communities from Emeryville, California, USA - Original compost - Miracle growth compost (MG) ... | reverse complement strand
TTCGGGTTCAACGCCGGGTCGGCCCTTACCGCGGGTGGGTTGGCGGGGCAGGCATTCCTGAACACGCAGGTGGCGACCGCCGTCGGCGGCCTGGCCTGGGCCGGCACCGAGTGGCTGCGGGACGGCAAGCCGACGACGGTCGGCTTCGCGTCCGGCGCGGTGGCGGGTCTCGTCGCCGTCACCCCCGCCTGCGGTTCGATCAACGCGGTGGGAGCCGTCGTGCTGGGCATCCTGGTGGGCGTGATCTGTGCCTACGCGGTGGGCCTGAAGTACCGGCTCGGTTTCGACGACTCGCTCGACGTCGTCGGCGTCCACCTCGTGGGCGGGATCGTCGGCACCCTGTTCGTCGGGTTCTTCGCCACGGCAGCCGTTGACGGGGTCAACGTGGACGGCCTGTTCTACGGTGGCGGCGGCAAGCAACTCGGCATCCAGGCCGTCGCGGCAATCTCGGTGTTCGCCTACTCGTTCGTGATCGCCTACATCCTGGGCAAGGTCATCGACAAGACAATCGGGTTCCGGATCAGCGAGGAGGCCGAGATCGAAGGCATCGACGGTGCCGAGCACAGCGAGACGGGCTACGACTTCAGCAACATGGCCGGAGGGTTCGGTTCCGGCCTGACCGTTGCGGGAATCGGGAGCACGGCGTCAAGCACCGGCACTGCCAGCACGAGTACAGGAGCGGGCGTATGAAGCTGCTGACCGCGATCATCAAGCCGTTCAAGCTCGATGACGTGAAAACGGCGCTGGAGACCTTCGGTGTGAAGGGCATCACCGTCTCGGAGGCGCAGGGATACGGGCGTCAGAAGGGACACACCGAGGTCTATCGCGGAGCCGAGTACACGGTGGACTTCGTTCCGAAGGTCAGGGTGGAGGTGCTGATCGACGACGCTGACGCCGCGGACGTCGCTGAGGTCTTGGTGAAGGCCGCCCAGACCGGGGCGATCGGTGACGGCAAGGTCTGGCTGACGCCGGTCGACACGGTGATCCGGGTACGCACCGGGGAGCGCGGCGCTGACGCACTCTGATTCCCCGCCGGGATACGACCCGCAGCGCCGGTCCGATTTGGTCGGACCGGCGCTGCGGTCGGCCTTGACCGGGGATGCCGAGCGCTGGCTCACCGCGTTGCTCGGCGACGCTGGCCCGGGGGTCGCGCTGGCCGGCGTCGGCTCGTTGGGTCGCGCCGAACTCGCGCCCGGCAGCGACCTGGATGTCGTCCTTGTGCACGAGGGCCGGGAGGACATCGCCGCCCTCGCCGAGGCGCTGTGGTACCCGATCTGGGACGCCGGTGTCGCGCTGGACCACAGCGTGCGCACGCCGGCCGAGGCGGTGGCGCTGGGGCGCACCGACCTGAAGACCGCGTTGGGCCTGCTCGACATCCGGCATATCGCGGGCGATGCGGAACTGACCGCCGCGCTGCGTACCGCGCACCTCGCGCAGTGGCGCGCCGACGCCCCTCGTCGGCTGCCGGAGCTGGCAGCGGAATTCCGTGCCCGTCTGGACCGGGCGGGTGAACTTGCGTTCCTGCTCGAACCCGACCTCAAGGAGGCGCGCGGCGGCCTGCGCGATGTACAGCTGCTGTGGCAGGTCGCGGCGAGCCAGCGCGCCGACCGACCGGGGCCCGCGGTTGATGCGGCTCGTTCGCTGCTGCTGGACGTACGGGGAGAACTGCACAAGCGGCGTGGTACCGACCGGCTGACCTTGCAGGAACAGGATCGCGTCGCGGCGGAGTTGAGCTATCCGGACGCCGACGCCCTGATGGCCGCAGTCTCAGCCGCGGCACGCAGCATCGCGTTCGAGGTGGGCGAGACCTTCCGGCGGGTGATTCCGGCTGCCGACCCCGGCCGGCGTGGGATCTTCGGTCGCCGCGGGGCTGCTCGGGTGCCGCTCGCCGAGGGCGTGGTGGTCCGCAACGGCGAGGTCGTACTCGCGCAGAATGCCGCAGTTGCAGCCGATCCCGTGCTCGGATTAAGGGTACTCGCCGCCGCCGCCCGAGCCGGGCTTCCGGTGCCGGTCTCGACCTGGGACCGGGTCCGATCGGCACCCCCGATGCCGCAGCCGTGGCCCGCGCCGGCGCTGGCCGCGTTCGTCGACACGCTGTCCGCCGGCCCCGCAGCGGTTCCCGTCATCGAATCGTTCGATCAGGCCGGCCTGTTGGTTCCGCTGTTACCGGAATGGGAGCACACCCGAAGCCGGCCGCAGCGCAACGCTTACCACCGCTTCACCGTGGACCGGCATCTGCTGGAGGCGGCCGCCCAGGCGGCGCAGCTCACCCGAAGGGTGGCGCGTCCGGATCTGCTACTACTCGGTGCGCTGCTGCATGACATCGGCAAGGGGTTGCCGGGCGATCACACCGAGATCGGGGTCGAACTCGTCGAGCAGATCGCCCCGCGGATGGGACTGGCACCGACCGATGCCGCGACCCTCGTCACGTTGGTACGCCACCACCTGCTGCTGGCGGACGTGGCGCAGCGCCGCGACCTGGACGATCCGGCAACCATCACGGCGGTGGCGGACGCGGTCGGCAGCCGCGAGAACCTCGATCTGCTCGCCGCGCTCACCGAGGCGGATGCGCTGGCCACGGGCCCGGCGGCGTGGAGCTCCTGGAAGCAGCGGTTGTTACGCATCCTGACGGCACGGGTGACCGCCGTGCTTGCCGGTGAACCACCGCCGGTCACGGAGCTCGATGCGCGGCAGCGGGCGATGCTGGCCGCCGGCGAGCTCGCGATCGACGTGCAGGGCGAGCAGATTGATGTGGTCTGCCGGGACCGGCCCGGGGTGCTCGCGGTGGTGTCGGGTGTGCTGGCCCTGCACCGGCTGGAGATCCGGTCACTCACGTCGCTGTCCCAGCAGGACAACGCCCTGCTGTCCGCGCTTGCCCACCCCCGGTACGGCAGCGGTCCGGATTGGAGCGTGGTGCGTACCGACCTCGAGCACTACCTGGAGGAACCGGCGGGGCTCACCGCGATGGTCGGGCTGCGGGCGGAGGCGTATCCGATGCCTCCGCATGCCCAGCCGGCATCGGTGCGGTGGATCGAGGACGGTGTGACCGAGCTGGTGCTGGAGGTTCGTGCCCCGGACGGCCTAGGTGTACTGCACCGCATCGCAGCAGCGATCACCCGTGCCGGCGGCGGGGTCCACTCTGCGCGCTGTCAGACAATCGGAGCGGACGTGGTGGACAGCTTCACCGTGCGGCTGCTCGGCGACGCCACCCGTGACCAGGTCGGGGGCGCTGTGCTCGCTGCATTGGGATGACCTCGGCCGGTTGCCGGCTGGTCGCCTGCCGATCGCCGGCAGGTTCCCTCGGGTGCCGCCTCCGGTTTTCGTACCTCTCGCCGGCGCCCAGGAGGTACGAAAACCGGAGGAGTGGAAGGGGCTCGGGCGTATTGGCAGTGACCGGGACCCGTGGGATCGACAGGGAACAGGCGTCGTCGCAGAACGGCGACGGCGCCCCGTAGGCTGGCACCGTGTTCGAGGCTCTCTCCGACCGGTTCACCGGCGTCTTCGCCGGCCTGCGTGGCAAGGGCCGGCTCTCCGACGCGGATATCGACGCGACTGCACGGGAGATCCGGGTCGCGCTGCTCGAGGCAGATGTCGCACTCCCCGTGGTGAAGACCTTCGTGGCAGCGGTCAAAGATCGGGCCCGAGGTGCGGAGGTCAGCGGTGCGCTGAACCCGGCGCAACAGGTCGTCAAGATCGTCAACGAGGAGCTGGTCGAGATCCTCGGTGGCGAGACGCGCCGACTGCGCTACGCCAAGAACCCGCCGACCGTGCTGTTGCTGGCGGGCCTGCAGGGCGCCGGCAAGACCACCCTGGCCGGCAAGCTGGCGTTGCACCTGCGCGGACAAGGACACGCGCCGTTGCTGGTCGCGTGCGACTTGCAGCGCCCGAACGCGGTGACCCAGCTGCAGGTGGTCGGGAGCCAGGCGGGTGTGGAGGTGTACGCGCCACAGCCCGGTTCCGGGATCGGCGATCCGGTGCAGGTCGCCCGCGACGCGATCCCGTTCGCCCGCGGCAAGGGCTATGACGTAGTGATCGTCGACACCGCGGGCCGGCTGGGCGTGGACGCCGAGATGATGCGGCAGGCGGCCGACATCCGGGACGCAGTCAACCCGGACGAGACGCTCTTCGTGCTCGACGCCATGGTCGGCCAGGACGCGGTCACCACTGCTCAGGCGTTCGCCGAAGGTGTCGGCTTCACCGGCGTCGTGCTCACCAAGCTCGACGGCGATGCCCGCGGCGGTGCCGCGTTGTCGGTGGCTCAGGTGTGCGGAGCACCGGTGATGTTCGCCTCCACCGGGGAGAAGCTCGCGGACTTCGACGCGTTCCATCCGGAGCGGATGGCCAGCCGCATCCTCGGCATGGGGGACGTGCTCACCCTGATCGAGCAGGCGGAGCGGGCTTTCGAGGCGGACGAGGCCGCTGCCGCCGAAGAGATGGCGGGCAAGCTCGCCCGCGGGAAGGACTTCACCCTCGAGGACTTCCTCAGCCAGTTGCTGATGGTGCGGAAGATGGGCCCGATCTCCGGCCTGCTCGGCATGCTGCCCGGGATGGGACAGCTGAAGGGGCAGATGAAGGACGCGATGGCGAACCTCGACGATGGCGACATCGACCGGGTAGCGGCCATCATCCGTTCGATGACCCCGGCGGAGCGGGCGGATCCGAAGATCATCAACGGCTCCCGGCGGCTGCGTATCTCCCGCGGTTCCGGTGTCACGGTCCAAGAGGTCAACCAGCTGGTCGACCGGTTCTTCGAGGCGCGCAAGATGATGAGCCAGATGGCCGGCGGCGGCATCCCCGGGATGCCGCCGGTGCCCGGTCTCGGTGGCCCGCGGCGCAGCGCGACCAAGAACACGAACCAGAAGCGCAAGAAGCGCAAGAAGACCGGCCCCCGGCGCTGATCCCGGCCGGGTCGGTCCGCCTCCGGTTTTTGCGCGCCTGACCGCCCGGTAAAAGGCGGAAAAACCGGAGGCGCGGTTGAGCGGTCGCGTGCATCTGGCACAATCTCCCCGAGTACGCCGCGCCGACGGGCCCCTCTACCCCCGGTGCGGCCGTCCACCCGGTGCGTCGTCGCCGCTGCCCCACGCGGCGTCGTGCGCACCACCTCGTTCGCAGACCTGGAGCACAGCACCCTCGTGGCCACCAAGATCAAGCTCACCCGGCTCGGCAAGATGCGCAACCCGTACTACCGGATCATCGTCGCGGATGCCCGTGCCAAGCGGGACGGCCGTTCCATCGAAGAGATCGGCAAGTACCACCCGAAGCAGAACCCGTCGTTCATCGAGGTCGACAGCGAGCGGGTGCAGTACTGGCTCGGGGTCGGAGCACAGCCCACCCCGGCAGTGGCCGCGATCCTGCGGGTGACCGGTGACTGGCAGAAGTTCAAGGGCCTGCCCGCGCCACCGCCCATGCAGGTGGCCGAGCCGAAGCCGGACAAGCACGAGGTGTTCGCCGCGGCGGCGGCTGCCGCTGCCGGGCTGGGGACGACCGAAGACACGTCGAAGGCAACCACGCCCAAGAAGAAGTCGGCACCCAAGGCGACCAAGAGCGAGAGCCAGCCGGACACGGCGAGCAAGGCGGAGGAGCCGGCTGCCCCAGAGCCGGCTGCCCCAGAGTCGGCCGCCGAGGCTGAAGGCGGCGCAACCGAAGGCGACGCGTAGTGCTCGAACAGGCACTCGATCACTTGGTGCGTGGCCTGGTCACGCACCCGGACGAGGTGCGGGTACGGCATCGCCAGACCCGCCGCGGCCCGTTGCTGGAGGTCCGGGTGCATCCGGAAGATCTCGGCAAGGTCATCGGCCGTTCCGGGCGAACCGCGACGGCGTTGCGGACCGTGGTCAGTGCGGTCGGTGGCAGCGGCGTGCGCGTCGACGTGCTGGACGTCGACGAGGTTCGCTGATCGGCTGTGCCCGGCCAGCGGGACTTGGTCGTCGGCCGGGTAGGCCGGGCGCACGGCGTCCGCGGGGACGTGGCCGTCGAGGTCCGTACTGACGTCCCCGAGTTGCGGTTCGCGGTCGGTGTGCGGTTACGGACGGATCCTGAGTCCGCCGGTCCGCTGATAGTCACGCAGCGCAAGGAGCACAGCGGGCGGCTGCTGCTGCACTTCACCGGCATCGATGATCGCGCGGCGGCCGAGGCGCTGGCCGGGACGTGGCTGGTGATCGGTGAGAGCGAGGCGGGACAGGCCGGGGAAGGTGCGTGGTGGGACCACGAGCTCCTAGGCCTGGCCGTCCACGACGGCGCCGGTGCTCTCCTCGGGCAGGTGTCCGAAGTCGTCCACCTGCCCGGGCAGGAACTTCTCGCGGTGGTGACTCTCGACGGGCGTGAGGTGTTGGTGCCGTTCGTGCAGGCGCTCGTGCCCGAGGTGGATGTGGCCAGCGGCCGGGTAGTCGTCACTCCGCCGGAAGGGCTGTTCGAACTGTGACCGACACCAGGCGTCCGTTACGGATCGACGTGATCACGATCTTTCCCGAGTACCTGGACGCGCTGCGTCTCGCGCTGGTCGGCAAGGCCGTCGAACGGGGCCTGCTCACCATTGCGGTGCATGACCTACGCGACTGGACGCATGACGTGCACCGGACCGTCGACGACAGCCCGTACGGCGGCGGCGCGGGCATGGTGATGCGGCCGGAGCCGTGGTGGGAGGCGCTCGGAGACGTCACCGCTGGTGCGGACCAGCCGCGAATCGTGGTCCCGACTCCGTCCGGGCGTCGCTTCGACCACCGATACGCGACCGAACTCGCCACCGCATCCCATTTGATCTTCTGCGCCGGACGGTACGAGGGGATCGATCAGCGGGTGATCGACCATTGGGCCACCGACGAACTGTCACTCGGCGACTACGTCGTGAACGGGGGCGAGGTGGCGGTGCTCGCCGTGGTCGAGGCCGTCGCGCGGCTGCTCCCCGGAATGGTCGGCAACGCAGCATCCGTCGTCGACGACTCCTTCGCCACCGGCCTGCTCGAGGGACCCGTCTATACCCGTCCGGAGATCTACGGTGGACTGGCGGTACCGGCGGTGTTGCGCAGTGGTGACCACGCCGCAATTGCCGCGTGGCGGCGGGAGCAGGCGCTCACCCGTACTCGGCAACGGCGGCCCGACCTGTTGCCGCCCGCCGGCTGAAAACCACCAGTTCGGGTGTGCCCAGGCGTTGCCGCGCGGCCCCTGTTTTCCTCGGGCCGGCCGGGTATGGCATCCTTGGCGGGTTGCCGCGTGGTGCTCGACGCCCGCGAACCCACCTGTACCGCCCGCCGCGCCGCCGCGTGTGCCCGATGAACGGACCGTCATGCAGACCCTCGACGCTCTCGACGCCGCCTCCTTGCGCAGTGACATCCCCGAGTTCCGGCCGGGTGACACGCTGAAGGTCTTCGTCAAGGTCGTCGAGGGCAACCGCACCCGCGAGCAGATGTTCCAGGGCGTCGTGATCCGGCGGCAGGGTGACGGCATCCGAGAGACCTTCACCGTGCGCAAGGAGTCCTACGGCGTCGGCGTCGAGCGCACCTTCCCGGTGCACAGCCCGACGATCGGCCACATCGAGGTCGCGGTCCGCGGCGACGTGCGGCGCGCGAAGCTCTACTACCTGCGCGAGCTGCGCGGCAAGAAGGCCAAGATCAAGGAGAAGCGCGAGACCGCCGCGAAGTAGACGCGCGCACAGCAAGGATCGCGGGGTGGTGTCGTCGCGTCCCGCGACGGTTTCCCAGCACCGGCCGGTAATGTCGGTCGCCTGATGACTTCCCCGTCGGAGCCGGGCGGCGGCTCGGAGCCCGGTCCCCCGCCCACCGAAGCGGTGCCGGGCGCGCCGCACTCGACCGGGCCAGATCCCGGGGACGCAGAGGTCGCCCGGCCGGAACGCCCCGAGGTCATCCCGGTCGGTGAGCGCCCGGCTGCCTACGATGCCGGCGCCCCAGCCGACAACACGCTGCCGAAGCGCCGACGCTTCCGCGGCTCGCTCTGGCGTGAGCTGCCCGTTCTGGTGCTGATCGCGGTGGTGCTGGCCCTACTGATCAAGACCTTCCTGGTACAAGCGTTTTACATCCCGTCCGGGTCGATGGAGCAGACCCTGCACGTGAACGACCGGGTGCTGGTGAACAAGGTGCTCTACCACCTACGTGATCCGCACCGGGGCGAGATCGTCGTGTTCGACACCAAGGGCACCGGCTTCGAAGGTCAGGGGTCGGACTACGCGCCGTGCAGCAACTCCAACTTCGTGGTGGATGGCTTCCGCGCCGTGCAGCGCTTCCTCGGGGTCGGATCCTGCGGGCAGACCGACTTCATCAAACGCGTCATTGCGGAGCCGGGAGACACCGTCCAGTGCTGCAACTACCAGGGCCGAGTGATGGTGAACGGCCACGCGCTGGACGAGAAGTACGTCTACGACGACAACCATGAGCCGTTCTGCGCCGCGCCGCCGGGCTCGTTGCGTCCTGCGGCGCTGGGCAGTGCGTGCGGACCGGATGCGAAGCCGATCACCGTGCCCAAGGGGATGTACTGGGTGATGGGTGACCACCGCGACGACTCGTCCGACTCGAGACCGAACGGCTTCGTACCGCGTGGCAAAGTCGTAGGCCGGGCCTTCTTCAAGGTCTGGCCACCATCGCGGATCGGGACGCTGCCGGTCCCCAAGACCTTCGCCTCGGTCGAGGCCTGGGGTCTGCAGTCGGCGGGGACCCCCGCCCTCAGCGCGCCGCTGCTGTTGCTCCCTCTGGTCGGCTTGCGCTGGCAGTTCCGGCGGCGTGGGTACCGCCGTCGGCGGGGGGCCGGGCGTCGCAAAGCCGCGTCGTAGTCTGAGGGCATGGTGTCTGCCCGGCCCGCGCAGCGAGCACGTCGGGCTGCGTCGCTCCCCGGCGGCTGGCCGACCCAGCCGGACCTGCATCGGCTGGAACGGCGCCTGCGTCAGGCCGGTTTCTCCCGCGTTGCGGGGGCCGACGAGGCGGGGCGGGGGGCGTGTGCCGGTCCGTTGGTGGTGGCGGCGTGCATGCTCCCGAGCGGCCGGCGCGGCGTCGTCCCCGGACTGGCGGACTCCAAGCTGTTGACGCCGGCCACCCGGGAGCGGGTCTACGACGAGGTCGTTGCGCGCGCTCTCGGATGGAGCGTGGTGGTCATCCCCTCGACCGAGGTCGATCGTCTGGGCCTGCACGTGGCGAATGTGACCGGCATGCGTCGTGCTCTGGCGCAGCTCGCCCCGGCGCCTGCGTACTGCCTGACGGACGGCTTTCCGGTGCGGGGTCTCGGTGTCCCCGGCCTGGCGGTCTGGAAGGGGGACCGGGTCGCCGCCTGCGTCGCCGCGGCGAGTGTGATCGCCAAGGTAACCCGTGATCGACTCCTGGTTGATCTCGATCGTCGCCTCCCGGGATATGGCTTCGCCGAGCACAAGGGCTATGTCACCCCGGCCCACGCGGCAGCGCTGACCGCGCGCGGACCGTGTGCCGAGCATCGGCGTTCATACGTCAACGTCCGGCGCGCCGCTGCGGTGCGCGATGATGAGTACATGGCGCAGGCGATCCGGGACCCACGAACGGTCGGAACGGTGGTGTCGCGATGAGCGCGGAGGATCTCGAGAAGTACGAGACCGAGATGGAGCTGCGGCTCTACCGCGAGTACCGCGACATCGTCGGCCAGTTCGATTTCGTGGTGGAGACCGAGCGGCGTTTTTACCTGGCGAACGACGTGCAGGTGGAGCCGCACAACGCCGACGGCGAGGTGTACTTCGAGATCACGCTGCACGACGCGTGGGTGTGGGACATGTACGGGCCGGCGCGTTTCGTGAAAGACGTGCGGGTGATGACGTTCAAGGACGTGAACGTCGAAAAGCTGAAGAAGCCCGAACTCTGACCGCCGGTGGGAGCCGGCGCTGTGGATTGCGCGACCGCGGTCCACAGATGCCGATCACCAGCCGCACGCGGGGCCGCCGGCCAGCACGCTCGCCGTATGGATGGCAAGAGCCCGGCGCGTCCCCTGCATCCCAAGGACAGCCTCGGTCGTTATGGCGAGCAACTCGCCGTGCGTCACCTGCAAGCGGCGGGACTCGTCGTGCTGGATCGCAATTGGCGTAGCACCGACCCGGCGGTGCGCGGCGAGCTCGACCTCGTCCTGCAAGACCGCGACGCGGTCGTCTTCTGCGAGGTAAAGACGCGCAGCTCGACCGCGTACGGGACACCCGCGGAGGCGGTCTCGCGGGTGAAGCAGGCGCGGCTGCGTCGGCTGGCACGAGCCTGGCTCGAACAGCACCGTGACGGCTGGGCCGAGGTTCGCTTCGATGTGGTCGCCGTGCTACGCCCCCGCCGCGGCCCGGCCGTCGTCGAGCATCTGCGGGGGGTGTTGTAAGTGCCGCTCGCACGGACCTGGTCGGTGGCCGTGGTCGGCGTGCAGGGGCATCTCGTGGAGGTGGAGGTCGATCTGGCGCAAGGACTGCCCGGCCTCGCGTTGGTCGGCCTTCCAGATGCCGCGCTCAACGAGGCGCGCGACCGGGTACGGGCCGCGATCACCAACTCGGCGCTCGCGTGGCCACAGCAGCGCATCACCGTCGGGTTGTCGCCGGCCTCACTGCCCAAGGCGGGCAGCGGGTTCGACTTGGCGATTGCCGCCGGTGTGCTGGCGGCGCGGGGTGATGTCCCGCCGGAACGGGTCGCGGACCAGGTGCTGCTCGGGGAACTCGGCCTCGACGGGCGGGTGCGTGCCACCCGCGGCGTGCTGCCGTCCGTGCTAGCCGCGGTGCGAGCCGGCCGCGATCGGGTGATCGTGCCGTCCGCGAACGCGCAGGAGGCAGCCCTGGTCCCGGGCGTCGCGGTGACCGCGGTGGCGACGTTGACGGGTCTGGTCGCAGTGCTCCGTGGCGAATCAGTGGGGGAGCCGATCCCGGCCCGTCCGGTTGCCGAGACGGCCCCGGAGGCCGACCTGGCGGACGTCGTCGGTCAGGACCGTGGACGGCTCGCCGTCGAAGTGGCCGCGGCCGGCGGGCACCACCTCCTGCTGCTCGGGGATCCGGGCGCCGGCAAGTCGATGCTCGCGACGCGATTGCCGGGCCTGCTGCCACCGCTCACGGACGCAGAAGCGCTGGAGGTGAGTGCGGTGCACTCGGTGGCCGGGCAGCTACCGCCGTCAGCCCCGATGGTGCGGCGACCGCCTTTCCGCAGCCCGCACCACAGCGCGACATTGCCGGCGTTGGTAGGCGGTGGAGGCGGCCGCGCGGTACGACCCGGGGCGGTCTCCCTGGCGCACCACGGCGTGCTCTTCCTGGACGAGGCACCCGAGTTCCGCGCCGGGGTGCTCGATGCGCTGCGCCAGCCTTTGGAGAGTGGGTTCGTGGAGGTAGCCCGTGCCGCTGTCACCGCGCGGTTCCCGGCCCGTGTGCAACTGGTGCTTGCCGCTAACCCCTGCCCGTGTGCCAGCCCGCAGGTCGCCTGCGTCTGCGGGTCGGCGGCCCGTCGTAAGTACCTCGGCCGGTTGTCCGGCGCGTTGCTGGACCGGGTGGACATGCGGGTGGAGGTGCTGCCGGTATCACGGGGAGCGCTACTCGGTGACGCGGGTCCGGTGGAGGACAGCGCCACCGTGGCGGTCCGCGTCGCCGCGGCGCGCGCGGCAGCGGCGGAACGCTGGCGCGGCACGCCGTGGCAACGCAACGCCGACATCCCGGGCAGTGTGCTGCGGGGACGCCGACGGCTCGATCCGGCCACCACGGCCGCCGCAGGGCGGGCGCTGGAGCGCGGGCAACTCACCGCGCGCGGCTACGACCGTGTCCTGCGCATCGGCTGGACCCTCGCCGACCTGGCCGGCATGACGGTCCCCGGTAGGTCGCAGATCGATGCGGCGCTGGAATTGCGCCGGCGGGTGACCGCATGACGGCTGACCCGACCACGGTGGCCTCCGATGCGCAACGGGTCGCAGCCGCCGGCCTCGCGCGCCACGCCCGACCCGAGGCCGAGATCGCGGCGCGCGTGATGCGGGACGGGATCGAGGAGACCTGGCGCTGGTATGCAGGACGGTGCCGGGCCGCGGGTCGCGAGGTACCCGACCCGCGGCGCGATCTGGATGCGGCAGCCGCCGCAGGCGCGCACCTGCTGCTTCCCGGCGAACCGGGCTGGCCGGAGTCTCTCGCAGTGCTGGCCCATGCGGCGGCCTCGTCTGCGTCCCGACTGCGGGCCGGGCGCGGTCACGGTGTTCCGTTCTGCCTATGGGTTCGCGGGCAAGCGCAGCTGGACACGCTCGTCGGGCGGTCGGCGGCGGTCGTCGGGGCGCGCGCCGCGACCGATTACGGCGTCTGGGTCGCGAGCGAGATTGCCGTCGGCCTGGCCGAGCGTAAGGCGACGGTGATCTCGGGGGGCGCGTTCGGCATCGACGCGGCGGCACACCGAGGTGCCTTGGCGACGAGTGGGATGACGGTCGCCGTGCTCGCTGGCGGCGTGGACGTTCCGTATCCGCGGGCTCACGATCGGCTGCTCGACGCGGTTGCCGAAGGTGGAGCGCTCGTTACTGAGATGCCGCCGGGCACGCGACCTCGGCGAGAGGGCTTCTTGGTGCGCAACCGGCTGATCGCGGCGCTGGCAGGTGGCGTGGTTCTGGTAGAGGCGGGGCTCCGATCGGGGGCACGCAACACGATGGCGCACGCTGCCGCCTTGGGGCGACCGCGGATGGCGGTTCCCGGCCCGGTCACCTCGGCGATGTCGGCGGGGTGCCACCGTGAATTGCGTGACGACCCGCAGGTCCGGGTCGTCACCTCTGCGGCCGAGGTGTTGGAGGAGGTCGGTCGTCTGGGGGACGACCTCGCTCGGCGCGGCGGTGGCGCCCTGGATCCCCGTGACGACCTCGGGGACCGGGCTCGCGACTTGCTGGAGCGGCTCCCGTCCCGCGGGTCGTGGTCGGTGGATCGCATCGCCCGTGAGCTCGGCCTGCGCCCCGTCGAGGCGCTCGGAATCGCGGGCGCGCTCGCCGATCACGGGCTGCTGGTGCGTGCAGGAGACCGTTTCGGTCTCAGTGCGCTCGGCAGACAGCCGAGCGCGCGCTAGCCGGGTGCGGCGACCCCCGGCGATATCAGCATCGTGCGTGGCGCAGCGTTGTCTGCCAAACGCAATGAGTAACTAGCATCGCGTGGCCGAGCGTGCGCGCATTCGGCGACCCGAACCGCTTCCGTCACACCCGGCGCGGCACCTTGACCCGGACGCGGCACGCACAAGAACGTGACAGCATGCCTGCTCTCGCAACGCGTGACCTGCGCAGCGGGCTATGTGCTGGCTTGGCGGACTCGCTGGACGGATTCGAGCAGAACTTGCGCGCGGAGGTCGGGCGGTCCGCGCACACCGTGCGCGGCTACGTGACCGACGTGGTGAGTTTGCTCGACCATGCGATGGCGCGGGGCGCGCGTGACCCGGCCGATGTCGACCTCGCGACGCTGCGGAGCTGGCTCGCGAAGCGACGGAGCCTGGGCGCGGCGCGCGCCACGCTTGCCCGGCATGCGTCCTCGGCTCGTGCGTGGACCGCGTACTGCCGGCAGGCCGGCTTCCGAGACGACGATCCCGGCGCACAGCTGGCCAGCCCCGCACCGCGCCGCACTCTGCCGCACACCGTGACGGTCGCGCAGGCGCAGCGGCTGCTGGCGCCGGTGTTGCCCCCGCCGACGGCAGCCGACGACGCAGCGCTCGCCGTGGAGCTCCGGGACGTCGCGATCCTGGAAATGCTCTATGCCACCGGCGTCCGGGTGGCGGAGCTGTGCGGCTTGGACCTCGCTGCGGTGGATTCGAGTCGGCGCCTGGTCCGCGTGATCGGCAAGGGAGACAAGGAGCGCGCCGTGCCCTACGGGGTGCCTGCCGAGGAGGCGCTGCACCGGTGGACCGATCGGGGGAGGCGCGTGCTGGCGAACGACCGCTCGGGCAGCGCGCTGTTCCTCGGCCGCCGGGGCGGCCGGATCGACGCCCGCGCCGTGCGTAGCCTCGTACATCAGCGCGGGGAGCGGGCCGGGCTGGCGGGTCTCGGGCCGCACGGGCTGCGCCACAGCGCGGCCACCCATCTGCTCGAAGGGGGAGCGGATCTGCGCTGGGTTCAGGAGCTGCTCGGGCACGCTACGCTCGCAACGACGCAGATTTACACCCATGTGTCCGCCGAACGACTGAGGGCTGTGTATGAGACCGCACATCCGCGCGCGTGACGGCGTTCCCGCCGGACCACGTGGGTGCGCCGGGATGTCCCGATGAGTCCGAGCCAGCGGTCCTCCGCCGCCCGCCAGGTAGCCACCGACGATGCAGCGTCCGGCGACGCTGCGAGCGCGCGCGAGCAGCAGCAGGCGGCCAAGGCACAGGCCGCCGCCGAGGTAGCGGTGATCTGGCAGGAGTACAAGGCGACGGCTGACCGGCGGCTGCGTGAGCAACTGATCCTGCACTACTCGCCGTTGGTCAAGTACGTGGCAGGCCGCGTCGGTACCGGTTTGCCTCCCAACATCGAGCAGGCCGACCTCGTCTCGTACGGCATCTTCGGGCTCATCGACGCCATCGAGAAGTTCGACCTCAGCCGCGCCATCAAGTTCGAGACCTACGCGATCAGCCGGATCAAGGGCGCCATCATCGACGAGCTTCGGGCGATCGACTGGATCCCGAGGTCGGTGCGTTCGAAGGCGCGCGCCGTCGAGAAGGCGTACGCCACGCTGGAAGCGAAGCTGCACCGAACGCCGACCGAGGCGGAGGTCGCAGCCGAACTCGGTATCGGCTTGACCGAGTTGCACCAGATCTTCAACCAGGTGAGCTTCGTCAACGTCGTCGCGCTGGACGAGTTGCTGGGCGCCGGCGGTGAGCGCGGCGACCGGGTCAGCCTGGTCGACACGCTGGAGGACACCAGGGCCGAGGATCCGGTGATGGCGTTCGAATCGGAGGAGACGAAGTTCCTGCTGGCCGGCGCCATCAACACGCTGCCAGAGCGGGAGAAGATCGTCGTCACGCTCTACTACTACGAGGGGCTGACGCTGGCAGAGATCGGCCAGGTATTGGGCGTGACGGAGAGCCGGATCTGTCAGATGCACACCAAGGCGGTGCTCCAGCTACGGGGCAAGCTCGCGGAGCCGAAGGTCTGAGTTCTCGCATCACGCCACCGGTTCGCCCTGCCAGGGCAGGAGACGCACCACGCCTTGCCCCAGCAGTGTCAGCGGGTCGAGGTAGACCCGGTCGTCACCTGTCGTGAAGAACAGTCCCCAGTGCAGGCATGCCGCGACCGGGCAGCCCGGGTGCCCCGCCGTGAGGTAACCGAGCAACTGCCCGGCCTGCACCGCCTCTCCGGCCCGCACCACGGCCTCGAGCGGCTCGTAGGTCACGTGCCGGCCACCGGTCACCGCCACGCTGACCACGCCTCGACCCGCCAGATCACCGGCGAAGACGACGGTTCCACCCAGCGCGGCGTGCACCGGGGTGCCGGCCGGGGCCGCGAGGTCGACGCCGCGATGGCCGGGTCCGTACGCGGTGACAGGTGGTGTGAACGGCCGGACGACAGCGATCGGCGCGATCGGTGCGACGGCTCGGGGCGCGTGACCTGCGCCAGCCTGCACGCCGGGGCCGGCAAGCACGAGTAAGGCCACGCCACCCAGCGCGAGTGCAGCGCGGCGCGCGGTGTCCCGAGGCGACGCGAGCCGCCGCCGGAAAGCGGCCGGGAGGCGAGAAGCAGGCACGTTTCGAGGGTGGCCGTCCGGCCGCCGGCATGCCGGGCGGTCACCGGATCTGGGGATTGCGCGCACGGACTGGGGATGCCGGTCGGCCCCTGGTCGTCGCTCGCGGCCGTCGGCGTACACTTGCCGTCAGCGGTTCGGGCTTCCCGAACCGACTTCGCACGCTCTTTCCCGCTCCCCTCGGTGCGGGGCTCGGCCGGTCCGGTCCGCGGGTTCAGATCCCACGGCTTCCGCACGAGCAGGGCGTCAGGCATGCACGGCCGCCCGGCCGCGCGTGAGAACCGGACGCGTGCCTTCGGGCACGAGAAAGAGGCTGGCATGGCGAACCGCCCTGTCGTCACGATGAAGGAACTGCTCGAGAGCGGCGCGCACTTCGGCCACCAGACCAAGCGCTGGAACCCGAAGATGAAGCGTTACATCTTCACCGAGCGCAACGGTATCTACATCATCGACCTGCAGCAGTCGCTCACCTACATCGACCGGGCATACGAGTTCGTGCGTGAAACGGTCGCGCATGGCGGCTCGATCCTGTTCGTCGGGACCAAGCGGCAGGCGCAGGAGGCTATCGAGACCCAGGCCAAGCGGGTCGGTATGCCGTTCGTGAAGGAGCGCTGGCTCGGCGGCATGCTCACCAACTTCTCCACCGTGTTCAAGCGGCTGCAGCGGTTGAAGGAACTGGAGCAGATCGAACTCACAGGTGGCACCAACGTGCTCACCAAGAAGGAACAGCTGGTGCTGTCCCGTGAGCGGATCAAGCTGGACCGGACTCTCGGTGGTATCCGGGACATGACCAAGGTCCCCAGTGCCGTCTGGATCGTGGACACCAACAAGGAACACATCGCCGTCGACGAGGCACGCAAGCTGGGCATCCCGGTCGTCGCGTTGCTCGACACCAACTGCGATCCGGACCTGGTCGACTACCCGATCCCGGCCAATGACGACGCGATTCGGTCCGCCGAGCTGCTCACCCGGGTGATTGCGGACGCCGTCGCGGAGGGCCTGCTGCAGCGGGCCGCCGCGCAGGCCGGTGATGCTGGTGCGGATGCCGACCCGAACGCCGAACCGATGCCGGAGTGGGAGCGCGAGGTACTGACCGGTGCGGAGACCGTCGCGACCGCACCGGCCGCCGAGACGTCCGACCAGCCGTCGGTGGAGCAGCCGGCGACGGCTGCCGAACAGCCCGCCGAGCAGTCCTGACGCGGCCCGTAACCGGTAGACACCGTTCGGCCGGCCGCCGGCGGCTTTCCCTGCATCCGAACCAGATTCTGAGGAACAACGAACATGGCTGACATCAGCGTCGCTGCGATCAAGCGGGTCCGGGAGATCACCGGCGCCGGCATGAGTGACGTGAAGGCCGCCCTGGTGGCGGCGGACGGCGACGAGCAGACGGCGATCGACGAGCTCCGGAAGAAGGGTGCTGCGAAAGCGGTGAAGCGCGGCGCGGAGCGGGTCGCGAGCAACGGCATCGTGGCCGGTGCCGAGGGCGCCCTGATCGAGCTCGCCTGTGAGACCGACTTTGTGGCCAAGAACGAACAGGTTCAACAGCTAGCCGCTGACATCGTCGCGCATGCCGCTAAGAGCGGCGTCGGGACGCTGGATGCCCTGCTCGGCGAAACCCTGGCCGACGGTGTCACCGTGGCCACCAGCATCGAGCAGCTCGCCGCCGCGATGGGCGAGAAGATGGAGCTGCGCCGGGTCGCCTACTTCGATGGCAAGGTCGCCAGCTATCTGCACCGCCGGGCCACCGACCTGCCACCGCAGATCGGCGTCCTGGTCGAGTTCACCGGGGACGGCGACGACGCGGCGGAGGTCGCGAGGGGCGCGGCGATGCAGGTCGCCAGCCTGCGCGCACAGTATGTGACGCGCGAGCAGGTACCCGCCGAGGTGGTGGCGAAGGAAAGGGAGATCGCCGAGTCCATCGCCAAGGAGGAGGGCAAGCCCGAGGCGGCACTGCCGAAGATCGTGGAGGGGCGGGTCCAGGGCTTCTACAAGGAAGTCGTGCTCACCGAGCAGGCCTCCGTGCGGGACAGCAAGAAGTCGGTCAAGGCCGTGCTGGCTGAAGCGGGTGTCACGGTAACCCGGTTCGTGCGCTTCGAGGTGGGCGAGGCGCTGGACCAGTAGACCCACCGGTGCGGCCACGGCTCTGGTCGCGACGTTGGCGGCGGACGTAGCCCGACCCGGCCGGTAGGGTGATGGTTGTGGGTGAGCATCCGGAGTCGAGCGGTCCCGCCGCGTACTCCCGGGTCCTGCTGAAGATCTCGGGTGAGGCCTTTGCCGGTGGGCAGGGGCTCGGCGTGCATCCGGAGACGGTGATCGACATCGCGCGGCAGGTGGCTGCGGTGGCCCGTAGCGGCGTGCAGGTCGCGGTGGTGGTCGGCGGGGGAAATTACTTTCGCGGCGCGCAGCTATCCGAGCGCGGTATGGACCGGGCTCGGGCGGATTACATGGGGATGCTCGGCACCGTGATGAACTGCCTGGCGCTGCAGGACTTCCTCGAGAAGGAGGGCGTCGAGACGCGAGTGCAGACCGCGATCGCGATGGGCCAGATCGCCGAGCCGTACGTGCCGCGCCGGGCGATCCGGCACCTGGAGAAAGGACGGGTCGTGATCTTCGGCGCCGGTCTCGGCGCACCGTTCTTCACCACCGATACGCCTGCCGCACAGCGGGCACTGGAGATCGACGCCGAAGTGCTGCTGATGGCCAAGACCGTGGACGGGGTGTACGACGCAGACCCGCGCTCGCATCCCGACGCGGTGCGGTTCGACGCGATCACCTTCACCGAGGCGTTGCAGCGCAACCTGCGGGTGATGGATGCGACTGCGTTCAGCCTCTGCATGGACAACGATCTCCCGATCGTCGTGTTCGATCTGCTGCGCGACGGCAACATCGCCCGCGCAGTCCGTGGGGAGAAGATCGGCACGCTGGTGAGTGCCGGAACTGAAGGGACGAGCCGGTGATCGACGACATCCTTCTCGAGGCCGAGGAGAAGATGGAGAAGGCGGTCGCGGTGGCTCGCGACGACTTCGGCGCCATCCGGACCGGCCGGGCGACACCGGCGATGTTCGCGAAGATCGTGGTCGACTACTACGGCGCGCCGACGCCGGTCCAGCAACTCGCGTCCTTCCAGGTGCCAGAGCCCCGGATGGCCCTGATCACGCCGTACGACAAGAGTTCGACCGCAGCGATCGAGAAGGCGGTGCGCGACAGTGACCTCGGGGTGAATCCGAGCAACGACGGCGCGGTGATCCGGGTGGTCTTCCCACAGCTCACCGAGGAACGCCGACGCGAGATGATCAAGGTCGCCCGCGGAAAGGCGGAGGACGGTCGGGTCGCGATCCGTTCCGTGCGCCGGCACGCGAAGGACGCTCTCGACAAGCTCGTGAAAGACGGCGAGGTCGGTGAGGACGAGGTCGCCCGTGCCGAGAAGGAACTCGAGAAGACGACCCACGAGTGGGTGGACAAGGTCGACGAGCTGCTCAAGACAAAGGAAGCCGAACTGCTGGAGGTGTGACCCGGTGGGGTCCGCTCCGGTCTGTGCGGCGTCATGAACGCATTGCCTGCCGCTCTTCCCGACGACTCGCCACCCGCGGGCACGTCACGGGCCGGCCGTAACGTGCCGCTGGCAATCGGCGTCGGCGTCGGCATGGGCGCTGCGGTACTCGCGTCCCTGTACGTCTACCGGCCGGTATTCGTCGGCTTCGTCGCTGCCGCCGCGGCCTACGGATGCTACGAGTTGACCAACGTGCTACGAACCGCGGCTCACCGGAGGGTGCCGCTGGCACCGCTGATGATCGGTGCGGT
>Ga0164242_10002966_pt1 | contig 19435 bp, 26 predicted proteins | sample OricomgcompostMG_FD_108783 | JGI IMG/M metagenome (GOLD analysis project Ga0164242, IMG submission 108783) | Miracle-Growth compost microbial communities from Emeryville, California, USA - Original compost - Miracle growth compost (MG) ... | reverse complement strand
ATTTCTGGCAACCATGTTTCGGCGTGCAATCCGCAGCTTCACTAGCTCGTGCGCGCCGATCTCCGTCCAATCGCTCCCCCGGACCTCTCGACCTCTCCCGACGAACCCCCACCTCCGGCTCCCGGCCGGCGCCGGCCCTCGCACCATGGCGTCGTGCAACTCGTCCTCGTCGTCGCCGACCTACGAGAAACTCCCCTCGACGTCCATCCGTGTCCTCCGGTCCGTCGAGTCCGTGCGGCGGTGGCGGCGCCCACTGCAGCTCGACCGGCGGACCGTGGGCCTCGTGCCCACCATGGGGGCGCTGCACTCCGGCCACGAGTCCCTGATCCGCGCCGCCGCGCGCGAGAACCACGACGTCGCCGTCTCGCTGTACGTCAATCCGGCGCAGTTCGGCGCGACCGAGGACCTCGACAGCTACCCGTCGACGTGGGCGCGCGACGTCGACATGCTAGCCCGCCTCGACCGCGAGCTCGCAGATGATGGCGCAAACCTTGGGCGCATCAGCGCTTTGTTCGCGCCGACTACGGCGGAGATGTACCCCTCGGGCTTCCCGGGACAGGAAGTCGATAGCAAAGGTAGTTTCGTCATAATAACGCCCGTCGCGGAGGTGCTAGAAGGGGGTTCGCGACCCACCTTCTTCCGCGGAGTCGCCACGGTGTGCATGAAGCTGTTCAACATCGTGCAACCGGACCGCGTCTACTTTGGCCAGAAGGACGTCCAGCAGACGGTGGTTATACGGAAGATGGTCCGAGACTTTATGCTGCCAACCGAGGTGGTCGTCGGGCCGACGATGCGCGAACCCGATGGCCTCGCCCTGAGCTCGCGGAACGTGTACCTCGGCGAGAGGCGGCGGCGCGTCGCGACGGTGCTGAGTCGCGCCTTGAGGGCCGCCGAGGAGAGGTGTCTTGCGGGGGACGTGGATCGGGAGTTGATCCTTGGCGCGGCAAACCAGGTTGCGAATAGCGTCCTACAGGAGCAGATGCAGCTCCCTCCAGAGAAGAGGGTGAGGTTCGAGGTCGATTACCTCTCACTATCTGACCCGGACACCATGGAGGAGTTGACGAGCGTCGATCGAGCTCGGGGAGGCATTCTGAGTGGGGCGATAAAGATGCTTCCTGTCGAGGCACCGCAAGACGGCGAAGACCTAGGACACAGCGGTGGTCCGGCTGTGAGGCTCATTGACAACATCATCATCAAGCCATCTCAGGATTTATAAAGGCTGCGATGACACCCTGCATTTGGTTGGCGTACGGATTTCTAACATCTTGTACTATTTTGGCCCGTGATAAATTAGCGCATCCACCATTCCTAGCCATGGCTAGGGCTGTGGGTGTCCCTTTGGTGAACGGATAGAAATATCTTGGAAATAAGGCGCAACTTCATAAAAATTTCTATAAACCCCGTGTACCACTAACCCTCTCTGCCGAGGCTAAGCTAGGAAGGCATCCCGATTATCGAAAGAAGAAGACAGAAAGGTCGTGATACACGCCTAAAAGCGTGACGAATTACACCCAAGCACTCCTCGCTCTCGAGCATGCCCAACCCAAAAAAACCCAGTACTTTACATCTGACTTTTACAGGGACCTCCTACGCCTGGCGGAGACAGACTTGACGGTACCGACGACGCCACCGAAAGCGCCTGACTGGCTCACACCGTTGGCGTTTGACACGGTCTTAGCATCGCTTGGCTGCTCGGAGACGACGCCGCCGAAAGCACCGGTCTGGGTTCCACCATTCTTGCTCGAGACGTCGGAGACGACGCCGACGACGCCGCCAAAGGAAGTGTCGCGGGCGACGCCGGCAACACCGGCAGCGGCACCGCCAGCAGGGGCGATGACGAAGTCGACGCAGCTCTCGTAGGTCTGCTTGGCTGCGGTGCCGAACCAGAACCACTGGAGCACACACTCGCCGGCGACGGCGCAGTCGGTGGCGGCCAGGGTGGTGGGGATGGTGACGTCGAAGTTGGTGTTGTTGGCCGGGAGGGTGGCGAGGTTCTCATCGGCATAGCTGTCGAAGACGAGAAGCGGCTCGCCAAGAACTTGGTTGGTTGCCGTCTTCACGATAGAGACGTTGGCCGGGCCCTCGTGCGGGATCGGGAGGATGGCCCTGAAGTTGACAACCTGGCCAAGCGCAAACTGCTGGACGAGAGCAACGTTGTCCTCGAAGACGGCGCCGCGGCAGAGGTCAAGTTGGCCTTGTGACGGTTGTTAGTCAAACGGCACGAATGTCTCACGGGCCGTTGGAATCCTTACAGGTAGCCGGCACACCGACGAGGTTCTCGAGGGGGATGGTGCCGTCAGCAAGAACGGTACTGACGGCGGCTTGCCCGCAGGCCTGAGCCATGCCTGCGCCGGGCAGACGCGCCGGAGGTGAAGTCACATTTCCATGCGCGGAGACGGTTGCGGCCAGGACGGTCGCGGCGACGATTGAGTTCCTCATCTTTTCGATAACTTGACGTAGGGATTTCTTGGCCGGGAGTGGCTATCTTCTCAAAAAGGAGCGACGGGGTGTTATAGAACAGCAAAGAAGAGAAAAATAGAAATCAAAAGAGTGACCGGCACTAGAATATCACCTTCAAGATGCGGAAAAGAACAAAATTGAGAACGAACAGGAGAGAGGAAACCAAGTTTTGGGTGCGCGACATGACAGAGTAGCTGCCATATAAGGCAATTGTGACTTGGCGACTGGCGAACGTCAAGCTTGGCCGGTTCAACATGGGATGCAGTGACGCTCAGGGGTGCGACCCTTGGTCTGAAACAGCGCAGGTCGGGGCCTTGGCGGTGATCAGTTTTGAAGTCCCCTGCGCAGTCGGAACTTGAAGCGTGCCCTGTTTGAGGATCGTCGGTTGGGGTTCCTCCCTTCAAGGCCTTGGCGGTCACTCGGAGAGAAAATCATTTCGAATCTTATTCAGGGTTATCCAGGTGGTTCTCTCTGCTTTGAGCCTGGGACGCCTGATATAAGATCGTCAATTGCGAAGTTCTGGCTAAAGACAACAGAGCCTCCTGGTTGCTGCAAGGCCTCAGTAGAAGCCCGGCAATTGAAGCTTGGCCACAGAGGGAGGGGTCCTTGGCATCGCCGCTGAAATTGCTTGACAGGGCAGGGACCTGCGCTGGCGAACGAGCCTCCCCGCGGGGTCGAAGAGCCCCCTGGGGTTCTGCGCTGGTTAGCTGAGCGCAATCAAAGGCTGACGCATAAACCCTGAACTTGGTTGACATGCCCGCCGGATTTACAGGCGACGGTCGGGCTATGGTTCAGGGCCGACGATAAATGCCCGATTCGGAATTGGCGCTTCGGATTGCCTGTCTCTTTCAAATATCCTTGAGGAAGTGTAGCTTGAACTTCTTGCCGGAGCGGTCTGCGGATCGGTACCTAAACTGGTTCCCGTGGATCTCGAAGGTCATCGTCGTCCTGACCTGTTCCAGCCCTCCTAGCTCGGGGTGATCGACTGGTTGGGGCTGAGGGGCGGCGCGCTCTTCGTCCTTGGCAGGGACCTCGATGCGAAACACGGTCCCTTCTTTGGGCACGATCTTGAGAGTATTCTTAGGGGTGATGATCTCGAACGCGAACTTGGTGTCTTTGATCACGATGCCCTTGATGCCAACGCGGCTCACGCACCCGCTCCGCACTACCTCGACTTCGGCGCCGTGGACCTCGGCACTGCTCAGCTTCGCCGCAGCGGCCTGCCCGCCCGTGTAGACCTCGTTGCCCAGTATTTCGCGGGCGTATCCCAGCCATAGGCGGTGCAGAGGGACGAAGAGAGCATATTTCTGCCCCTCCCTGGGCACATCGTAGAGGCCGAGTTTTCTCTTCTGCCGGGCCGAAAGCGGTTTGGGCTTGAGGGCCTTCTTCCGTTCCTTCTCCTTCTTCGTGCGCGCCCTGCGACGCTCGTCTCGGGCGGTGGACGGCGGGGGGGAGGACGCTCGGAGGAGGAGCGGCCGGTGCTGTATCTTCTCGGTGAAGAGTCGATTTGCCGAGTCGGGCGAGTGGCCGCGCGCAAGGAGGTCCTGCGTCACGGGTTGCTTTTTGGGCGCCATGGCGGCGGATATACTAGTCTTGGATATAGCAGCAGTCTTCATGCGACTGGAGAAGATGATTTCAAAGAGATGCATCAATGCAATTCTGGGCCCAGCTCCAGCTGACTAAGCCCAGTTTCCGGGGTTGGTGCTCTCACATGTTGGAAGTTGGAACTTCGCTCGAATTAAACACTGCACCAACAAGCTCGGCATTCCACGGCTCGCCCCCACAATCTCCACTCAGAGGGAGGTGCCGCCCCAGAAGTCCGCCCCAGGAACACTTTCTCGAGGAAAAACACTGGCCATGCAGCTGCGGCGGCTTGACTTCCTGGGGCATAAGCAGTTTTGCCGGGGAATGAGGTCATCGGCGATTCCACGACCGCGTTGCTCAGTGCCACAGAAGACATTCTACAGAAGACATCCTGTATAAGACCACCGGCACATGACCCCAGGTAATCCACATCTACCGGAACCGACACCCTCGATCCTCTCTCTTCCTGGGAGAGTATTGGGAAGTGGCCCGTCAACATGTCGGACCACGATGACCCGGCGCGCGACTCGCCGCCGGACCTGCAGATCCTCGGTGACCAGATTACGCTCCAGCCCAGCGGGTTCGTTCAGCCACCCAGTTCAGTCGCCGAGGGAGGGAAGGAGGAGGCGTTGATGAAGCACATGGCGCGCTTCCGCTCCGAGCCATTGCAGTACGTTTTGCCCTGACCCTGTTCCGTGGCGCCCATCCCACCCTCACAACCAAACTCGCCATGATCTCTGGAGTCACCCACGCCTGTCTGGCCGCGGCAGCACCCCCTGCTACGTCATAGGGCAAACATGGGGCTGACTCTTCTCTCCCCTCCCAGGTTCCTCCGTGAGGTGTCCCTCTACGTGTCCGGCACGGGTTGGCGAGCCTACGACAATGTCATCGGCCAGCGCATCTTCTACCCGGGCTTCTCGGAGAATATGAAGAATGAGGTCTTGTCGGCACCGCTGCTGCAGGGGCGCATCACGCAGCTGGTCGACATGCGACTCGCTGTCGAGGAGCGCGAGGGCCTGCTGAGGCGCGGGGACAAGGACTTCGATGCGAAGAAGTCGCAGCGGCGTGCCGTCCTCATATCCAGCCTCGAGCAGGTCGCCGAGAAGCTTACTGACAACATGATCTGCAAGTTCGATAGCAAGCCGTTCATCCGCGGGGCCTACTATCTGACGACGCAATTGCTGCTCCGTGCTTATCACCAGGGTATCCATGTTTCTAGCGAGGAGGTTTTACGGCTCAGGAAGGTTGCGGAGACGGCCGAGAGGAACAAGCAGAGCATCATATTCCTTCCCTGCCACAGGTCGCACGTCGATTACGTGTCCCTGCAGTTGCTCTGCTACCGCCTAGGCCTGACTCTTCCCGTCGTCGTTGCTGGCGACAACTTAAATTTTCCCTTAGTCGGCAGCTTCCTACAGAACGCAGGTGGGTTTTACGCTCGCGTGAAAGGTGTTGCTGTCAACACTGGTTGCTGATTTATTCTCTAGGCGCCTTCTATATCAGAAGACAATTCGGTGACGATGCCCTCTATACGTCCTTGGTGCAATCGTATGTCGACACCCTACTTCGGTCCGGCCACAACCTCGAATGTTTCATTGAGGGTAGTAGGTCTAGGACTGGAAAGCTGCTACCGCCCAAATTTGGCATCCTGAGCTTCATACTCGACAGCATCATGTCCGGCCGTGTCGAAGATGCGATCATCTGCCCAGTCAGCACACAGTACGACAAGGTCATTGAGACGGAAGGCTACGTGACTGAACTCCTCGGTGTTCCGAAGAAGAAGGAGAACTTGGCCGATTTCTTGACCGGAGGCTCATCCGTCCTTTCGTTACGCCTCGGGCGGGTTGACGTGCGGTTCCACGAGCCATGGAGCCTACGTGGATTTATAGACGAGCAAATCGCAAGGCTCTCTAAGCTCCCTTCAGGAATCGACATCGACTGGAAAGATACGGAAAATGCCGTTGTGCGACAAAAGATCTTGCGGACGCTTGGTTATAAGGTGTTGTCGGACATCAACGACGTATCAGTAGTGATGCCCACCGCTTTGATCGGCACCGTGCTTCTCACGCTCAGGGGCCGTGGAGTTGGGAGGACGGAGCTGATTAGAAGGGTGGAATGGCTGACCGATCGAGTTCGAGCCAAGGGTGGGCGAGTTGCGCACTATGGCCATGCTCCCTTGGCAGACGTTATCGAACGCGGATTGGACGTCCTGGGTAAGGACCTTGTGGGCGTTTTGAACGATGTTGCGGAACCGACTTACTACGCGGTCGATCGCTTCCACCTCTCGTTTTACCGCAACATGACTATCCACCTCTTCATCTCAGAAGCCCTCGTCGCTGCCGCCCTGTACACCAAGGTTAAGCTGGGAGGCGGGGCTGCAATCCAGGACATCCCATACGAAGACCTATGCGACCAGATCCTGTTCCTCTCGTCGCTGTTCCGCGGCGAGTTTATTTTCCCAGCCGACGGCCTGGCGACCAACCTTAACAAAACCTTAGCGGGACTCGAGGCCGACAAGGTAATCCATATTCAAAGGGATGGGGAAGGAAAGATTGCGAAGGTGGGCTTGTCAGATGCCGAAAGGGCGGCCGGACGAGAGAACTACGACTTCTACTGCTTCCTCATATGGCCTTTTGTCGAGGCCAACTGGCTCGCTGCCGTGTCCTTGATGGGTCTCGTACCACCTCTCGGCTCGGAGAGCGATATATGGATTCAAGTGTCCAAGGCGCAGAACAGTGCACAACTGGTAATTATACACTCCCCTCCTCTCATTTTAGTCTTACCAGTCTCCGGTTGACTGACACACGCACACCCCCACAGCTCGGCAAAACACTATACCACCAAGGCGACCTCAGCTACTTCGAGGCCGTCAACAAGGAAACGCTGAAGAACTCGTACCAGCGATTCGAAGAGGAGGGCATCGTGCACGTAGTCAAGTCCAAGGACGCCAAGATCCCGCCCCGGCTACGGCTCGCGCCCGAGTGGATGCCCCAACGCGACCCGGCGACGGGCGAGCTCGTGGCGTCGGGCAGGCTGTGGAGCTTCACCGAGAAGATCGCGTCGAGCCGGCGCGAGGGCAAGAATCGCCGCGACGGAGCGACGGTCAGCACGCGCGTCATCAAACTGACGGACGCGCTCGGCCGCAGACTGTTCGAGGAGGCCATGAGGGTCGACGTTAAGGGAGCCGCGCCGCCGAGGTTGAGTAGCGAGGAGGCTAGGGGCCTGAGGAAGGCGGTTAAGGAAGAGAGGAGGAGGAGGAAGCTCGAGAATAGGGCGCATTTGTAGGATGGAAGACGCAAAACTTTGAAAGGTGGTGTTGTATGATGCTATGCGTTGTTTGTATTACGATATCCCCGCAAGGGGGGTGGGGGGCGAGGGGAATATACATGGACCCAAATACAAAATACCCTTTCTTTTGCTGCTCCCCTCTAAGCTACGACTTTGATCAAAAGACATCCCATAGGCTAACCTTCCCGTCTTTGCTTCCGACAGCAAGCCAATGCGTCGTCCTGACCTGACCAACGCGCCTATCCCTAACCGTCACATCCACAAGTCTCGGGACGATGACCCCCGCACCAGCGCCCGACTCTCCTCCCCCTGACGAGTTGTTGACCGCTGCTTCCGCAGACGTAACGGCCCGTAATACCTCGGGCGCCCCGGCCGGCTCGGGATCGACCTCAGAGAAGGCGGCGGCGTAGCACCCGGCGCCGTGCCAGGCGAGCACGGCGACCTCGCGCATGGTCCGGGCGGAGTAGACGCGGGCGCGCGAGTCCCAACCCGCGGTGGCGAAGATGCGGGCGTCGGACCGCACGCGTAGGGCTTGTTGGCCGGAGTGCTTTGTGTCGACGACCTTGAGGGGCTGGGTTTGGGTGGTGGGTGTGGGCTCTATTGTGTTGGTTGATCGTGGAGGGTTGGGGGCGGGGGCGGAGAGTGGTGGGAGTGGGTGCTTGGCGATGATGGCGTCGGCGCCTGAGGTGAAGAAGGAGTCCTTGCTTGGAGTGACGTCTAGGGACAGGATGGGTTGGGAGTGCGCTTGGGCTCGGTAGGTTAATTCCCAGTGGCCTTGGCTGTTAAGCTGGGCCGCGAGGGCCAGGCCGTTTTCATAAGCGGCTACTATTACGAGGCTGTCTTGGCGGTGGAAGAGTGATAGCGCCATGACCATGCCGTTTTTGTTCCCGAACTTGAGGGTGTGGATGCGCCTCTGGGATGGGAGGTGGAAGATATCGATCTGTGCGGCGGGTTAGCCATACGTGCTAAGGTTCTAGTGAGCAAATGGTGGTGGCCTCACAGCTTCTGAAGCAAGGGTATTTGGGACTGCGATTAGTAGCTCGGCTGGATCGGTTGGTGAAGGACATGACGAAAAGGAGCAAAAGTTCATGGTGTTGATCTCTAGGATATGCAGAATCCACGGCTGAGGTCGTTCTTGCGTAGATGGGTCAAGAGGCAGGACTGTGCTCAAGGAGGCTTCATCCTGGGCGGCAAGCTTCCAGACAACCAGTCGGCTGTCCCTACCATGTCTACGGAGATATATATATATATTTAGCTGACTGATCTCTCCGATCGAAGCTTGCTACCAAGTGGCAGCGGTGGTGTTGGAGCTCGGGGGAAAAGCAAGCCGTACGTGATGATCCTGTTGTCGCCCCATCCGGCAACACCCAAGATGGCGTTGGAGTGGGCCTGCCAGACTGCCCGGGGCCGCATGATGGTGAGGTCCCAAACCACGACGAAGCCCTCGGCATCGCCCGTGACCAGACGGTCGTTGCGCCTGACGAAGGTCGCGGCGTGGACCTGGGCCTTGTGGCCCCTCAAAAGAGACTTTGGCTGCAGCGGCAGCCGGGTATTATCGGCCATGAGGCCCTGGGGGGGATGAGTTGTGACGAGATCGGGTTCTGTTTTATTATAACTGCCTCGATAAACCGACGACGGCTTTTTCATAGAAGCAGAGCTAACCCCGTCAAAAGTTACCCCAAGTTCGCCGACCCTGGGCTTTGGCGAGTTTGGTTGGAGGCTAACTTGCAGAGAAGCTGTGGGGGAAATTCTCCGATAGGACTGCACCGAAAGAGGTACGAAGTACATACCTGGTCCACCAAAAGATACGAGTGGGGACCGTACTTTCCTGGCAGCGCTAACAATGAGCACCTGTTTTGTGGAGCGGGCAGCCCAAGTTCTCCCAGGGACATGAGACGAAACCACGTCTTCAAAGGAACGAAAGGGTTGAATGGTTGTGGCACTTGCCGACGACCTCTTGGCCCAAACACGCAGTACTGGCCTTACCTCTGGTCATTATGGACTGTCAATGCGCCGTATTGGCTTGATCATGGGCCCCTCCCCACGGCTTTACATTACATACATTTTCTTTTCTTTTTTTGTGGAGAGGTATTACTTCGGACGGGATCTGGCCCTATGGCATGTAGATTTGGAGACTACAAAGTTGTCGATAATGATCAGCTCCGAAGCCACTAATTAGTTTTGTCCAGCCTCTTTGAGAAAGAACACCGCACTTGTGGTTTGGCAGACTGGCCGAGACCTCCAAGACTCTTATCGAGGACTTTGAACGGACAAACTTGCGATGCAAGCAAGGGTAGACGATTTAGCTTTTCGGGTGGTCCAGATGCCGACAGGGAAAAGACAACCTACTTGAGCCCGATACAGGTACGATACGACATTGTAAAAGCAGATGTGGTAATTACAAAGCCGCCTTGGGAGTCAAGACAGCCAAGTGATTCGGATTCAGATCAACAAAACGAAACGAAACACGGATAATAATTCTCCGACTCAGATACTGGGTCCAGTTCCAGGGACAGAATTTGAGAAGATTTGTACGGGACCAGTTTCATACGGATCTGTACCTTGGTGGAAAAAGAAGCAACTGAAGAAAAGAAGCAAAGTTTATTGACACATGATCGAGGGAAGACTTGCCCACGGCCAATAAGGTAGGTATCCATGAATAATTACCTCCGGCGTATGTACCGACAGACTTGCAAGAAGGTGGTGGTAGTTACTACTGTCTTGGTAGGTACGTACCTCCCCCTTTGCACGGCGGAAAAAGATGCCGTTTTCCTTTCCCCCCTGATATCTTGGAAGTTGTTTGGGAGCCGAGGCATGGCCCCACGGTGGTACTACCTATGGTACGTACAACACGATTGCTTGGCGTCATCACCCCCAATTCTACGGCGATCAAACCGCTCCGAATGACATGACACAGGCGCGCCGGAGGCCCGATTTTTAACTTCTCGAAGCCCGGAAGCAAGCTGCAGACTAGCCGGTGCCGCAGCGGCACACAAGTCCGAAGGCTAGAGGTTGAGATGCATTTTCCTCGAAAGCTGAAATGCAAGGACTTGGAATAACTGGGTTAGCTCTGGCCGCCCTAGCGCTAATTACCTACCAATTAGTTTATCTTGGCCGACAAGGTAATCCGTACCGAAGACCTCCCCCTCTCCCCCCCGCAAAACATTAATAACATACCTACGACGGGCATACAAAGCTCGAATTATCAACTCTGATATCGTCGCGGGGAGCGCTATTATATTAGGACCGCCACCTGCCTGGAACTGCCTGCCAGCAAACTGCCTGCTTGGAGCTGCTTCCTAGAGTCCTGATCCACGCGCACCCTGTCTTACGACCCGAACGGAAGATTGCTACTGATCTACCCGGCTAGGGAGGTCGTGACTGTGTGGGCAGCCACTCCCGCCGCCTCTATTGGCTTTCGGGGCCTGGATGCTGCACATCCCGAGTGCCAGAGAACCGTCGATAGCTCTTGGCCATCTCGTGGTATACGCGTTCCTCTACGCCTACACCTCTGCGCCCACACCTTGACGCAGACACCTCCTTAATTATCTATCTGCCCGTTCGTGGACACGGCAAAGAGCCATCACCATACCAGGCCATTCCGGGGGCCCGAACCCACCCCCCCCCCACCACCCACCGCCCATTGTCCGCTATTACGCTCCACTACCCGCACGCCACCGCTAGCCTTATCAAGCTCTGATAGTCCTCTTCCGACCGAGCAGCCTTTGTTTCTTCGACAAATCCTTCTCCTTTGGTCATTGTCTCGACCTCCGGGCCTTGCTCGACACTCCTGTTGCTCGCCCATCCTGTCAAATATACCGAGCCCTCATGGTCGGGAATCGCAAACTCGTCGCATAAAGTCTAATTTCCTCCCGCCAACACTTTCCTCCCGAACGCGCCATCTCTCTCTACCCTTCTGCCCCGCCCCCTGCTCGTCTGGCGTATCTAGAAACCTGCTCATAGCTAGATTCATTCAATCCTTGTTTCTAGCCCTGCCGTCTCTGGTTCCTTTCCCCCCGGGCGCCTCCCCCCTCCGTGGTCCTCTCTGCCCACCATTTCGTGTCTGCTTGAAAGGCATACACCCCGTCCCGAGACCCTGGCGGCCTACCAGGCCCCCGCCGGCGTCGTCCTGGACTTTGGTGCCCAGTATGCCCCGCCGGCTCCTCTGTATAGCGCCGTGATCAGTAAGTGCGCGGCGGACCAGTTCGAGAACCCGCCGCCCAAACGACAGAGGCTCTCCGTCACGAGCAGCACCGGTGACGGCGACGGCGACACGCAGCCCGGCCGACCGGGCGCCGCCGCCGCAAAACTAGCCTCGGCTCCCACAGCTGCCAGAGGAGGAGGAGATATGCCCTCGACGGGCAACCCGGCCGAGGTCTCGAGCCGGGATGTGGCGACGCCCAGCTCCACAAGCCCGGCTGCCCCGGAAGCCGCGGTGACCAAGTCGAGGAGGGTGCGCACTGGCTGTCTGACCTGCCGGGAACGACATCTCAAATGCGATGAGGGAGTCCCGGACTGCCTCAACTGTCGCAAGAGCAACCGCGAGTGCAAGCGTGGGGTCCGTCTCAACTTCATCGATGTGCAAGTCAAGGACCCTCCGCAGGTACCGCCGACGTTGGAGTGGTCGGGTGCGTTCTTTCGTTCCTCCTCTCTCTCATTTACTCCGTCTCGTCTCCTTCCGCTTTCCGTCTTCGTCAAGCGCCATGATAGCGCTGGGCACCCACTGACAGTGCGCCTGATCTAGTGCAATTCCAGGATGAGTCCCGGTTGATCGCATCCGAATACCGCGGGGGCTTGGGCCGGTACGCCCCTTTTGACCCGATGAAGATGACTCCACCGCGAGAAACGGACGTTGATGCCGCGTTGCGACGACACCAGAGGACCGCAGATAAGCCTGAGCCCGCGTCACTATTCAACCCCGGAAACAAGGTTCTCAACCCGCCGAATCCGCAAACCATGTACTACCCTAGGAACGAGAGGCTTGGGCAGGGCGAGCAGATGGGTTACAACGATGTCCACATGGCCCAGGTGCGGGATCTGCACGCGCGAAAGAGTAGCGATGGCTTCCTTGCCCCCGGGCAACAAGCGCCGCCGCCGCCGCACCAGTCAACCACCGACCCCAGCAGCTTCTCCCTCTCGACGATACAGGGCCAATTTATGAAAGGTGCCGGTTTGCAGCGCACTCACGCCTACAGAACTAGCGATGTGTCAAGCGTGACGTCTACCATGATGTCCCAGGATGCCGGCAGCTTCCAGCGTGGCCTGACTCCTGGGCCGCTTCAGAGTGCTCATGAAAGCCTCGCAACACCACCCGGCGATATGGCAGCAGGAGGAGAGCGCGACTACATAAGCACGGAGGAGGAGATGCATTACTTGAAGGTGTTCGTAAACGAGGTGGCCATATGGATGGACAGTCTCGACAATGACAAGCATTTTAGCCGTGTGATACCTTACCTGGCCCTGAAGTCGCCCATGCTCCTCAACGCATTCCTCGCTTGTGGTGTGAAGCACCTGACGCTCGTCGACAAGAACTACAATGATGGCAAGGCGCTATCCTACTACGACACGGCTACCACACAACTGCTTCGCAGCTTGCAGAACCCCGACCGCAACATGGCCGAGTGCGCGACGACCGCGGTGGTGTTGAACGTGTACGAGATCATGAGCGAGAAGCCGACACAGCGCATGAGCCATATTGCCGGCGCCAGGGCCCTTATCAGGGAGTGTAGCTGGGATGCGCGGAGTCCCGGAATCGGCGCCGCATGTTTCTGGCTGAACATCGGGATGGAGGTGCTGAGCTGCCTGTCCTTCAACTGGCAAACGGCATGGGACCCGGATGAGTGGGGCATGGACCTCTCCTTTGTGGCCTGGTGCGATCCGGAGCAGCGCCGACAAAACGGGGCCGGAAACGATGCTGACGGCAACGACCCGAGCGCTACCGAAAACGGTACGGCGAACCACCAAAATAACGGCGGCCCCTCCATCGGCGGCGGCCTAGGGGGTACCGGGGACGAGGAAACCTGGGTCCGCCGCATCTTCTACATCGTGGCCAAGGTCGGCAATTTCCGGGCCAACATCCCGCGCTTTCAGGAGCCGTCGCCGCACGACGAGCAGGTCCGGCTGCAGAGCCGCGTTGCGGCGTGGAAACACCTCGAGGCCATGTGTAGCTGGTGGGACACCAACTGTCCACGGCCCATGCGGCCGTTTGGCTATGTTCGCGGACCCTCGAGCAAGTCACTGTTTCCGAACGTTTGGTGAGTAACCAACCTTCCAGTCCCAGGCAATCCCTAAGGCTATGCCTGGTGATATCATGGGAAAAGACCTCTTCTACTTTTCAAGCCAGTTGACACTAACCTCGTTCTCATCCAGGCTTATCAAGCGCGCCGGCATTCTTGGGCGACTCTTCTACCACACAGCCATGTGCCTCCTCGCACAGATCAACCCCCTCGAGTCTCGGGACAGCGACCGGAACCGCACAGCCCAGATCCACCACGCGCAGCAGGTGTGCGGCATCGTCGCCCACACCACAGACCGCGGCGTGTCCTCGGTCGCGATCCGCAGCCTCGCCATCGCCAGCTCCGTCCTCGTCGAGATCGACGAGCAGAAGGAGGTCCTCTCCATCCTGGAGAGGATCAGCATCGACACTGGCTGGCGGCTCGGGAAGGTCTTCTCCGACCTGAAGAAGACGTGGGGGTGGGAGGCGAAAGGCTTGTCGATGCTCGCTCCCGTCGGACCCGCCCTTCCTCGCGGACAGGGCTACCCGAGCGTGCCTCCTCCCAACCCGGGACCCGCTCCGCCGGGCGTCTTGCAACCCCACCCGGCCCCGTCGCAGGCGCAGAAAAATACCATGTCGGCGGCGACCTCGTCGGCCCCGGTTGTTGCTCCGGCGGCGGCGCGTCCGCCCGTCAATCCTCTGCTAGTCCAGGCGGATTTCAGTCTTCCGAACCATCCGTATCAAAATTGGTACGAGCCGCCTAATCGGACGAATGGATTCAACTCCCAAGGATTCTGGGCAGGCTAGGCACCAGGTCTAGCCCAGAGAAGAGAGTAGGGGAGTTGCAGTAACGAACAAGAATATCGATGACTCTGGCGGTTGAGAAGATGCTTGAGGGTGAGCCCCGTGCCCGAGGCGAGGTCCCATTATCGAACAGCTAAAAGCGTCCGGCATGCAATTCTTTGTATACACTTTCTGCTTGGCTTTTTTTTACATTTCTTTTCTTGTCTCTATTTTTTCCTCTCTTTAGATTCGCTATGGGACGAGCAATACCCGGAGGCCTGGGGCAATGGGGGCCGGACATACTTATACCCTATAGATTCGAGCGTGGGCAAAATCGCCTGTAGATCTGAGGATAACAGGGGCGGCCGGGAAACAAAACAAGAGCTACCAGGGTTACAGGCATAGAGTATATATAGCTCATGGCGGGGAGGATATTATGTCATGATAAGTGGTCGCTCTGACCAGAGTTGCGTCCGACTCCCCCTCCAAGTCTTCTGTGTAAACCGTTTTTTGTATGTGTCATCGATCTCCATGTGGTTTGATCCGGTGGTCTGATGGGAACATTATGCAAAGGCGCTATCGGTAGAATAGCTCACAAGGATTCCGTCGTGAAGTCTGTCTATTGCATTAATACTAAAGGATATTCCCGGAAATGCCAGTGGTCTATCGCTGGTCTATTTGCGCCTCCTTTCCGACTTCTACTCCATGTTACCAAGCACAAAAGAAAAGAGGAATCTCGGATTCCCGCCTATGGCGCCTGCCCAACGACTTGCATAACCTCCCCATCCGCAACGCGGCCCGTGGTGCGCATGCACTCCTCACTCTCAACCGCGACGGGCGGCACCTGAATACCGTACCGCGCGTACGGGAAGTCCACCAATGTCTCCAAGTGCTCAGCCCACCCATCGCCGCGCTCACCGAGCTGGTGCTCATCGACACCGTGTCCAGCCTCACCCGTCAGGCCCGCAAGCACATCCTCCTCCCGCCCGGAGTACTCCCGCTTCAGCATCGGATGCGGGCACCAGATGACCCGCATCCCGGCGCGCCGACCGGACTCTACACCGGGGACGCTGTCCTCGAAGACGAGGCACTCCTCGGGAAGGATGGGCCGCTCGCCCGCGGGGAGGGAGTCGTTGATCGTGCGGAGGGCGAGGTGGTAGATGTCCGGGAGCGGCTTGCCCCTGCCGGCGGGGATGCGCTTGTCGTCGCCGAGGACGCGGCGCGGGGCCTCGAAGACGGAGAACAGCTCCGTGAGATGCGCCGTCTTGAGCCGGAAGTTGGCCTCGTGCGACGAGGTCGCGAGGGCGATGTGGACGCGCTGCGGGGCGCTGGTGGTGGCGTCGTCGGGGCGGAGTGGCGGCAGCACCTGTTCCTTCTTTACCTCGTCCCAGTAGCGCGTCCGGCCGAGGTCGCTGAGCAGCTTGGGGATGCCGGGCAGGGGTTGCGTGCCTGGGAAGTGTTCCCTCTGCAGGGCGTAGAGCTGCTTGATGTACTCCTCGCGGTCGATGGGGAGTTGGGACCATTCGTGGAAGATGGCGTTGGCTTGCGGTCCTGGGCGGCCCTGCAGCTTTGCCTTGATGGACCATGGCAGCTTGGGCCGCTGGTACTTCTCGAGGATGAGGTTGATGCAGAGTGTGTACAGGTCTTCGGTGTCGAGGAGGAGTCCGTCCATGTCAAAGAGACAGGCCCGGACGGGCGGGAAGCTATGTAGGAGGGGGGCATTGGTTAGAACAATGGCCTGAGACAGTAGCGAAGGTGTAGCGACGGCGAGGAAGTGTTGGGCATGCAAGGAAGGAGGCAAGGAAGGAGGAAAAGGGGCCCAGAACTTACTCTGTTCGAGGAGGCATCTTCTGCTACTAGACTATGAGTCACTAAATTCAGTGCTGCAAGTCTAGTGTTCACGATCTAATGCTGTGATCGGAAGAAAAAGAGGTCGACAGAGAGAGAGGAGGATTGGACGAAATATTTCTTATATACCGGGCAGAAAACCCCGACGCGAGTGAAAATGTTCAAGTGGAAATGCTCTAGTGCAAACAATGGGTCGTCACTCCTGCAAGGTGAAGTCGCTCGGAGGTGAGGGGTTCAACCCCGCCTATCGGGCTCCGCATAGGTGAGTGAATGCTGCAGCAACCCCTGGCAATTACTGCCTTAAAGAGGCGGTGTAACGCTAGTAAGCACGCTATCGTTATCGCTATCAATATCACTGCCCCTGCTGTGGCTTAATACTTGAGCATGTGAAAACAGCCTCAATCCGACGTCGGGCAAGGTTTGTAGTGCTGGGCCACACTTGGACACGACGCCAAAATGGCTCCTAACGATGAGCCTCTCTCACCTGAGGTCCACGACCCAACCAAGGATGCCCCTCAGGAGAGGTTATCTCCCGAGGAAGAAGCAGTAAGCTACTTCTTTCCCTCCCCCGTCTTCCCGCAATCCACGGGTTTGGCGTTGGGCAGCCCTAGTTACACAACGGTCTAACTTACCCCGGCAGAGTCTCGTTATAGAATCCAACACACACAAGACCGAAGCGAATACCCTCTTCTCATCGGGAAAATATAATGCTGCTATCACGAAATACGACGAGGCAGCCGCAGTATGTCCCCTATACCTCGACTACGAGCTGGCTGTCCTGCGATCAAATATGGCGGCATGCCACCTGAAGTTGGACGAATGGAAGGAAGCAATCGACTGCGCTACAATTGCCTTGGACGGTCTTGATCGGGTAGAAAGGACCGACAAGGAAGCGGCCAGTAAGAAGGACGACGCATCTGCAACCGACGGCAACCAAGACGATGACGACGAAGTCGAGGAGGAGATCGTCAGTGCAGGTGCCTCCAAGGCAGGGCCAGCGCTACCCAAGGAAGAAGACGCCGCCGCCGCTGCCGCACGCAAGCGGAAAGAGGACATCCAGAGGATACGCGCCAAGGCCCTGATGCGCCGCGCCCGCGCCAGGAGCGAGCTGGGCGGCTGGTCCGTGCTGGAGGGCGCGCTGGCCGACTACCAGGCCCTTTCGGCGATGTCGAACCTCTCCGCGCCGGACAGGAGGATCGTGCAGGCCCAGCTCCGGGCTATCCCACCGCGCGCGAAGGCCGCCCAGGAGAAGGAGACGGCCGAGATGTGGGGGAAGCTGAAGGAGCTGGGCAACGGCTTGCTGAAGCCGTTTGGGCTGAACACGGATAACTTCCAGATGACCAAGGACGAGAAGACGGGGGGTTACAGCATGAATTTCCAGGGCGGGGAAAGTAAATAGTGTAGGTCGAATATCACTGCGTGCATAGCAACCTTCGTTTGAGGGATTGGCATAAGCTTATCAGCTACTTACCTACGGAGGGGTATACCCTTTTGATATTGACAATGAGTTATAACAACGTTTGTGATTAGTCCGGGCTATTTACGCCAAAGCAAGTCTAGTTATTGTCGTTGTTCATGCCACAAACCTCCCTCCGCCTTCGGCCTTTAGAAGTTCAGTATCCCAATGCGCTCGCGACATAGCGCTCCCGGGCGGCCAGGATGCGCTATCCTCTAGGTCGGCTATCATTGCCGTCCACAGCAACCCCTCCTCACCCGGCCGCGCAGTCACCCCGCAGCACCGAAGCCAAATGGCGATGGCGGTAAAGTCCCGTCTCACTCGGCGACCACACCACCAGATGTACTCGAACCGACACATCAGACCGAGCCAGTACCCGAACACCCACAGGGCTCTTTCATCCCTCTGGTACAGCCGGAGACAAAATTCGGGCTCCAATGTTCCAGCGAACTGCAGATACATGTAGATATTCGCTTCGATAGGCTCGACGTCTCTGATGACAGCTAGAGCGCACAGAGGTTTCCAGAAAATGAACCAGTTCAGCTCCTCGGCCCCCAAATCTTGCATTCGCTTCCGGGGCGGCGAGTATTGACTGTCGCCGGTAGCGTCCTGACACGGCTGGTTGCATGATATCTCAAAGGCAGAGAGCCATATGTCGGGTACGCAATGGTCCGGCTCCGAAACGCCCTTCAAGAAGTCGCGTCTTCTATCATCCGGCGTATCGAAAAGTGGGCCGAGACTCACTCCCCGGCGGTTCAGCCGTGTCTCCATCAACAGGGGTTTCAGCCCGAGCTGCACGGCAAGCCAGTCAAGGCGGTCGGTCCGCTCGCTGAAGACCCACGACCGAGACAGGTCAGCCCCGGTGGCCGCGGTGGCTGCGGGCGTGGGGTCCTCATCCGCGGGGAGGATGAAGGTCAGCAGGTTAAGCAGCACCGCGCCCAAGATGACGATGCCAACCTCGTCAGGGCCAAGAGAACCGACTGGCTGCGAGAGCGCGCCTTGGAAGTCGCGCAGCGCGAGAACCTGCCGGAAGTGCTCGGCCAGGCGGTGGCGGCCGGGGTTGGGGCTGTGGTGGCGCAGATGGCACGCCGCGACGGCGAGGACGGCGTTGCGGAGGTACGGCCGGCCGTGGCAGAGCGGAAGGAAGTTGCCTGCGTTGGGAAGCGCGAATATGGCGCGCCAGTTATGTTGGAAATGGTGCAGTAGCGCGGGAGTCGGGGTCCCCTGTACATCGTCACCACAGTCCAGGAGTGGCGGAGACAGGGATCTTGCGACGCCTTTGATCGACGAGATTTCTAGGGCCGCTTGTCCATATGCAACGTACATGCACGCATGGCCGCTACGCTGGCAGCGCACGCAGCGTGGTTCAGTCTGGTCGCACTATTCGACCCCCACCCTCGTGTCAGAGGCCTCCTTGGCTATCTTAGGGGTTCCGTGCCTACAACTAACCTTGACTTTCTTAGCCTTACATGACAGACAGCCGGACCTGGTTTTCTTGTGCGGCCGTCGCTTCTTAATCTCCCGTAGTTTCGGGTCAGCTTCCTTGATGGAGAAGACCTGGAATGCCGCGTCCATCTTGGCAGTTTGCCGAACGAAACCAGGTCAGAAGTCGAGCTCGTTTGCCAAAAAAGGCAATACAACTGGCAGGTTCATCTCCCGCTGGAGAGGGGAGGCCAGCCGCACTTTAATCAACTGCCTGATAGGCTATGCGTGCCATAACCCTTACATTGGTGTCACCGAGGACGATAGGCTGCAGTGCGTTTAAGGTTGGCTGCGCCTGGGGATCTGCACAAGCCCCCACATAT
>Ga0164242_10002965_pt1 | contig 19436 bp, 20 predicted proteins | sample OricomgcompostMG_FD_108783 | JGI IMG/M metagenome (GOLD analysis project Ga0164242, IMG submission 108783) | Miracle-Growth compost microbial communities from Emeryville, California, USA - Original compost - Miracle growth compost (MG) ... | reverse complement strand
TGGCTCGACAGCCAGCGCCGGATGAACAAGGACGAGGCTGCGACCTTCGTCGGCGGGCTAGCCTGGCGCGGCATCGCCGGCTACCCCAAGACCGACGAGCACTGAGCTGCAGCGCCCCGGCGCCTACCCCGAGAAGGAGTCACACGTGGAGATCAAGATCGGCGTCCAGTACGCCGCCCGTGAGCTGGTCGTGGAGAGCGACGAGAGCGCCGAGGCCGTCCGGAAGCAGGTGGCCGACGCGATCGCCGCCGGCGGTCTGCTGTCGCTGACCGACCGCAAGGGCAAGCACGTGTTCGTGGCCGCCGACAAGATCACCTACGTCGAGATCGGTGCGGGCACCACCGGCAAGGTCGGGTTCTTGGGCTGACCCGACTCCCCCTGCCGCACCCGAAGGCCGTCGCGACACGCGGCGGCCTTCCGCGTCAGCAGATGAGTGCGTAGACGTCTCCACAGGTGCAAGATCAGGCAAGAAGCACCTTGCTTCTGCCTGACCACTCGGAAGGGAAGCCACTCATGCTCTGGACGATCATCGTCACCGTTGTCGGCGGCATCATCATCGGCGCGCTCGGCAAGTTCCTCGCGCCCGGCCACCGGGACAACATCCCGTTCTGGCTCACCGTGGTCTGCGGCATCATCGGCATGATCGTCGGGAGCCTCCTCTACTACGGCCTCTTCGGCCTCTCCGGTCCGGCGCAGCGCTACATGGATGCCCACCCGAACGGCCCCTACGGCTGGGACAACACCACCAAGGGCATCGACTGGTGGCGCCACATCTGGCAGATCGTGGTCGCAGCGCTTGCTGTGATGGCAGCGTCGTTCGTCACCGGGCGCGACCGGCGCGCCTGAGATCCGCGAATTTGCAGAAATGAGGGTCCGAGTCTGTACCTAAGTGCCGACTCGGACCCGATTTTGTGCAAACTCGCGGCTGGAGTTCAGTGCTCGAGCCCGAGCTTGCCCATCCGCTCGATGTGGCGCTGGGTGATCCGGCCGAAGATGTCGGCGATGCCAGCCAGGTCGAGACTGCCGATCACGTCCCCCGCCAGTACGTCGGACAGCGACTCGCGCTCCGCCGCCACATGCTGCGTCTGGGTGAGCGCCTCCCCCATGATCCGGCGCCCCCACAGTGCGAGCCGGCCGGCGATCAGGTGGTCGGCGTCGATGCCGGCACGCACCCGGTCCACCACGAACTCGCTGCGGTCATCGGTCAGCGTCGACTCGATGATCGCGCGGGTCTGCCGGTCGAGGTGGACGGCAAACTCGCGGTAGAAGTCGCGGACGAGGTTGTCCCCGACGTACGCCTTGACCAGCGACTCCCACCAGTCGGCCGGCGCGGTGTACTCGTGGAACGCCTCGATCGGGGCCTGGAACGGCGCCATCGCATCGTAGGGGTCCGCACCGAGATCGCGCAGGCCGTCGATCATCGGCCCAACCTTCGCGAACTGGGCGTTGGCCAGCTGCAGCAGCTCCAGCTTGTCGGCCAGCGACGGCGCCCTGCCGGCGTCCTCGGTGAGCCGCTCACAGGCGGAGATCTCGCCGTACGCGATCGCGCCGAGCAGATCGACGATCGCGGCGCGGTAGTGCGGGTCGGTCAGGTCGGGAGCCACAGATGCAACCACGGGAGCACCCTACCGATAGACTTGGTCACTGTATGTGCGCGGCACTGCGCTTTCCCTGACTGCTTTCCCTGACAGGCTGAGCCGACCTGGTTGAGACGACAGAGCCGCTCCCGCCAAGCGAAAGCGACATCTGAACATCATGACCACCTTCCGTGACCTCGGCGTCATGCCGCAGATCTGTGACGCACTGGAGTCGAAGGGCATCACCGAGCCTTTCGCGATCCAGGAGATGACCCTCTCGGTGGCACTGCAGGGCACCGACCTGATCGGTCAGGCCCGCACCGGGACCGGCAAGACCCTCGCCTTCGGCATCCCGGTCATCCAGCGCAGCATCGCCCCGACCGACCCCGACTATGTCGACCTCCCCCAGGGCAAGCCGCAGGCGCTGATCGTCGCGCCGACACGCGAGCTCGCCCTGCAGGTGTACGGCGACATCACCCTCGCCGGCTCGAAGCGTGGCCTGCGCACCCTGGCCGTCTACGGCGGCGTCGGCTACGAGCCGCAGATCGAGGCCCTCGAGACGGGCGTCGACATCGTCATCGGTACGCCGGGCCGCCTCATCGACCTGGCGAACCGCCGGGTGCTGGACCTTTCCCACGTACACGCGCTCGTCCTCGACGAGGCCGACGAGATGCTGGATCTCGGCTTTCTCGAGGACATCCAGAAGCTGATCAAGCTCACCCCCGAGACCCGCCAGACGATGCTGTTCTCGGCGACCATGCCGGGTCCGATCGTGTCGCTGGCGCGCATCTACATGCGGCATCCGATGAACATCCGGGCGGAGTCGTCGTACGACACCTCGATGGTCCCGGCGACGGCGCAGTACGTCTACCAGGCCCACGACCTCGACAAGCCGGAGATGATCGGCCGGATCCTCGTCGGCTCCGAGGGTGTCGACAAGGTCGTGGTCTTCGCCCGCACCAAGCGACAGGCCCAGCGCGTGGCCGACGACCTGACCGACCGGGGCTTCAACGCAGGCGCACTGCACGGCGACATGGCGCAGGTCGCCCGCGAGAAGACGATGCAGCGCTTCCGCGACGGCAAGGTGCAGATCCTGGTCTGCACCGACGTCGCCGCCCGTGGCATCGACGTCACCGGCGTCAGCCACGTCATCAACTACACAACGCCCGATGACGAGAAGACCTATGTGCACCGCATCGGCCGCACCGGCCGCGCCGGTGCCTCCGGCATCGCCGTCACGCTGGTCGACTGGGCGGACCTGCACAAGTGGAAGATGATCAACAAGGCGCTCGACCTGCCGTTCGACGACATCGTCGAGACCTACTCCTCTTCGGAGAACTTCCTGCACGACATGGGGATCCCGAAGGGCACCAAGGGCCGGCTGAAGAAGTCCGAGCCCGCACCTCGCGCCGAGCGGCCCCGTGACAAGGACGGCGAGAAGTCCGAGCGTGCCCCGCGCAACCGCTCCCGCAGTCGCACCCGCTCGCGAGGCGGCGAAGTGGTCTCCGGTACGGCGCAGGACGCCAGCGACTCCGGCTCTTCCGCGGCTGAGGCCGCCTCCGCCGGTGGTGCCGCCGCCGAGGGCGGCGAGGAGAAGACGCCGTCCCGCAGCCGTCGTCGCCGTCGTCGCCCCTCGGGCGCGAAGCCGGCCGGCGAGGGTGCGCCCGCAACGGCTGAATGAGGCCCCTGATCTGAGCTATCGCCGTGATAGCTGGCGCCGAGAGTGATAGTTCAGAACTATCACTCTCGGCGCTAAGCATCACAGTGATACTTAGGACACCGTGGTCCGTGGACACCGTGGTCCGCAACTGCCTCAGGCGACGACGACCACCGTCGTACCCACCGAGGCGAAGTCCCACATCGCGATCGCGTCGGCGGTCTTCTGCCGGATGCACCCGTGCGAGAGCCGCTCGCCGAGCTGAGCGACGGTCTGCAGCGGCTTGCCGTTCTTGGTGGGGATGCTGTGGAATCCGATCGAGGCGCCGTTGTCGGTGCCATGGGCGAAGCGCACGAAGTACTGCATCGTGCCCGAGTCGTCGATGCCGATGGCCCAGCGCGACTTGCCGTAGACGTGGTAGGTCCCCGGCTTGAGATTGTTCTCGTCACTGCCCGAGACCGGGTAGGTGCGCTCGACGTTGCCGTTCGAGCCGACGATCCACACCCGTTGGTCGGACTGGTCGAAGACTGCCCGTCGGCCGTGCCCGGAGCCTGTCGGCAGGGCCGTGTCGTCGGCGGCCAGCATGGACGAGTCCGCCGAGGCTGACGAGGCCGAGCTCGAAGCAGCCGAGGAGGACATGGACCCGGACGAGGACGCCGATGCGGAAGTACTCGGCTCGGCAGTGCTCGCGGAGGCGGACGGCGTGGCGCTCGGCGTACCGGACGAGGACGTCTTGCCCAGCGTCACCGACGCTGCGACCGGATCGGTAGCGACCGTCGCGTCGCGGGAGGAGCCGGAGAAGATTCCGAAGCCGGCGAGGATGGCGACGAGCGTCACCACCACGGCCCCGCCCAGCAGCCCGATCCTTCCCCAGCGGGGACGGACCTCTGCGCGATGCTTGCTCACGATCGGCGGCCTCGCTTCGCTCGCTGCACCAGGTTGGCTGCCACCTCGCGGTAGGCCTGCGCGCCCTTGTTGGAGCGCGAGGTCGCCAGGATCGACCGACCGGCGGCCGGCGCCTCAGCGAACTTGATGGTCTTCGGGATCGGCGGCTCGATCACCTCGAGACCGTAGGTCTCGGAGATCGTCTCCAACACGGTCCGGGCATGGTTGGTACGGCCGTCGTAGAGGGTCGGCAACACGCCCCACACGTCCAGCTTCTTGTTGGTGAACCGCCGCACGTCGTGCACGGTGTCGAGCAACTGGCCGACGCCACGGTGCGAGAGCGTCTCGCACTGCAGGGGAATGAGCACCCCGGAGGCCGCCGTCAATGCCGCGACAGTCAGTACGCCGAGCGAGGGTGGGCAGTCCAGCAGCACCCAGTCGTAATCGTGACCCTCAGCGTCGGCGAGGTCGTCGAGGACCGACTTGAGCACGTGCTCGCGACCCGTCCGGGTGAGGAGATCGGCCTCGGCGCGTGCCAGCTCGATGGTGGCCGGGAGGAGGTCGACGCCGTCGTCGGTCCGCAGGATGACCTCGGCCGGCTCGATGCCCTTGGTCAGCACGTGGTGGACCGACAGCTCGAGATCCTCCGGGTCGATCCCCAGCGAGAACGTGAGGCAGGCCTGCGGGTCGAGGTCGACCAGCAACACCGTGTGTCCGAGCTCGGCGAGCGCGGCGCCCAGCGAGGCGACGGAGGTGGTCTTGGCGACGCCGCCCTTCTGGTTGGCGACCGCGAGCGTGGTGGTCATCGGGTCCATCATGCCTGACCCTGCGCTGAAGTCAGTGCCAGACTGGCGGTATGTCCGACACCGCGCTCATCACAGGTGGCACGACCGGTATCGGTCTCGCCTTCGCCCGCCAGCTCGCCGCCCGGGGCAACGACCTCGTCCTCGTCGCCCGCGACAAGGCCAGGCTGGAGGAGGTGGCGGCGGAGCTGACCGAGTCCCACCGGGTGCAGGTGGAGGTCCTGCCGGCCGATCTGAGCGATCGTGCACAGCTGGCGACCGTGGAGGCGCGGCTGGCCGACACCGACCGCCCGATCGACCTGCTGGTGAACAACGCCGGCTTCGGCCTCAAGGATCGCTTCCTGGACAACACCGCCGACCAGGAGGAGGAGATGCTCGAGGTACTGGTCGTCGCCGTGCTGCGGCTCTCGCATGCAGCGCTCGGGCAGATGGCGGCGCGTGGCCGCGGCGGCATCATCAACGTCTCCAGCGTGGCGGCGTTCCTCCCGCGCGGTACCTACAGCGCCGCCAAGGCGTGGGTGAACAGCTTCAGCGAGTGGGCCTCGCACGAGTACGCCGCGCGCGGCGTCCACGTGATGGCACTCTGCCCCGGCTTCACCAAGACCGAGTTCCACGAGCGAATGGGCGTGGAGCGCAGCTCGGCGCCGGGCTTCATGTGGCTCGACGTGGACGACCTGGTCGCTACCGCGCTGAGCGACTTCGCCAAGCGGAAGACGTTCTCGATCCCCTCCGCCCAGTACAAGGCCGTCGTACACCTGACCCGGGCGGTGCCCAAGGGACTCCTACAGCGGTTCCAGTCGCTCGGCCGGAAGTGACCCGCCGGCGCATGCGGGCTCCGCGTACGCCCCTCTGTGAGGTCTCGATCTATGAGGTCTCGATGAAGACGCGGACCGCGTTCTCCACCATCTGCACCGCGATCGCTGCCAGGAGCAGACCGGAGATCCGGGTGATCAGCATGACGCCGCCCTCGCGGATGAGCTTGAGGATCGGCAGCGAGTACCGCATCACCAGCCACAGCACGATGTGCACCGCGATCACGCCGAGAGCCACCGCCGAGAATTCGCTGAAGTGGTGCACCTTGCGGGCGAAGACCATCGTCGCGGCGATCGCGCCGGGGCCGGCGAGCAGTGGGGTGCCGAGCGGCACCAGCGCGATGTTGGTCTCGCCGGCGGCGGTCTCCTCACCCTGCTTGCCGGTCAGCAGCTCCAGGGCGACGAGCAGGAGCAGCAGGCCGCCGGCACACTGCAGCGACGCCACCGAGATGCCGAGGTAGTCGAGGATCGCCTGGCCGAAGAAGGCGAAGACAGCGATCACCCCGAACGCCACCAGCACGGCCTGCCAGGCTGCCTTGCGGGCGGTGGCCTCCGAGCGGCCGGTGGTGAGCGACAGGAAGATCGGGATGGTGCCGATCGGGTCCATGATCACGAACAGCGTGACGAAGACCGAGACGAACAGGGTGCCGCTCAGCACGGCAGCACCACCTCGGGAGTACGCCGCCCGGCGGCCGCTGATGCGGTGGCAGCCCTCTCCAACAATCGGTGCAGCTCGTCGGGGTCGGTGGTGTTCACGCCCAGAGGATGACCGGTCTTCCCGGTGCCGTGGTAATCACTGGACCCCGTCGTGACCAGATCGAGATCCTTTGCGATCTCACGCAACGCTGCACGCTTGTCGGGGTCGTGATCCTGATGGTCGACCTCGATGCCGGAGAGGCCGAGCTCGGCGAGCGCGGCGAGCTGCTCCGCGTTCGGCTCGCGCCGTCGGCTGCGACCCCACGGATGCGCTATCACGCTCACACCGCCCGCCTTGGCGACCAGCGGGATGATCCGCTCCAGTGGCGCGTTGTAGCGGTCGACGAAGGCCGGCCGGCCCCACGCCAGATAGGTGTCGAACGCCTCGTCGCGGTGGCCGACGACGCCGAGTGCGACCAGCGCATCGGCGACGTGTGGCCGGCCGGTCGCGGCGGCGTCGGCCGAGTGCGCGTAGACGTCGTCGAGGGTGATCGGAACGCCCGCCTCCTGCAGCCGCGCCACCATCGTCGGGACACGGCCGCTCCGTCCGTCGAGGACGGCGTCGAGCTCGGCGACCAGTCCGGGAAGGGTCGGGTCGAGCAGGTAGGCGAGCAGGTGGACGCTGTGCCCGGCGTACTCGGTGCTGATCTCCATGCCCGGAACGACGGTGATGCTGTGCTCGACGCCGGCAGCCAACGCCTCGGACCAGCCGGCGGCGGTGTCGTGGTCGGTGAGGGCGACGACGTCTAGACCTGTCGCCGCCGCGGCCGCGACGAGCTCCGCCGGCGAATCGGTCCCGTCGCTCACTCGCGAGTGGGTGTGGAGATCGATGCGCACGCTGCGAGCGTACTCACCCGGCCCGGGTCACCAGCGCGTGTGTGGGCCACCGAAGGGAACCTCGACCAGCGCCATCCCGAGACCAGAGACATCGCGGAGCTGCCATTCCTCGTGCAGCAGCAGGATCGCCGACGCGGGTCGCATCACCAGCCAGAGCCAGCGGCCTGCGGCCTCGCCGACAGCCACCGAGCGATCCCACTCGCCGTTGACGTCTCCCGCCGCGTGATCGCCTCCTGTCCCATTGCTCGCGCTGCTCTCCCACGAGTCCACCGCCCACAGCGGCACTGGCTGGCTCCCGATCCGCAGCCGTGCGGCAGGTGGCCCCTCGCCGAGCCCGGTGCCTGCGTCGTCCCCCGGCGTACCGGCGCAGCGAGCACCCAGCCCGACACCGGCCTCCTCCGCCACGAGCAGTACGTCGACCGGTCCATCCAGCTCACTCGGACCCGAGACGCACGTCAGCGTCGCGGTGGCGCCGCGCTCGTCCCCGACGACGGCGAAGTCGGTCACCTCCCACCCGGGGCGCAACGGCCAGGGCAGGTAGGTCGGGAACGTGCCCGCCTGGTCGAGATGGGCGACGAAGCCGTCGTAGGTCGCCTCGGCCGGCCGCCACAGCGGGCGGACCGCACCGTGGTCCGGGCAGGACCACGATCCTGCCTCACCGACCCGGGCAACGGGCGTGGGGCAGCGCGGGCAACCGGGAGCCAGCGGCGGCATGCCCCCAACCGTCTCCCGCCGTGCGGCGACGGTCAAGAGGTGACATGACGCGCAGTGAACGGGTGCCCAGCGTCGGCGGCACCTCAGCTCCGGGTTGAACAGTTGTGCAGCGCCGTCAGTGGACACCTCGGGCTTTGCACAGATGTCCAGGTGTGCACAGATGCCCAGGAAGCGAGGAGGCCCCTGCGAAGGCTGCACACCCGTGCAGCGCACAGCACACGGCGTGCGGCGTGCGGTTCAGCTGTTCCAGGTCACCACGGCGGCTTGGCCGCGGTCATCGCCCAGGATGGACAGCGTCGCCGTACCAAGCAGGAGGAAACGCCCGAAGGACACCTCTTCATCGACCCACCGGGCCGCCAGCGCACGCAGGCAGTGGCCGTGGGCGAAGGCCAGCATGTCGCCTTCAAGAGCGCGAGCACGGGCGATGACCCGGTCGAGCCGGCTGGTGATCTCAGCTGCGGTCTCACCGCCGGGCGTGACGCCCGTCCAGATGCTCCACTCCGGATCTTGCTCCCGGATCTCGGCGGTGGTGACGCCCTCATAGTCGCCGTAGTCCCACTCGACCAGGTCCTCGTCGACGATCGCGTCGGGGAAGCCCGCCAGCTCGGCGGTACGCCGGGCCCGCTGCCGCGGGGAGGTCAGCACCTGCTCGAAGTCGTAGCGACCGAGCCGCGATATCAGCTTGCGGGCGTCCTCCTCCCCCGTCGGCAGCAGCGGCAGATCGGTGGTGGAGGTGTGCCGACCACTCTCACTCCACTCGGTGGCGCCATGTCGGACGAGAAAGAGAGCCATGCCGCGATTCTTCCAGCACGACGGGCGCCCAGGTGTCACGATGCGCCCCATGAACAGTCTGGGCCGCTCGCGGCGCGCCGCCCAGGTCGCCTTCGCTACCCAGGGCCTGGTCTACATCAGCCTCACCGTGCGGCTTCCCCGTTTCCAGGACCACTGGGGCATCTCCGACCTCGCCCTGTCGGGCCTGTTGCTGATGATGGTGCTGCTCGCCGGCGGTGGCTCCGTCGCGGCCGAGACCCTGGCGAAGCGGCAGCCCAGCGAACGCCTGCTGCGTGCCGGGCTGCTGCTGATCGCCATCGCGCTGCCGATCCTGACCACCGCCCCCACTCTGCCCGTCTTCGTCCTCGGCCTCGCCCTGTACGGCGTAGCTCTCGGCGTGGTCGACGCCAGCACGAACATGCAGGCCGTGGCGCTGGAGCACGCCGTCGGCCGGCCGATCCTGCCCTCGTTCCATGGCGCCTGGACGCTCGGCGGTGTGATCGGGAGTGCCTTGGGCCTCGCGCTGGGAGACGCGCCGCTGTGGATCGACGCCTTCCTCGCGGTGGTGCCGCTGGTCGCGGCGACGCTGCCGCTGCTGCCCCGGGTCGGCGCGACCGCCGACGTCGGTCTCGGCCCGATCCCCTGGCGGCCGATCGTGCTGGTCGGCATCGGGATGGCGCTGTTCTACATGGTCGACACCGCGTCCCAGACCTGGGGACCGATCTACCTCGACGACGTCTTCCCGACGCCACACCGCCTGGTCGCGCTGGCGACCTTCCCCTATCTCCTCGCCTCGCTGGCGCTCCGGATGGCCGGGGATCGCCTGGTCGCCCGGTACGGCGTCGTCCCCGTGCTGCGGATCGGTGCGCTGGTCGGCTGCGCGGCTCTCGCCGTGGTGGTCTTCGCGCCCACCTGGCCAGTGGCGGTACTCGGCTTCGCCGTCCTTGGCGGCGGAGTCGCGGTGATCGCACCGTTGAGCTTCTCCGCGGCGGCCAGGATCGCCGGAGGCAGCCCACGGCGGGTCGACGCGGTGATCGCCCGGCTCAACCAGTTCAACTACGCGGGCGCGCTGCTCGGCTCCGTGCTGACCGGGGCGATCGGCTCCGGCACGCTGCGGATCGGCTTCGCCGTACCGATGGTGCTGATCCTGGCGATCCTGCCGCTGGCGCGTGCCTTCGCAGCGGAGCCGGCCGCAGCCGCCGAGTGATCAGACCTGGTAGCCGAGCTGGCGGGCGCTCTCCCTGGCACCGTCGGTGACCGGGATGGCGACCACGGCCGTGCCGTAGGCGCAGATCTCGGTCCACACGTCGCCCATCTCGGAGGTGTCGTAGCGCATCGCGACGATCGCGTTGCCGCCGCGGTTGCGGGCCTCCTCGATCATCCGGTTCATCACCTCGTTACGGCTGTTGACGAGGTTCTGAGTCATCCCCTTGAGCTCGCCACCGACGAGGGACTTGAAGCCCGCGCCCAACTGCGAGAACGCGTTGCGGGAGCGGACCGTCAGGCCCATCACCTCGCCGCAGACGCGCTGGATCTCCCACCCGGGGATGTCGTTCATGGTCACCACCAGCATGGCGGTGAGGCTAGGGGCGTTGGCCGAGCTTGTCGAGGCACGTACGCCGAGCCCGTCGAGACACGCACGCCGAGCCTGTCGAGACACGCACGCCGAGCCCGTCGAGGCGCCTCGACAGGCTCGGCGAACGGAAGGCACGCCCGGCGAACGGAGAGTGGGCTCAGCACGGCAGCAGCGCCCAGTAGTCGAGATCGAGCAGTACGCCGGCGGCGTACTTCCCGTCCCCACCACGCAACGTCATCGACTCGTCACGTCCCTTGGTCGCCACCAGTCGCAACCGGACCGCGCCGACGCCAGGAGCAGAGGTCTCGGCCTTCTCGAGCACCTCACTCCAGGCGTAGACCGTGTCACCGGCGAACGCCGGAGCGACGTGCGACCCGGCGTTGATGGCGGCGATCAGCTGGGCGTTGGCCAGGCCGTTGAACGACAGCGCTCGGGCGAGCGAGATGACGTGGCCGCCGTAGACGAGCCGGTTGCCGTCGGGACGCGCCTCGGTGTTGAAGTGCACCTTGGCGGTGTTCTGCCACAGCCGGGTCGCCATCATGTGCTCGGCGTCGGTGAGCGTCACTCCGTCGACGTGGTCGATCCGCTCGCCGACCTGGTAGTCGTCGAACCGGTGCGGCTCGCCCGCGGCGGCGAAGTCGTAGGACGAGAAGTCCAGCCCCGCAGGGATCACCAGGTCCTCTGCCGCGACAGCCTTGGCCAGCTCCGGCAGGACAGTCTCCGGCGCGGGCGCATCCGCGGACCGCTTGTGCACCATCACCCAGCGAGCCCAGTCGATCGCCACCTCGCCACGCTGATTGGTGGCGGTGGAGCGGACGTAGACGACGCCGGACTTGCCGTTGGAGTTCTGCTTGAGCCCGATCACCTCGGAGCGGGTCGACAGCGTGTCGCCCGGCAGCACCGGCTGGTGGAAGCGGCACTCGGCGTACCCGAGGTTGGCGACCGCGTTGAGCGAGATGTCCGGGACGGTCTTGCCGAACGCGACGTGGAAGCCGATCAGCTCCTCCACCGGGTGCTGCTGCAGACCTACGGAGGCGGCGAACGCCGCCGACGACGGTACGGCGAAGCGCGTCGGGTAGATCGCGCCGTACAGCGCCCTGTCCCCCTCGGTGACGGTGCGAGGTGTGGCGTGCTCGATGACCTGGCCGACCTCGAAGTCCTCGAAGAAGTTTCCCGCCCAGGTCTTCGAGCCCACGGTCTTGGATCCGACGGAGCCGGCCATCAGGCCTTGTACTCCTTGAGCAGTTGACGACCGATGATCATCTTCTGGATGTCGGAGGTGCCCTCACCGATGAGCATGAACTTCACCTCGCGCATCAGCCGCTCGATCTCGTACTCCTTGGAGTAGCCGTAGCCGCCGTGGATCCGGAAGGAGTCCTCGACTACCTCATTGGCGTACTCCGAGGCGAGCATCTTGGCCATGCCGGCTTCCACGTCCACCCGGCCACCACTGTCCTTGAGGCGAGCAGCGCGGACCATCATCGCGTGGATGGTCTCGACCTTGGTCGCCATCTCGGCGAGGCGGAACAGGATCGCCTGGTGCTCAGCGATGATCTTGCCGAAGGTCTTGCGCTGCTGGGCGTAGGCGATGCCGAGCTCGAAGCCACGGATCGCCAGGCCACAGGCGCGGGCGGCGACGTTGACGCGGCCGACCTCGACCCCGTCCATCATCTGGAAGAAGCCCTTGCCCGGAGTACCGCCGAGGATCTGGTCGGCGGCGATCTGGTGGCCCTCGAGGATGAGCTCGGTTGTCTCGACGCCCTTGTAGCCCATCTTCTCGATCTTGCCCGGGACAGTGATGCCCTGGGCGGTCTCGCCGAAGCCGGCCTCCTTCTCCACGAGGAAGGTCGTCATGTTCTTGTAGACCGAGTCGGCGCCCTCGTCCGTCTTGGTCAGCAGTGCGACCAGCGTGGAGGAGGCACCGTTGGTCAGCCACATCTTCTGACCGGTGATCGCATACGAGCCGTCGTCCTGCTTGACCGCCTTGGTGGAGACCGCGGAGACATCCGATCCCAGCGACGGCTCGGACATCGAGAACGCGCCACGCACCTCCCCGGTTGCCATCCTGGGCAGGTACTTCTGCTTCTGCTCGTCGGTGCCGTGCTGCATCAGCAGATAGGCGACGATGAAGTGCGTGTTGATGACGCCGGAGACCGACATCCAGCCGCGGGCGATCTCCTCGACCACCAGCGCGTAGGTCAGCAGCGACTCACCGAGACCGCCGTACTCCTCGGGAATGGTCAGACCGAAGACGCCCAGCTCCTTCAGCCCGTCGACGATCTCCTGCGGATAGGTGTCGGAGTGCTCGAGGTCCTGCGCGACGGGGATGATCTTGTCCTCGACGAACTGATGGACGGTGCTGAGGATCTCCTGCTGGATGTCAGTGAGATCCTCGGTCTGAGCGAGACGCCCCATCACGCACTTCCCTTCTGCGGCTTCTGTGGTACGGCTTAGTTAACGCTGGAGTAACCAACGCGCGGCTCAGTATGTCGAGGGACACATCGATCCGATAGCCAGTGTGATCCTTTTCGCTCCGCTGGGGACGCTGGCTAGCATCGTGGCTTCGGGACCGAGGAGCGAGCGACCTCGTCCAACCATGCTCGTTCCCGGAGAGGAGGCGATGCGTGGGCGACCAGGGCGGCGGCAAGCGGCGCCTCGAGCCGGTACGGCGAGGGCGACCTGGCCTCCGTGTCGCCGGCGGCGTGCTCGGCCTGCTCCTGGCCGTGGGCCTGATCGTCGACGTGACCGTCGGCGGCCCCGTCAGTGGCATGTTCAGCACCACGAGCAGTGCCGCCGACCAGAGCGGGCAGGGCACCGGCACCACGCCGGACGGCTCCGAAGCCACCAACCCGAGCACTACCAACCCGAGTCCGTCCGCGCCGGCGACAGTGGTGCCAGGTGTCCGTCTGGAACGCCACATCCCGACAGCGGCCGAGCTGGACAAGAAGTTCGCCAAGCAGGGCCTGGAGCGGGTCGGCGCCGGCGCGATGGAGGAGACCAGCTTCAACGTCTCATCCTTCAACGTGCTCGGCGCACAGCACACCAGCACCAAGCACAGCGCCCATCCGCGCTGGGCGACGGGCGCCTCCCGGATGAGCCGGGTGGTCGGTCTGCTGCGCAACTACGACATCAGCGTGGTCGGCTTCCAGGAGTTCGAAGTGCCGCAATATCACGCGTTCCTCAGCCAGACCGGCGATGCCTGGGGCGTCTACCCGGGCGACTCGCTGGGCAGCCAGCCCACCGACGACTCGATCGCCTGGCGGAAGAGTGACTGGACGATGGTGAAAGCCGACACCACCGCGATCCCCTACTACGGCCCCGACATCCCGATGCCGCACGTGCTGCTGCGCAACACTCACACCGGCCGCGAGGTGTGGTTCGCGAACTACCACAACGCCTCCAACGACTACGGCAATGCGCAGGGCAAGCGCGACACGGCGGTGCGGATCGAGGCGGCGTTGGTCAAGCAGCTCTCCGCAGACGGGACGCCGGTGATCGAGACCGGCGACTACAACGACAGGCAGCGCGCTGCCTGTCCGATGATGAGCCTGGGCGACGTACATGCCTCGGACGGTGCGACGGACGATGGCAGCTGCTCCGTCCCGATGAAGCCCTACCCCACCGTCGACTGGGTCTTCGGCACCTCGGCGGTCTCCTTCAGCGGGCACGTCGCCGACTGGAGCACCCGCGACCGGCAGATCAGCGATCACGAGATGATCCGGACCAGCGCCTCGATCGCCCCTCGCACCGACGACCCGTCCTGCATCACCCGGAAGGTGAGGGGCAAGAAGCTGCACTGGTGCCCGAAAGGTTGAGGAGTCACTTTCTGCGGGTCGAGTGGTCAGCCACGTGGACACTCGAGCCGCGAAATGTGACCTCTCGACCTCAGAGGCCGGAGTGGTAGCCCTCGACCAGCTCGCGCACCTTCTCCTGGTCGCCGCTGGCCAGCGGGACGAGCAGCTGGGTGACCAGGTCGGTCAGCTCGGCGACCCGCAGGTTGACGTTGCGGCACTCCTGCACCTCGGCCTCGAGCTCGGCGACGCGCCGCTCCAGGTCACCGCAGCTCTCGCCGCTGCGCACTGCTCGGCTCAGCCGGTCCTTGATGCTCATGCTTGTGCTTCTCCTCCGGTGCTCGGTCCGGTGCTCGGCCAGTCGGCGACGATACGGCAGGTGACTGAGGAGCCGGTCCCGGCCGAGATGGACACCGGCTCGCGGCTCAGGATGCGGGCACCCGCCGCACGGAGCGCGCTCTCGACCTCCTCGGGGTCGACGGCGCGCAGGAGCCGCAGCCGCTCCGGGTAGCCGTCATCGCCCCAGGCGGTCAGGAACTCGACGTAGAGCCGGCCGCTGCCGCCCTGCGCGAGGGCTGCCCCGAGCTCGGCCAGCCGTGCCGACGGTTCGCCATCCACGGCGATCGAGTCGACCAGGTGACGCGCGGAGAGCACCCGCCGGGCGGGCAGCGCCAGTCCCGTGTACGCCGCCACCGCCGCATGGTGCCGCCGCTCCAGCAGGTTGAAGGTCCAGAACAGCATCTTGGTGTTCTCGGCGTGCTGCGACTCCTGGCGCCGGAAGGAGCGCTCGTGTACGTCCAGGCCGAGCGCGGGGACGCCATGGCGCTGCGCCATCGCCGCCACGTCACGCCCACGGCCACAGCCGATGTCGACGAACGAGCCGAGGTCGGGCTCCTGGTCGGCGATCCAGCGCACGAGATCCGAGGGGCCGCCGCCACGGTCGAAGGAGCCGACGGCGTACGCCCTGTCCCATTCCTTGCGACTGGTGCGGATCCCGCGGAACCAGCCGGAGAGGCGGCGAGTGGTCGAGCGCGGCGTCTCGAACTTGTACGCCGGGTCGGGCACCCGCCAACTGGGACCGTACGTGACCGAGAGGAACCTGTCGGTGTCCGCGGGGACCGGGAACTCGCGGCCCTCGAGCGTGGCGGTGCCGAGCGGGAACATCCACTCGCGCTGGAACGGCGCCCGGATCTCCCCCATCAGGTGGAGGTGGCCGTCGCGCATGAAGCCGCCGAAGACGTCGAGCCCGCGCAGGCTGCCGTCGCTCTCCGTGACCAGGATCTTGAACGCACCACCGGAGTAACGGGTGGTGCGGTAGCCGAGTGCGGTCAGATCGCGCTGGATCCGGAACGACTCGAGCACCACGTCGGCGGGCTCGCTGTGCCGGGAGACGTAGCCGAGGTCAGCGTCGGAGTCGTGACCGATCAGTCGGCCGCCCCGGACCGCGCCGAGCAGGGTGCCGTAGGCGAGGAAGCCCTCGATCCCGACCTTCCCGAGCGCCCTGATGACCTCGTCGATGGCGTCCATCAGCGGCGCGACGTGCTCGGCGCTGCGACCGGCGAAGGTCTTGACGCGGCGGTTGTCCTTGTCCAGTGCAAGCGGGTTGCCCTGCTTGTCGACCACCGCGATCCGACGCTCGGCGGTGCCGAGACGGACCTCCTCGTCGTACACCGCGGTCTCGCTGCCGTGCTCGTTGAGGCTGAGCCGGGTGGTGCCGTCGAGGAACGCGCGCAGCGACTCGGGCCAGGAGACCAGGTGGCCACCCTCTCGGGCGAGACCGTCGCGGTGCAGCCAGAACGACCAGATCCGGCGCCCGTCGAAGCAGACGTCGAGGATGACCTCGCGCGTGGAGCAGGCGCGGATGCCCTCGTCGTCCACTCGGACGTCAGTGACAGGCATGGGGAGCAGTGTAGGCGCAGCGAGTGAGGCCACCGAGCTTGCTCGTGTGTGCCGAGCGAGCAAGCCATGCCGCGCGGAGCGCGGTGGGCGCAGCGGAGCGCGGCCTGGGTGGCGTCAGGCTCACGGCAGGGTCGCGGTGGCGGCGTAGAACGGATGGTCGGTGGCAGCCCGGACCAGGCCCGAGTGGTCGAAGATCGGGTCGGAGAAGGTGACGTCGGGCGTGCCGAAGATCCAGTCGATCGGCGTGTTGCCGCCGAACACGGGCGGGTTGCAGCGGCCACCGGTGTTGGTGCCGCCGTACGCGGCGTGCAGCGGCGCGTGCGCAGTGAAGTAGCAGTACGCCGGCTCGCGCTCGTTGAGGTCGCCGGTGAAGATGACCGGGATCTTGTAGGCGTGCATCTGCTTGATCAGCTGCACCTCACGGTCCATGGCGCTGGTCCGGTTGGCCTGCTGGTGGTGGTACTTGTAGGTGTCTGCCGAATTATGGACGTTGAAGAAATAGACCTCCTTGCCCGTCCGGCGGTCCTTGAGCAGCACCACCGGCATGTCGACCAGGGCGCCGTTGAAGTAGGGCACCCGGACGGTCTGCTCCTGCATCACCTCGAAGGCATCGGTGCGCCAAGCGATCGCATCGCGGGTGTCGCCGGACAGATCGGGGTAGATCTGCCAAGCCCCGCCCATCTCCTTCAGGAACGTCTTGGCCTGGATGGTCTCGAACTCCTGCAGCCCGACCACCTGTACGTCGTGGTTCTTCAACACCGTGACGGAGCGCCCCATCCGGGTCGCACCGTCGGGACGGGAGGCCTCGTCACCCCGGCCCCCGGTATGGCTGTCGCCGAGGACGTTGAAGGTCGCGACCCGGAACGTGGCCGGCTGCTGGGCGGCCAGCGACTGGGCCTGCGCAGCCAGCGAGGACTGCAGCGCGCCGGCGCCCGGCGCGGCTGTCCCGGCCGGGGTCGTGGGGGGCGCGGAGGCCGAGCCCGTCGGCGTCGCGCTCGGGCTGACCGACGGATAGGGGTTGCCGACGGCGGTCTGCGGATAGGTCGGTGCCGTGCTCGGGGAGGAGGTGCCGGCCTGGTCGCTGCTGCCGTGCATGTGGACCTGGAGCACGACCACCCCGGCCACGATCAGGACGAGCACCCCGATCAGTACGGCGTCCAACAGACGAGGACGTCGCCGCGTCATCAGACCCCCTCTTCGCAGTGCTCTTCACAGCCAGGACGTGGCGACCATTGGACCACGCCACAGCGATCCGACGTACTCTCGCACGCATGCGTCTCGGAGCATCTGTCCTCGCCGGCGTGGCGACGTCGGCCCTCAGCGTCGGTCTTCTCAGCGTCGGTCTCCTCAACGGCGTCCCGCCTGCCTCAGCGGACTCGACAGCGGTCGGTACGGCGCCGGACCGCCAGTCGTCGCCGACCGCTGCCAGCACGTCGCTGAGGATCGCCACCTTCAACGTGCTCGGCAACAGCCACACCAAGCCGAAGGGCGATGAGGCCAACCGGCCCTCGGGCAAGAAGCGGATGAAGCTGGCTGTCCAGGCCATCAACGAGGGCAAGCCCTCGATCATCGGCTTCCAGGAGATGGAGGGTGTCCAGTACAAGGCGTTCACGTCGCTCACCGGCGGCGCCTACGCCACCTATCCGGGCCCGGAGAGCGACCAGCTCGTGGTCGCCAACAACCTCGCCTGGCGCACCGACACCTGGCGGCTGCTGTCGGCGACGACGTTCACCGTGCCCTACTTCTACGGCAAGTACTCCCGCCGGCCGCTGGTGCTGCTGCAGAACGTGCACACCGGCCAGGCGGTGCACGTCATGAACACGCACAACCCGGCCGACGTCCGCGGCAACGCGCAGCAGTGGCGCAACCAGGCGGTCGCTCTCGAGGGCGCCCTGGTCACCCGGCTGCGCTCCACGCACCCCGACATCCCGGTGCTCTTCACCGGCGACATGAACGACTGGGCCGACTTCTACTGTCAGATGACAGCCCGGTCGCCGATGCACTCGGCGTACCCGCTCTCGGCGACGCCGCCGTCCTCGGCGTACCCCTCCTGCTACGTCCCGCGCTTCACTGTGCCGAAGGGCCAGAGCCCCAACCCGATCGACTGGATCATGGGCACCCCGGACGTGACCTTCAGCGGCGCTACCCGACTCAAGGACACCACCGTCGCGACTGCCAGCGACCACCCGCTGTACTGGGCCGACGCCACCATCCGTCACACCGCGCCGCCTTCGAGCGGCATCTCCCATGTCGTGACGATCGATGCCGAGGGCCTCACCGCGAAGGCGCTCACCAAGGCGGGCGGCGCCGATGCCAGGTTCCTCAACGCCCTGCGCGCCTCCGGCACCTCGACGCTCAATGCCCGCACCGAGCCGGACAGCACCCGCGTACTCCCCAACGCGATCGGCATGCTCACCGGCCGCAAGGTGCTCAAGGCCGGGGGCGGCCACGGAGTGAAGGGCGGCGACGACGGCCGTACCGTCGCCAGGCACGCCAAGGGCTACGTCCGCTCGGTGTACGACGTCGTCCACGACGCCGGTCGTTCGACCGCCCTCTACTCCAGCGACCCCGGCGCCGCGATGATCAAGCGCTCCTGGACCAAGCACGGCGCCAAGGACAAGGTGGGCGCCAACAACGGCAGGAAGAAGATCAACAAGACGGTGATCAAGCCCAGCGACAAGTTGCTGCTGACGTCGTTCCGCAAGGGCGCGAAGCACCTGAAGTCGTTTACCTTCGTCCAGTTGACCGATGCCGTCCGCGCCGGCGAGCACAAGGGCTTCAAGAGCAAGGGCTACCGGAAGGCAGTCAAGCGGGTCGACCACCGGATCAAGAAGATCGTGCGGACGATCCAGGCGAACCCGAAGACCGCGTCGAACACGATGATCGTCGTCACCGCCAGCGCCGGCGGCAAGGGTCACTCGACCGCCGGGATGAAGAAGGCCGACTACCGCGTGCCGTTCATCGTGTGGGGCCATGGGGTGCCGGCCGGCCAGGACATCTACGCCCTCAACCCAGGTCTGCTGAGCCCCGGCTCGGGCAACGCGGGCCTGACGGTCGGGCAGCCGGTCCGCAACGCGATGGTCGCCGATCTGGCCACCTCGGCGCTGCGGCTGCCGCCGGTGCCGGGGAGCATGTTCGACAGCGGCCAGGACCTCAACGTCCTCCATGCGCCGCAGTCCACTCTGCCTCGCGACCCCGCCGCCAGGCGGAGGACGGATCGCTGATCGCTCGCTGACACAACAGATCGCGGCTGCCCCGGTGCCACCGAGGCAGCCGCGATCTCGTCCGGCCGGTAGCGTGTCGCCGTGAGCACCACTCCTATCCGCGTCTACGCCGCCCGCATGGTCGGCCTGCCGATCTTCGACCCCCAGGGCGATCAGGTCGGCAAGGTGCGCGATCTGGTGGTCTCGATGCGCCG
>Ga0164242_10002964_pt1 | contig 19449 bp, 18 predicted proteins | sample OricomgcompostMG_FD_108783 | JGI IMG/M metagenome (GOLD analysis project Ga0164242, IMG submission 108783) | Miracle-Growth compost microbial communities from Emeryville, California, USA - Original compost - Miracle growth compost (MG) ... | reverse complement strand
GATGCTGACGCGCACCGGATCGGAGAGGAAGCGGCCGCCGAGATCGGCGATGGCGGGCGGCATGGTCGCCGAGAAGAACAGGCTCTGGCGCTTGGCGGGCAGCAGCTTGTCGATCCGCTTCAGGGGATGGATGAAGCCGAGGTCCATCATCTGGTCGGCCTCGTCGAGCACGAAGATCTCGACATCGCGCAGGTGGAAGGCGCGCTGGTCGATGAGATCGAGCAGGCGACCCGGCGTGGCGACGAGGATGTCGACGCCGCCCGCCAGCGCGCGGACTTGACGGCCGATCGGCATGCCGCCGAACACCGTCTCCACCGAGAGGCGGAGGAAACGGCCGTAGGTGCGGAAGCTGTCGGCGATCTGGGCGGCGAGCTCGCGGGTGGGCGAGAGCACCAGCATCCGGCAGCTCTTGATCGGGCGGGGCTTCGGATTGCCGGCGAGATAGTGGAGCGAGGGCAGCGCGAAGGCCGCCGTCTTGCCGGTGCCGGTCTGCGCGATGCCGCACAGGTCACGCCCTTCGAGCAGCGGCGGGATCGACTGGAGCTGGATCGGCGTGGGGGTGGAATAATTCTTGGCGGCGAGCGCCTTGAGAATGGGCTCGGCGAGGCCAAGATCGGTGAATTGGGTCAAGTGGAAAAACTCACATGCAAAGCGGGCCGCGGCCGACGCCGTCAACGGGCGCGGCCGGGGAACGCGGGGTTCTGAAACGACCCGCGTGAAGGGAAGCCTCGTGCAAATCGCGTCGCGCCACCGGCCGGCGTCGCTCTCAAGCGACGCTATCACGCTGCCGATGCCAAAAGGCGGCGATCCGTTCGCCGCGCGCTTCGCTGCGGCGCACATGGACCCGATCGTTGCGGATTGCAACCCGTGATCCCCTTTTCCCCTATTGTAGAGCTTCACCAAACGGCCGCTTCGCTGCATAGCGAAAAGGGAATCGACAGGAATGATACGGGGCGAGGCATGGCGGAGCGGCATTACGACATCCTGATCGTGGGCGCGGGGCATGGGGGATCGCAGGCGGCGATCGCGCTGCGCCAGCGCAAGTTCGAAGGCTCGATCGGGGTGATCGGGGAGGAGCCGGAGCTTCCTTACGAACGCCCGCCGCTCAGCAAGGACTATCTGGCCGGCGAAAAGGGCTTCGAGCGCATCCTGATCCGCCCCGCCGCCTTCTGGGAGGAGCGCGGGGTCGATATGTTGACCGGCCGCCGGGTGGTTGCTGTCGATCCGAAGGCGCACGAGGTCGCCACCGAAAGCGGCGAGCGGATCGGCTACGGGCATCTGATCTGGGCGGCGGGCGGCCATGCGCGGCGGCTGGCCTGCTCCGGCCACAGCCTCGCCGGCGTCCATGCGGTGCGCAGCCGTGCCGATGTCGATCGGATGATGGGCGAACTCGTCTCCACGACCCGCGTCGCGGTGATCGGCGGCGGCTATATCGGGCTTGAGGCGGCGGCCGTGCTGACCAAGCTCGGCAAGCAGGTGACGGTGCTTGAGGCGCAGGAGCGCGTGCTGGCGCGGGTCGCGGGCAAGGCGCTGTCGCGCTTCTACGAGGCCGAGCATCGCGCGCACGGGGTCGACGTGCGGCTGGGCGTCACGGTCGAATGCATCGAGGAGCGGGACGGCCGCGCCTGCGGGGTGCGGCTGGCGGGCGGCGAGATCGTGCCCGCCGAGATGGTGATCGTCGGCATCGGTATCCTTCCCGCGGTCGAGCCGCTGCTGGCGGCGGGCGCGGAGGGCGGCAACGGCGTTGCGGTGGACGAGCACGGCCGCACCTCGCTGCCCGACATCTTCGCGATCGGCGACTGCGCGCTCCACGCCAATGCGTTCGCGGGCGGCACGCCGATCCGGCTCGAATCGGTGCAGAACGCGCACGACATGGCGGCGAATGTCGCCAAGGCGCTGACCGGCGCGCCGGAAGCTTATCATGCGGTGCCCTGGTTCTGGTCCAACCAATATGATCTCAAGCTCCAGACGGTCGGCCTCTCGATCGGGCATGACGAGGAGGTGCTGCGCGGCGATCCCGCCTCGCGCGGCTTCTCGATCGTCTACCTGAAGGAGGGCCGGGTGATCGCGCTCGACTGCGTCAACGCGGTCAAGGATTATGTCCAGGGCCGCACCTTGGTGACGGGGGGCAAACGACTCGCGGCGCAAGCGCTCGCCGATGCCGCGACGCCGCTCAAGGAACTCGCCTGATTCGTTGCGACATGGTTAACGAGGCGCTCACCAACCCCGTTCACCGTGACTTGAACGCCACTGTCTAACCGGAACGGCATGTGGAAAGTGTCCGGAATCGATGAAATGAGGCGAATCGACTCGACGCACGGTCGTTTCGGGGATCATCATCATCGCGTGTTTGTGTTTGCGTTCCTTGTTGCGGCGCTGGCCTTGCTGGCGCCGGTTGCCCCCGCGGGCGCGACCGCGATCAGCGACATCGCGGTCGACGGGAACACGATAATCTTCCGTTTCGACGATGCAGTGAAAGGCGCGCAGGCCTTCGTGCTGAACGCGCCCTATCGTCTCGCGGTCGATTTCGCAGGCGGGGTGGACGCGGGTGATGCAACTGCTTCGGGCGGGCCGGTGGTGCGCACGCGCAGCGGTCAGCCCAGGGCGGGCGTCACCCGCGTCGTCTTCGATCTCGACGGACCCAATGTCGTCCGCTCGGCCAGGCTCGGCCCGGACGGGCGATCGTTGACCCTCAAGCTCGCCGACGCCAGCCCCAAGGAGTTCAGCCAGGCGGCACGCGCCGGGCGCACCACCTACGGAACGCCGATGGCGCTGACCGGCGGGGGCGGGACGGGGCCGCAGGGCGTGACCGTGCCGCTCGATCCCCCCGATCCCTATCGCTTGCCCAATCCGCCGATCGAGGGTCGCCGCGGCAAGCCGCTGGTGGTGATCGACGCGGGCCATGGCGGCCACGATCCGGGCTCGCTTTCCGCCGACGGTCGCTATCAGGAGAAAGACGCCGCGCTGGCGATGGCGCTCGCCATCCGCGACGAGCTGCTCAAGACCGGCCGCGTGCGCGTGGCGATGACGCGCACCAGCGATCGCTTCCTGACCCTGGTGGACCGGCGCGAGATACCGCGTCGGCTGGACGCCGACCTGTTCATCTCGGTCCATTGCGACAGCGCGCCGGGATCGGGCGCGCGCGGGGCGACCGTCTATACGCTCTCCGAATCCTCCTCGGACCGCGTCGCGGCGCGGCTGGCGGCGCGGGAGAACAAGGCGGACGTCATCAACGGCGTCGATCTCGACAAGCAATCGAGCGCCGTCTCCTCGATCCTGATCGATCTCACCCAGCGCGAGACGATGAACGTCTCCTCGCGCTTCGCCGACCTGCTCCAGCGCGAGCTTTCGGATCAGGGGGTGGATTTCAAGACCACTTATCACCGCTTCGCCGGGCTCGCCGTGCTCAAGGCGCCCGATGTGCCGGCGGTGCTGCTCGAGACCGGCTACATGTCCAACCCGGACGATCTCAAGCTGCTTTTCTCGAAGAGCTATCAGCACGAGATCGCGGTGGGCGTAACGCGTGCCGTGGAGGCCCATTTCGCCCGGCGGCTGGCCGAAGCGCAGGTCGCCTCGCGGGATTGAGCAAGACGCCCCATTCTCCTCCGTTCGCCCCGAGCGAAGTCGAGGGGCCGAACCCGGCGGAGCCGAGGCCCGCCGTGGCTGCCTCCAACGGTGTGCCTCGACTGCGCTCGGCACGAACGGAAGGGCAATAGCAACGTCCACCACCCGCCGCACGGGCGCTTCCAAAGCGCGGCGAAGCTGCTAGACCGCGCCCCTGATGAGTGACGAGGCGGACACGGGCGGGCGAATCCGTATCAGGCGGGGCGGCGAGGCGATCGGGCGGCTGTGGCGGTCGCGCTGGATCAAGGCGCTCGTCGCGCTGATCGGGCTGATCCTGATCGCGTGGCTGGCGATCTGGCTGGTGTTCGCGCGCGATCTGCCCTCCACCAACAAGCTGCTGACCTACGAGCCGGCGCTGCCCACCAATATCCGCGCCTATGACGGCACGCCGATCTACAGCTTCGCGCGCCAGCACCGGATCGAGCTTTCCTACGACGAGTTTCCGCCGCTCCTGGTCGACGCCTTTATCTCGGCCGAGGACAAGACCTTCTTCAAGCATCATGGCATCGATTTCGGCGGACTCGCCGGGGCGGTGATCGATTATGTCAGCAAGATGGGCAGCGGCGAACGCGCCCGGGGCGGCTCCACCATCACCCAGCAGGTCGCCAAGAACCTGCTCACCGGCAATGAATATTCGGTGCGCCGCAAGATCCGCGAGGCGATCCTCGCCTGGAAGATCGAGAATGTGCTGACCAAGCAGCAGATCATCACCATCTACCTCAACCAGATCTTCCTTGGCCGCAACGCCTATGGCGTGGAGGCCGCCGCCCAGGCCTATTTCAACAAGGATGTGAAGGATCTGACGCTGCCGCAGATCGCCTATCTCGCGATCCTGCCCAAGGCGCCTTCCAACTACACGCCCGAGCATGATGCCGAGCGCGCGCTGGCCCGCCGCTCCTATGTGCTGCATGAGATGCGCAAGAACGGCTATATCACCGCCGCGCAGGAAGCCGCCGCCAACGCCTCCCCCTTGGGCGCGGTGCCCCGCAACGCACCCAGCGCCGACGACGAGCATAAGCGCGGCTATTTCATCGAGGAAGTGCGTCGCGAGCTGATCGACAAGTTCGGCGAGACGGAGGATGACGGCCCCTACAGCGTCTATGCGGGCGGCCTGTGGGTCCGCACCTCCTTCGATCCCAAGATGCAGGTGGAGGCCGCCGACGCGCTGCGCGACGAGTTGGTGCGCTACGACAACGGCCACGGCTGGACGGGGCCTGCCAAGCACATTGATCCGGGCGAGGGCTGGCTCGGCCGGCTGCGCTCCGCGAATGTCGGCACCGGCTATGCCGACTGGAAGGCGGCGGTGGTGCTCTCCAAGGGCGGCGGCGAGGCGAAGCTCGGGTTCGAGGACGGATCGACCGGAACCATGTCCTCCGGCGCAGCCTCGATGCCCAAGCGCGGCGTGGGCGGCAGTGCCTATAATTTCCTGAAAGCCGGGGACGTGATCGTCGTCACCAAAGCCGGGAGCGGCTGGGCGCTGCGCTCGATCCCGAAAATCTCGGGCGGCATGGTGGTAGAGAATCCGCACACGGGCCAGGTGATGGCGATGCAGGGCGGCTTCGATTTCAAAGGGCAGCCTTTCAACCGCGCGACCCAGGCGATGCGCCAGCCCGGCTCCACCTTCAAGCCGATCGTCTATTCGGCCGCGCTCGACAATGGCCTCACCCCCGCCTCGATCGTGGTGGACGGGCCCTTTTGCGTCTATCAGTCGGCCGCGCTCGGCACCAAATGCTTCCGCAACTTCGAAGGCGGCTATGCCGGCCCGCGCACGATGCGCTGGGGTCTCGAGCAATCGCGCAACCTGATGACGGTGCGCATCGCCAACCAGATCGGCATGGACAAGATCGTGGCGATGGCGAAGAAGCTCGGCATAGGCGATTATCCGCCGGTGCTGGCGATCTCGCTGGGTGCGGGCGACACCACCGTGCTCAAGCTGGTCAACGCCTATGCGGCGATGGACAATCTCGGCCGCCAGATGCCGCCGACCCTGATCGATTATGTGCAGGATCGCCACGGCAAGGTGATCTGGCGCGCCGACACGCGGCCGTGCGACCGCTGCAACATGCCCGATTGGGACGGCAAGCCCATGCCGCGCCCGCCGGTGCGCGGACGACAGGTGATGAACGCGATGACCGCGTCGCAGATCCTCCACATGATGGAGGGCGTGGTGAAGCGGGGCACGGCGGTGCGGCTCAAGAATTTCGGGCGTCCGCTGTTCGGCAAGACCGGCACCACCACCGGTCCCACCAATGTCTGGTATATCGGCGGCTCGGCCGATCTCATCGCCGGCCTCTATATCGGCTATGATCAGCCGCGCCCGCTCGGCCACTATGCGCAGGGCGCGACGATCGCCATCCCCGTCTGGCAGCAGTTCGCCACTGCCGCGATGAAGAACATGCCGGTGGTGCCGCTGCCGATCGCGCCGGGCATCCGGCTGGTGCGGATCGACCGCCACACCGGGCGACGCGTGTTCGGGGCTTGGCCCTCGAACGATCCGCTTTCGCCCATCATCTGGGAGCAGTTCAAGCCGGCGACGGAGCCCAAGCGCACCATCAAGCGCGAGACCGCGATCAAGGAATCCCCCAAGACCAACGCCCCGCCCCCGCGCGACAGCGAATTCCTGCTGAGGGAGGGCGGGATTTACTAGAGCAGACGATCACAAATTCGCATCCTTCCCACACGCGTCCGTCACAATGGCTTGCCGAAGCGAGCGCACGCTCCCCATCTTGAGCCATGCCCCCCTTCGCTGGCATGACGCAGTTTGACTATCGGAGTTTCCCATGCGCGCCGAAGCGCAAGCCCATGTCGATACGATCAACGCCGCGATGGCGCTCGTCCGCCGTTTCCTCGATTGGGAGCGCGCGCTCAGGCGTCTCGACGAGCTGAACGCGCGGGTGGAAGACCCGTCGCTCTGGAATGATCCCAAACAGGCGCAGGCGATCATGCAGGAGCGTCGCCGCCTCGACGAATCGATCGCGGCGGTGAACGCGATCGAGCGCGAGCGCGACGATACCGTCGAACTGATCGCAATGGCCGAGGCCGAGGGCGACGCCGAGATGGAGGCGGAGGCCAACGCCAGCCTCGCCCAGCTCGCCGAGCGCGCCGAAACCGACAAGGTGAAGGCGCTGCTCGCCGGAGAGGCCGACGCCAACAACACCTATATCGAGGTCAACGCCGGCGCAGGCGGCACCGAAAGCCAGGATTGGGCCGAGATGCTCCAGCGCATGTACACCCGCTGGGCCGAGCGGCACGGCATGAAGGTGGAGCTGATCGACTATCACGCCGGCGAGCAGGCGGGCATCAAATCCGCCACCATGATGCTCAAGGGCGAGAACGCCTATGGCTGGGCCAAGACGGAGAGCGGCGTCCACCGCCTTGTCCGCATCTCGCCTTACGACAGCTCGGCGCGCCGCCACACGAGCTTCGCCTCCGTCTGGGTCTATCCCGAGGTCGACGACGATATCGACATCCAGATCAACGAGAGCGAGCTCAGGATCGACACCTACCGCTCTTCCGGCGCGGGCGGGCAGCATATCAACACGACCGATTCGGCGGTGCGCATCACCCATCTGCCGACCGGCATCGTTGTCGCCTGCCAGAATCAGCGATCACAGCACAAGAACAAGGCGGAAGCCTATAAGCAGCTTCGCGCGCGCCTCTACGAGCATGAGCTGCGAAAGCGCGAGGAGGAGGCCAACGCCGTCAATGCCACCAAGACCGATATCGGCTGGGGCCACCAGATCCGCTCTTACGTGCTCCAGCCCTATCAGCTCGTGAAGGATCTGCGCACCGGCGTCACCTCCACCGCGCCGTCGGACGTGCTGGACGGCGCGCTCGATCCCTTCATGGCCGCCGCGCTCTCGCAGAAGGTGACGGGCGAGGCGGTGGAGGTGGAGGACGTGGATTGAGGGCGCGCGCCGCCCTCGCGCTGGCGGCCGCCGTCGCGTTGCCGGCGGCGCTTTCCGCCTGCGGATCGAGCCCCGCGCCCAAGCCCGATTTCCCGCGCGACGCGGACGGTTTCCCGCTCCCCGCCCGGCCCGTCGCCAGCATCGTCAGCGATCGCTGGTCGACCGAGGCCGATCGCGATCGCGCGGGCGAGGCCCCGTCGGTGATGAACAAGGCGGGCGTCAAGCGCGGCATGACAGTGGCGGATATTGGCGCGGGCGAAGGCTATTACACCATCCGCCTCGCCGCGCGCGTCGGCCCCAAGGGGCGTGTGCTGGCCGAGGACATCGTGCCCGCCGTCACCGAGCATCTCGCCGAGCGCGTGGCGCGCGAGCAGCTCGATAATGTCAGCGTCCGGCTGGGCGATCCGGCCAATCCCAAGCTGCCGGTCAACAGCTTCGATCGCGTGATGATGGTGCATATGTATCACGAGATCAAACAGCCCTACGAGTTCCTGTGGAATCTCCGGCCCTCGCTCACCCGCACGGGGCGCGTGGTGGTGGTGGACGCGAACCGCCCCACCGATCGCCACGGCACGCCCCCGGCGGTGCTCAAATGCGAGTTCGAGGCAGTGGGCTACAAGCGCGTCATGCAGACGCCGATGCCCGCGGCGGGCGGCTATCTGGCGATGTTCGAAGCGGTCGGCCCCCGGCCGACGCCGCACTCCATCCGCCCCTGCGATGCGGCGGGGCGGGTGCTGTAGCGGCTTGCGAACGCGTTACCGCCCGACGCTGCGCCAAGGGGTCGCGTCGATCGCGCTGACGTTGAGCAGCAAACTCACGCGCTTGTTGGGAAAGTCGATCGACACGCGGCGGAAGCCGCGCAACAGATCCATGCCGAGCAGCATCGAAGGCTGGTTGCGCAGCTGGAAGCGATCGAAGGCGTCGGCGTCGCAGAAGGCGGCGACGATATTGCGCACCTTGATCGAGCCGATGCGGATGTCGCCCGCCGAAGCATAAATGGCCGGCACCTCGCGCCCGGTCACATCATGAATCTTCACGGGGTAGGTCTGCCAATTGCGGCGGCGGAGCAGCTTGGCGCGGAGGTTATTATTGCCGATCGTCACGGCGCTGCCGGTATCGACGATGGCATAGATACGCTGTCCGTTGGCGTCCGCATTGACCAGCACCAGTTCGCCGAAGCGCCGCTTGGCGGTGACGACGATCTCATTGGGCGCGGTATGCGGATGATGCTCCTCCGAATGATAGATGGTCATCCGGTTCTTGTCGAAATCGAGCACCACGCGCTTGTCGGCGAGCACGTCGATGCCGAGGATGCCGAGCGCCCCGAGATCGCCTTCGCGCAGCACCGGCGCCATGATCGTGGTCGGCGGCAGGCCGCCGATGCTGAGCCTGTCGATCCGCGCGCTCGGCACCGTGCTCGTCCCGCCGACGCTATGGATCAGAACGGGACCGTTGGAGGGAAGGCCGAGCAGGCGGGCGAGGCTGCCCGAGATCACGGTGCGGCTCGCGCCGCTGTCGACGATGAAGGGGAAAGGCCCCGCGCCGTTGATCGTCACCTCGACCGACATGCGCGTCTCGACCGGGATCAGCTTCACCGCCGTGCTGCCGGCAGGCAGCTCGGAAATGTCGGGCGGAGGCGGCGAGACCAGCGGAATGGCCTCGTCCGACGCCGGAGCGGCAGGCGAGGGTACAGGCTGAGCAGTGGCGGAAAGCAGCAATGCGGACAACGCGAACGCGGACAATATCATCGCCGTCCCCTCCCCCGGGAAACGGCGATGCTAGCGGGATCGGCGGGAACGGCAAGGGCGGCGCGCGATCATTCGGCCGCGATCGTAGCATCCTCCTGCTCGCGTTCGCGCTCGGTCGCCTGGCGCGCCCACATCTCGGCGTAGAGGCCGCCGAACGCGAGCAGTTCGGAATGCGTGCCGCGCTCGACGATGCGGCCGGCGTCCAGCACCACGATCTCGTCGGCGTCGACGATGGTGGAGAGGCGGTGGGCGATGACGATGGTGGTGCGCCCGCTCTCCAGCCGCCGCAGCGTCGCCTGGATCTCCGCCTCGGTGCGGCTGTCGAGCGCGCTGGTCGCCTCGTCGAGGATCAGGATCGGCGGGTTCTTGAGCAAGGTGCGCGCGATCGCCACGCGCTGCTTCTCGCCGCCCGAAAGCTTCAGCCCGCGCTCGCCCACCCGCGTCTCATATCCGTCCGGCTGGCGATCGATGAAATCGGCGATAGCCGCGCCTTTCGCCGCCGCGACGATCTCCTCGGCCTGCGCGCCCTCGCGGCCATAGGCGATATTGTAGCCGATGGTGTCGTTGAACAGCACGGTATCCTGCGGCACGATGCCGATCCGGGCGCGCAGGGATGCTTGCGTGACATGGGCGATGTCCTGCCCGTCGATGGTGATGCGGCCGCCGGTCAGATCGTAGAAGCGATAGAGCAGGCGCGCCAGAGTCGATTTGCCCGCGCCCGAGGGACCGACCACCGCCAGCGTGCCCCCCGGCGGCACGTCGAGGTCGATGCCCTTCAGGATCACGCGCTCGGGGTCATAGGCGAAGCGGACATTCTCGAACCGGATATGTCCGCCGCGCACGACGAGCGGCTGCGCGTCCGGCGCGTCCACCACCTCGGCGGCGGTATCGACCAGCGCGAACATCGCCGCCATGTCGATCAGCCCCTGGCGGATGGTGCGATAGACCATGCCGAGCAGGTCGAGCGGCCGGAAAAGCTGGGAAAGCAGCGTGCTCACGAACACCACGTCGCCCGCCGAGAAGCGGCCCCGGCTCCAGCCCCAGGCGATATAGGCCATGCCGCCGCCCAGCATCAGGTTGGTGATGAGCGACTGGCCGATGTTGAGCCAAGCGAGCGAGGTCTCGTTCTTCACCGCCGCGTCGGCATAGGCCGAGACGGCGCGATCGTAGCGCCGCGCCTCGCGCTCCTCGGCGTTGAAATATTTGACCGTCTCGAAATTGAGCAGAGAATCCACCGCATGCGCCACCGCGCCGGTGTCGAGATCGTTCATCTTCGCCCGCAGCGCGTTGCGCCAGTCGGTCACGATGCGGGTGAATGTGATGTAGGCCGCCACCATCACCAGCGTGGCGACGACCAGCCAGAGGCCGAAATTGCTCCAGAAGATGCCGAGCACCAGCGCCAGTTCCAGCACCGTCGGCGCGATGTTGAACAGCATGAAATAAAGCATCGTGTCGATGCTCTTGGTGCCGCGCTCGACCACCTTGGTGACGGCACCCGTCCGCCGCTCGAGATGGAAGCGGAGCGACAGCCCGTGCAGATGGCGGAACACCGAGGCGGCGAGCCGCCGCGTCGCGTCCTGGCCGACGCGCTCGAACACCGCGTTGCGCAGATTATCGAACAGCACGGTCGAGAAGCGCGCGCCCGCATAGCCCAGCACCAGCGCCATCACCAATGTGACGCCGGTGCGGTCCCCCGCCGCCATGCGGTCCACCGCCCATTTGAGCGTGTAGGCCGCGCCATAGACCTGGATCAGCTTGGAGGCGACGACCAGCAGCAGCGCGAGCAGGATGCGCGCTTTCAGCCCAGGCTCGCCCTTGGGCCAGAGATAGGGGAGGAAGCGGCGCAGCGCGGCGAAGCCCGGCTCGGGCGTCGCGCCCTGCCCGGCGGAAAGGTCGGGCGGCATGGGGTGAAGATAGGCGCGGGCGGCCGTTCCGCCAATGCGGCGGACGCGGGGAGCCGTACGGGTGCGAAACCGTTGGACCAGTTCGGTTTCGAACGGGAGAGGAACGATGGACAGCTTCCAACCGCAAATCCACGAGGACGGGCTGCCCGGCAGCGAGGCGAGCCTGGAGCCCAAGCCGGACTGGCGGCCGCGCTATCCGGGCTCGGGCCGGCTAAAGGACAAGGCCGCGATCATCAGCGGCGCAGACAGCGGCATCGGCCGCGCCGTCGCCGCCCTGTTCGCGCGCGAGGGCGCGGACGTCGCCATCGTCTATCTCGAGGAGGATCAGGACGCCGAGGAGACGAAGCGCATCGTGGAGGGCGAGGGCCGCCGCGCCGTCACCATTCGCGGCGATCTCGGCGAAAAGGCCTTCGCCGAACAGGCGGTGGCGAAGACGATCGAGGCGTTCGGCAAGCTCGACATCCTCGTCAACAACGCCGGCGAACAGCATTCGGACAAGGACATCCGGGACATCACCGAGGATCAGCTCCGCCGCACGTTCCAGACCAACATCTTCGCCATGTTCTTCCTGACCCAGGCGGCGCGTCCGCACCTCAAGAAAGGCGCGGCGATCGTCAACACCACCAGCGTCACCGCCTATCAGGGCGAGCCGGGGCTGGTCGATTATTCGGCGACCAAGGGCGCGATCCTCTCCTTCACCCGGGCGCTTTCCGAGCAACTCGTCAAGGACGGCATCCGGGTGAACGCGGTCGCGCCCGGCCCGATCTGGACGCCGCTCAACCCCTGCGGCGGATCGCCGCCCGACAAGATGAAGGATTTCGGCAAATCCACCCCGATGGGCCGCCCCGGCCAGCCCAACGAGGTCGCCCCCGCCTATCTGTTCCTCGCCTGCGAGGATTCGAGCTACATGACCGGCCAGACCCTCCATCCCAATGGCGGCGATGTGGTGGGGGGATAGAGGGATCGCCAACCCTTGGTGGATTTTTACAAGGGTTGGTGGCAGCCCGTTCGTAAACATAGATTAGGCTAGGTGGAAACGGCGCAAATCGGCCGTTCCGATCAGTTGGCACAGGCCATGCAATCTTCCTGGCATCCCGCCGATGGCGGCGGGATCGAGCAAGTCAGGGAGAAGTTACCATGTTCGCCTTCGATTTTTCCGCCTTCCGTGAAGCGGTGGTTTCGGCGGCCGGAGCCGTCGTCTTCGGCGCCATGTTCGTCGCCGCCGCGGTGCTGCCGGCGCAGCAGGCGGTCGCCGCCGTGCTCCACCTGTAAGCCGGGGAGAACAGCGAATGACCCGTTTCGTCATCGACCGGCATCGGGGCCTCTGGTTGGGCGTGTGTCAGGGCCTCGCCGATTTCAGCGGCCTGCCGGTCGGGCTGGTGCGGCTGATCGTGGTGCTCGCCACCATCTTCTCGCTCGGCCTTCCCGGCGTGATCGCCTACATGCTCATCGGCTGGCTGGCGGGGGAGCCGTGACGGCCTCGCCCCGCCCCAGCAGAAAGACCAGCGGCACATGCACGCGCCCCGCCCAGGCGGATTCGGTGTGCGCATCGCCGGGGAAACCCCGGCTCACCCACCCCGTTCCCCAGCGATAGCCCGCCGCCAGCGCGGCGCGGTCCAGCCGGCGCTGGACAGGCACGATCACCCCGTCATTGGTGCCCGTGCCGTAATCGAAATAGAGCCGGTGCCCCTGCGGTGAGGGCAGATGCGCTGCATACCAGCGCTCCAGGAAATCGCCCTTGCCGATCGGCCATGAGGTCGAAAGACAGGCCGCCGCGCCGAACACCTGCGGATAGGCGGTCATCGCATAGGCGGAGATCAGCCCGCCCATGCTCGAGCCCATCAGCATCGTATCCGCCCGATCCGGCTTCGTGCGGTAGCGCGCGTCGATCAGCGGCTTCAGCTCGGTGACGAGGAAGCGGAGATAGGCGTCGCCCGAAACCTGCCCGCGCTTGACCGGGATGCCGTCGAGCGCATCGGCCGGCGCGGCCGCCACCGCCGGATTCGGCATATATTCGCCGATGCGGTTGTCGTTGCTCCAGATCGCCACCAGGATCGCGGGGCGGACCTTGCCTTGCGCGATCAGCCGGGCGAGCGTGCGGTGGATCTGCCAGCTATGGTGGGAAAGCGCGGCGGGCTCGTCATAGACATTCTGCCCGTCCTCCAGATAGATGACCGGATAGCGCCGGTGGCTGATCGCATAATCCGGCGGCAGCCAGACCTGCACGGTCCGCGCGGGCACATAGCGCGAAGAGACCTCGAACCTGGGCTGGAGCCCCGCCACCGCCGCCGCGGCGATCGCCTGAGGCGTATCGGGGATCGGCGGCGCCTGCGTGGTGGCGCAACCGGCCAGCGCCAGCGTGCACGCAAATCCGATCCTTTTTCTCATGCTGGCTCCGCTTTCGAGATCGTGATGCCGCACCGCCTAACGCGGAGCAAGGCGGCGCAAGGACTTGACGGCGATCCGCCGGGAACGCGACGGTATCGGCCATGATCGACTCCGACGCGTCGAACGAGACGGACAAGGGCGCGGCCGCCATCGCCGATGCGCCCCGCATCCGCGCGATCCTGATCGAGGTGGCTCGGGCGGGAGAATCGATCAGCTATTCGGCGCTGCTCGCCCAACTCGGCCTGCGTTTCACCCGCCCCAAGATGCGCGCGCTCTGCCGAACCCTGGGCGCGATCGACGAGGCCGGCGCGGCCGCCGGAGAGCCCGAGCTCGCGGTGCTGGTGGTGCGCGAGTCGGACGGTTTACCGGGGCAGGGCTGGTGGGCGGGCGGCCGCGCGCTGATGCTCGGCCACGAAGGCCCGTGGCATGGGCCCGAGGCGCGGGCGTTCGTGCGGCGTATCCAGCAGGAGGCGTTCGACTGGTGGGGCAGGAGGTGAATCGACCTTTTCACCGTTCACCCTGGGAGGGGCTGAGCGAAGCCGAAGACCCGTCTCGAAGGGTATGTGATTCGAGACGCCGCTTCGACAAGCTCAGCGGCTCCTCAGCACGAACGGAGATGGAAAGGATTACTCCTCCACCAGCCGCTTGAGGTCCGCCGCGGTTCCCGCGATGTCCGGATCGGTCTGGGAAAGTGAGGTGACGAGCAGGCGCGCCTTGCCCTGCTTGTCGAACACATAGATCGCCGAGCTGTGCGTCACCTCGTACAGCTTGGGATCGGGGTTGGGGCGGACCGAATAGGCGATGCGGTAGCGCTTGGCGAGCGTCGCCAGCTCGTCCGGCGTGCCGCGCAGGCCCGTGAACCGCGGGCCGAACGCCTTGGCGTAATCCGCCAACACCGGCAGCGTGTCGCGTTCGGGATCGACCGTCACGAACAGCACGCGCACCTGCGCGGCGTCCGGGCCGAGCTTGCCGAGCGCCTGGGCGATGTTGGCGAGCGTCGCCGGGCACACGTCCGGGCAGAAAGTGTAGCCGAAATAGAGCATCACCACCTTGCCGCGATAATCGGCCTGGGTGACGGTGCGCCCGTTCGGCGCGCGGGTGAGCTGGAACTTGAGATCGGGGGTGCTGCCTGAAACGTCGGTGGCGTGCCACGCGCCGCCTCCGCCGCATGCGGTGAGCGCCAGCGGCAGCGCCAAGGCGGCGATCAGCATATTGCGCCGGGAGAGGGGGAACACCGCGCCGCCTCCGCTCAACCCGGCTCTTTGCCGTCCAGCATGGCGATGATGCCGGAGAAGTCCTTGGTTCCGTTCCCGCCGTTGATGAAGCTCTGGTAGAGCGCCTCGGCGGCCGCGCCCATCGGCACGGCGGCGTCCGCGCCCTGCGCCGCCGCCATCGCGAGCTTCAGATCCTTGAGCATCAGCGCCGCCGCGAAGCCGCCTTCGTAGCCGCGATCGGCCGGGCTTTCCGGGCCGACGCCGGGCAGCGGACAATAGGAGGTGAGCGACCAGCTCTGGCCCGAGGCTTTGGAGGCGATATCGTAGAACTTCTTCGGATCGAGCCCCAACCGCTGGACCAGCGCCAGCGATTCGCAGGTGGCGATCATCGTCGCGCCCAGGATCATGTTGTTGCAGATCTTGGCCGCCTGCCCCGCGCCCTCCTCGCCGGCGTGGATCACCGCCTTGCCCATCTTCTGGAGGATCGGCTCGGCCTTGGCGAAGGCCTTGTCGCCGCCGCCGACCATGAAGGTCAGCGTGCCCGCATTCGCCGCCGCGATGCCGCCGGAAACGGGCGCATCGACCATCTCCAGCCCCTTGGCGCGCGCCTGTTCTGCGACCGCGCGGGCGGTGGCGACGTCGATGGTGGAGCAGTCGATCAGCAGCGTGCCAGGCGCGACGGCGTCGAACACCTCGCCGCCATAGACGCTCGCGACATGCTTGCCGGCGGGCAGCATGGTGACGACGGCTTCCGCCCCGCGCACCGCCTCGGCCGCCGATCCGGCTTGCCCGCAGCCGCCCTCGCAAGCATGGTCGAGCGCCGCCTGGGCGAGATCGAACGCCGCGACCTCATACCCCGCCTTGACCAGATTGAGCGCCATGCCGCCGCCCATATTGCCGAGCCCGATAAAGCCGATCTTTGTCATATCTTTCGTCCTTTTCCTCAGTCGTCATGCTGATGAAAATCAGCATCCAGAAGCACTGCTTCGGCGCAGTGCGAATGGACCCTGACTTCCGTCAGGGTGACGCGGGCTCTTACCGCCCCTTCCAAACCCCCGGGCGTTTGGCGACGAAGGCGCTCATGCCTTCCATCTTGTCCTCGGTGGCGGTGAGTCCGTTGAACAGCCGCCGCTCGAACAGCAGGCCCTGCGCCAAGCCCGTCTCGAAGGCGGCGTTGACCATCTCCTTATTGGCGATGGCGGCGAGCGGCGGCATCGAAGCGATCGTGCGGGCCGTCTCCATTGCCTCGTCGAGCAGCCGGTCGGCCGACACCACGCGCGCGACGAGCCCGGCGCGTTCGGCTTCCTCGGCGTCCATCATCCGGCCGGTCAGGCACATCTCCATCGCCTTGGCCTTGCCGACGGCGCGGGTGAGGCGCTGCGATCCGCCCATGCCGGGGCCGACGCCGAGCTTGATCTCGGGCTGGCCGAACTTCGCCGTGTCGGCGGCGAGGATGAAATCGCACATCATCGCCACCTCGCAGCCGCCGCCCAGCGCATAGCCCGCCACCGCGGCGATGATCGGCTTGCGGGTGCGGGTGAAATCCTCCCAGCCGGCGAAGAAGTTGGTCCCGTAGGCTTGCGCGAAGCCCATCGCCTCCATCTCCTTGATGTCGGCGCCCGCCGCGAACGCCTTTTCGCTGCCCGTCACCACCATGCAGCGCTGGCTCTCGTCCGCGTCATAGGCGCGCGCGGCGGCGACCATCTCCTTCAGCACCGTCGAATTGAGTGCGTTCAGCGCCTGCGGCCGGTTGAGGCGGAGCAGGGTTACGGCGTCATGCTGCTCGATAATGATCGTTTCGTAATCGCTCATTCTTTCCTCCGGCCCCTCCGTTCGTGCCGAGCCAAATCGAGGCACCATGCTGGGCGAATCGCTTGTGACATGTCCCTCGACTTCGCTCGGGACGAACGGCGGTTGTATAACTTACTGCTTCATCATCTCCCTGGCGACGATCAGCCGCATGATTTCGTTGGTGCCTTCGAGGATGCGGTGGACGCGGAGATCGCGCCAGAAGCGCTCGACCGGATAATCCTGGAGATAGCCGTAGCCGCCGTGCATCTGGAGCGCGCGATCGACTACCGCGGAGCCGGTGTCGGTGGCGAGCCGCTTGGCCATGGCGGCGAATTTGGTCTTGTCGTGCGCGCCCGCCGTCACCTTGGCGGCGGCCGCATACAGCAGCATCCGCGCGGCTTCGAGCTCGGTCGCCATGTCGGCCAGCGTGAACTGGGTGTTCTGGAAATCGATGATCCGCGTGCCGAACTGGCGGCGCTCGGAGGTATAGGCTTTCGCCTCATCCAGGCAGCGTTGCGCGCCGCCCAGCGAGCAGGCGCCGATATTGAGCCGGCCGCCGTCGAGCCCGGCCATCGCGATCGAGAAGCCCTGGCCTTCGGAGCCGACCAGATTCTCCGCCGGCACGCGCACGCCGTCGAAATTGACCTGCGCGGTCGGTTGCGAGCGCCAGCCGAGCTTTTTTTCCTGCGCGCCGAAGCTGATGCCGGGCATGTCCTTCTCGATCACCAGGCAGGAGATGCCCTTGGGGCCTTCCTGCCCGGTTCGGACCATGGTGACGTAGATGTCGTTCTCGCCGCCGCCGGAGATGAACGCCTTGGAGCCGGTGACGACATAATGGTCGCCGTCCTTGACCGCGCGCGTCTTGAGCGCGGCGGCGTCGGAGCCCGAGCCGGGCTCGGTGAGGCAGTAGGAGCCGATCCGCTCGCACGTCACCATGCTCGGCAGATATTTGGTCTTCACCGCGTCCGATCCGAACGTGTCGATCATCCACGAGGCCATGTTGTGGATCGAGATGAAGGCGCTGGTGGAGGGGCAGCCATAGGCCATCGCCTCCATGATCAGCGCCGCCTCCAGCCGCCCGAGCCCGATCCCGCCGGACGCCTCGGAGACGTAGATCGCCCCGAAGCCGAGCTCGGCCGCGGCCTTCACCGTATCGCGTGGGAAGATATGCTTCTCGTCCCACTCGGCGGCGAAGGGAGTAATGGCGTCGGCGGTGAAACGGCGCGCCAGCTCCTGAATCTCGCGCTGCTCGTCGGTAAGGTCGAATTGGGTCACGCGTTGAAATCCTCGGAGCGAAAGGGATCGACGACACGCAGCGTGTCGTCGACGACGAGCCCATGCTGCATGTCCTCGCTGTAGAAGGTCCGCGCACCGCCCGATAGAGCGACGGCCAGCATCAGGGCGTCATAGAAGGAGAGGCGGTAACGCGCGGCGATGCGCATCGCATCGCCCTGAGCAGATGCATCGATCGGCAGCACGGTGCTCACACTTGCTCGCAATCGCTCAACTGCGATCGAGATCTCCGCCCAACTGCGCTTGAACTTGCGCGAGGCCACGTTCGTGAACTCATTCAGCACCTGCACGCTAACGAGATCGGCGCGCTCGACGACCGATGCGGCCATTTCGCTCTTCGCCTCGCCGAGAAAAGCGTAGATCGCCACATTGGTGTCGAACGTAGATGGTCCGTTCACAACGAACCGCGCTCGTGCGCTTCCTCGCGATCGAACTTCCAGCCTTCGGGAAGTTCCCAGCGTGTCTCGCGAATGCTTCGCAGCGCCTCTTCACGCCGCTGCTGGGCCTCTTCGTGCTCGACTTTCGCAAGCGCCGCCTCGATCGCGCCCGAATCGACTTCATCTCCCTCACGCAGATGAAAGCGCGTGACCAATTCCTTGGGTAAGCGCACGGCAAGGCTATTGCCCCATCGCCCGATCTGCATCTTCATCCCGCTTCTCCATGCGAGTATATCCAAACGGATATACGGGGTCATCGTGAGCGAAACAAGGCAACCATGTGCGCCTCACACCCCTTGGCATTCGGCAGACATCCTCTGCGTTCACCCCATCGTGGGGATGACGAAGGCGTTTTCGCCTGTGGCGGAGCCGTCGGGCCAGCGCTGGGTGACCTTCTTGTTCTTGGTCCAGAAGCGCACGCCTTCCATGCCGTGCTGGTCAATATCGCCGAAACCCGAGCGCTTCCAGCCGCCGAAAGTGTGGTAGGCGACTGGCACCGGGATCGGCACATTGACGCCGACCATGCCGACATTTACCCGGTGGGTGAACTCGCGCGCGGCGTGGCCGTTGCGGGTGAAGATGGCGACGCCGTTGCCATATTGATGCTCGGAAGGCAGCCGCACCGCCTCTTCGAAATCCTTAGCGCGCACGATCTGGAGGACGGGGCCGAAGATTTCCTCCTGATAGGTCTTCATGGTCGGCTTGACATGATCGAACAGGGTCGGGCCGACGAAGAAGCCTTCCTCATGCCCCTGGAGCGAGAAGCCGCGCCCATCGACCACCAGCTCGGCGCCCTCGTCGACGCCCAGCTGGATATAATCCTCGATGCGCTTCTTGTGCGCGGCGTTGACCACCGGGCCGTAATGCGCCTCGGCGTCGGTCGAGACGCCGACGCGCAGGCCGGCGATAGCCGGGATCAGCTTTTCGCGCAGGGCGGCGGCAGTCTTTTCGCCGACCGGCACCACCACCGGAAGCGCCATGCAGCGCTCGCCCGCCGAACCGAAAGCGGCCCCGGCCAGATCGTTGACGACCTGATCGAGATCGGCGTCGGGCATGACGATGCCGTGGTTCTTGGCCCCGCCCATCGCCTGCACGCGCTTGCCCGCCGCGGTGCCGCGCTTGTAGACGTAATGCGCGATGTC
>Ga0164242_10002963_pt1 | contig 19453 bp, 18 predicted proteins | sample OricomgcompostMG_FD_108783 | JGI IMG/M metagenome (GOLD analysis project Ga0164242, IMG submission 108783) | Miracle-Growth compost microbial communities from Emeryville, California, USA - Original compost - Miracle growth compost (MG) ... | reverse complement strand
GGATGCCAGCCACGATTTTAACAGGAATTTTCAGTATTACGCGCAATTGGTTTCGGGAGTGCGTGAGCAGGCGAAAGAAATGGGAAAATGTGTGATGATGATTGATGATCCCGTTACCTTCGACCGCTGGGACGAATTGGATGGCTTGGTGCTATGTGAAGCCGGGCATTATGGGTTTTTGGAAAAGGGTGTGGGGCAAATTCTCCGAATTCTGCCACATTCTTTGTCCTGCGTGAATACGATTTTTGAAGTGGAGAAAATCAGTAATGTCGTGGCAGACGACGTAAATGGGATGCGATTGTTGGTCAAACATTTAGCGAATCTGGGACATCAGCACATCGGTTATCTCGGCCGCATGTATCAGGAACCAATGGCGCGCCATCCGCTGGTGGTGCAACGTTTTCAGGCTTACCGGAATGCGTTGAAAAAATACCGGTTGTCCTATGAGGATGAACTGGCTTTTTCGCCACCGCTGGAATTTTACCGGGATTATTATTCCTATGGTTATGAAGGAATGAAATATTGGCTTAAAGATGGATGGGAAAGTTTGGAATGCACAGCTTTGCTGGCGCATAACGATTTGACGGCGATGGGCATGATCGACGCGTTGAAAGAAGCCGGATTTGATGTTCCCGGAGATGTCGGCGTGGCGGGTTTTGATGATGCGGAAGTTTTTCGTTTGGCTTCTTATGAACTGACGACGGTGCATGTGCCGCTGCGTGAAATCGGCAAAGAGGCCATAAAAGTACTTTTGCAGCAGCCATCAGAAACCGTGCGGACAATCACATTACCTGTTCGATTAGTCGAAGGTCGCACAACGGCGGCTGTTAATTTAGAGAATGCAGCGCGGATGGCTGTGTGATTATAAAAGTACTTTTAAGGAGAATGTGATGTTAGGTCACCAAAAACAAACCTGCCATAAAATAGTAATCAATGGTTTTACGTTGATAGAACTTCTTGTCGTCGTGGCTATTATAGCGGTTCTTGCCGCTATCCTATTTCCAGTTTTCGCCCGTGCGCGTGAAAATGCTCGCCGCGCCAGTTGCATGAGTAACATGAAACAGATTGGATTAGGAATTATGATGTATGCGCAGGATTATGATGAGAAATACCCTATTCAAATCAATTCATCCAATAAGAGATATTCCAATCCGACTACTACGATAGAAGCCAACAATTGGATATTAAATATTTATCCCTATGTGAAAAGCTGGCAGCTATTCCGTTGTCCTTCCGCAAAGCCGTATGAATCGCCGGATTCCGCTCACGATTACATGGTGCCTGGTGGGAATAATGATACGAATTATCTGGCAAGTGGAGTGATAATCAGGACGGATGGTTTGTCAATGGCCGCTATTCCAAATGCTTCCGAGGTTGTGGTGGTTCATGAAACAGATACTGCTTATTCTGTCGCTCAATTAAAACCGGATCACTACGGCGTTTCCGCGTCTGCGCCGGATGGTTATTACGAATATTGGAATTATGCGACATACAATAAAAATCATTTTGATGGCGGCAATCAGGTGTTTTGTGATGGCCACGTAAAATGGCGCAAACAAACATCCATTTGTTCTGCTGATTATGGATTGCTGCGTGGTGGTAGTAATTTGTGTGGAGTTCAAGGTGGCGGCGGTTTATTGCCTACAGGTTCGTATGTAGCGCAGTTTTGAAAAACAGGTGGCTTATCAAACAAAGATGAAGATTTCACTTATTATAATCGTATCATTGGCAACGACATTTTTATTCCCGCGATGTGGGAGCGCTGAATTATTGTTACCTAAGACTTCTATTGTAATTGCATCCGATGCCACTCTTCCGGAAATAACCGCAGCGCATCAATTGCAAAAGTATTTACAGCAAATTACTGGTAACACTTTGCCTATCAAAGATGAATCTCAAGTGCCGGATATTGCGCCGCAAATTTTAGTAGGAAATAGTGTGCGCGTAAAAGTACTTTTGCCGGATGTTGATTGGAATCATTTAGACCGCGATACGATCATTATTAAAACTGTAGGCAATAAATTAATTCTGGCGGGACAGCGTCCGCGTGGTTCGTTGTATGCTGTTTATCAATTTTTGCAAGATGTGGCCGGTTGCCGTTGGTGGACGCCAACGGAAAATACGATTCCTCATAATCCGCAATTGAAAATTCCTCAATTAAATATCATTTACACGCCGCCGTTTTATTATCGGCAAATGCATGTGGTGGGATTTAGTTGGGAAAAAGATCCGGAATTCCAAACAATTTTTCATCAGGATGGACAACATCAAATTCAAGATGCGTCCTGGGGCGGGCACTATTCCGTCTTGGGATTTGTGCATACGTTTTATAAATTGATTCCGCCGAAAAAGTACTTTTCAGAACATCCAGAATGGTTTAGCGATTCGGCAAATAATGATTTACCTTGTACAGCGCAATCCAAAATGCCAAACGCTTCGAATTCGCAGTTATGTCTCAGCGCTCCCGGTTTGGTGGATGAAATGGCAGAAAATGCGTTGGCGTTAATTGATCAAAATCCTGATGCGGGAATTATTTCCATTTCGGAAAATGATAATACGCATTATTGCCGTGACGCGAAAGACATGGAATTATATAACCGTGAAGGTTCCTGGTCAGGACCCACATTGCAATTCGTCAATGCTGTTGCAGAAAAGATACATAAAAAATATCCCGACTTTATTGTTGAAACATTGGCGTATCACGGCAGCGAAAAACCGCCGGAAACAATTCGCCCCGGTAAAAATGTAATGATTCGCCTGGCGCCGTTGGGCGCTGATTTCGGACATCCTCTCAATAGTGATTGGAATAAAGATGTGCGCGATAATTTATTGAATTGGCAGAAAATTGCGCCGCAGCTTTTCATCTGGAGTTATGCCACTAATTTTCATTATTATATGATGCCGCATCCCAACTGGAATTCTATTGCAAGTGATTTACGTTTTTTTGCAGCTAACAATGTGAAAGGCGTTTACGTGGAAGGCGATAATCGCAGCAAAGGTGTTGGGGATTTTGTACAACTGCGCGCCTGGCTCACCGGCAAGTTATTATGGAATCCGCAATTGGGTCAAGATCAATTGATGGATGAATTTTTGAACGGTTATTATGGTGCTGCCGGGCCGTATTTTAAAAATTATATACAACTTGTGCAGCAATCGTTTGATAGCCAACATCGAACATTAAATTCGTTCAATGACGATTTTTCCTTCATGACATTGGATGTAATGAATCAGGCACAAAAGTACTTTGATGAAGCGATGCATGCAGTGCAAGGAGATAAAGTACTTTTCGATCGCGTGCGCCGTGAAAAATTATCACTTGATCTTTGCTGGATCAAATTTTATAAAGCGTTGCGAAAAGAAGCGCAATTCCAAAATAAAATATTTCTGGGCCCAAAGAATCCGCAAGCCGCGCTCACAGAATTTGTTCAAACATACAAATCATATAATCCGGGCGCCATGGGATTGGGCGGCTCCACTTTGGAAACTGTGTTGCCGCAATTGGAAGCCGGAGTAGCGCCGCAAGCGCCTTTGCCAGATCTTGCTAAAAGCCAATCTACAATTGATGTAATCGATTTACCAGCGGGAACGTTGAAGCCATCAAATCTGAAAAACGTAGCAAAGTTGGTGGATGATTCAGCCGCTTCCAGTACGCAAGCACTGCAAATAAATGGTCAAAGTAATACTTGGGCAGCCAGCAGTTATCTGGAAAATTACAGCATGATGTTGAATAACTCGCGTTGGCATCTGTATGCTATTTTGCGTTTTCATGAAGATGCAGAAACGAATGTAGATGATGAAGATACTCTTCTGACTATTGGTGCGTATGACCGCACTCACCAAAAGTACTTTTCACAAAAGAAAATTTCTCTTCAGGATATTGACGGCGATGCATATCAAGTATTTGATGTGGGAAGTTTTATTCCGGATGGAAATACAGATGTTTTTATCGCTACTCATAATCAGCCAAACATAACGATATTTCTTGATCGATTATTATTAATACGCGACAAGTGAACTTGCCCTCAGATGATATTTCCGATAAACCCAAAAGTACTTTTGTGAGCTGTTGGCACAAAAGTACTTTTATATGTGGGGAATAGGAAGCATGTGGAAAAGAAAAAGTTATATATCAATTGTAGCATTGTTAATTTGTATTGGGTTAATGAATAGCACTGCATTTGCGCGTGATGGAAAAGCTGCGTATTGCATGCACACTCCAAAATTGGTGACGGCGTCGCGTTATGAACCGTGCGGTTCAATTTTATTAGTTACTAATCCTGAAACCGGAAAAACAGTGAAAGTCACCGTTATCGATCGCGGCCCATTTAATGGTAATCGTATTCTTGATCTTTCCACTGGCGCGTTTAAAGCGTTGTATGGAAGTTTGGGACGCGGAGTTGGGCCAGTAAAATATAAAGTGTTGCGGCGCGGCAAATAATTGCAATCTATATATCAAATGCGCTGGGACAGCCGGAAATGTCCCGGCGTAATCAGCATTTGCCTTTTAAACACATGAGACAAATAAGCGCCTGACGACCATCCGCAGCGAAAAGCAATTTCATCAAGAGACAGATTGGTTTCGATTAATAGCTGTTGTGCCATTTCAAGTCTGATTTGTGTTAGAAATTCTATCGGATTACATCCATGGGCTGAGTAAAAACGCCGGGTGAATTGTACTTGCCCCAAACCCAATATCGTAGAGATCTCTTTCATCGAAAAAACACCAGAGGCGCGTTTGCGCAATAATTCCGCAGCATCGTTCATTTCCGGGTCGATGATTCGTTTAGGTTCCATCAATGTTTGCCAAGCCAAATGCAAAACATCCTCCAACAAATGAGACTGGCGCCGATGGCTCCACGCGTCAGTTTTGCCATGGACTTTTTTCAATATTTCCAACGTTGATAAAAGGCGGATTGTATCGCGTATCGATAACTTCCCTTGCGGAAAATCATTAATTTCCTTACCGGTTTGATTAAGAAACGACCATTGAAATACGTGATATTCAAGTGATGGGGAAGTCACTCGCCGCCAAAACGGTGCTTTTGGTGGCGCGCAGACCAAATCTCCAAAGCCAGCATTTCCCGCGATTTCTTTCCCCGCAGTATCGCTCAATCGCCATTCAAATACTCCCTTTTCTGGGATAATCATTACCCAACTGGAAAATATGCTATCGCGAGAGATGAAATCCTGGCGCGGTGGATAATAGGTACAATGGTGAAGATGGATTGTTGTTTCCCAAAAATTGGTCATGTAATAAATCATAATAGAATGCATGGAAAATACAATGACATCCTATAAAATTGATGTTAGCATAAAAAGGAAGGGTGAAACAAATGACAAAAACGGACATTCCAATGATCGATTGCGATATACATCCATTTGCCACGGAAGAATTTCCGATCGCGCCGCATATCCCCGAAAATTTTCGCCAGGCTGTTTCTCAGGGACAATCAAGTTCGCCCGGGCATGGCTATCAAAATCCTTTCGGCGTCAATCGGCGCGACATGCCAAAAGTGCATCCGGAAGTTTGGGCGAAAGGACATTTTGATCGTTATGGGATTATCTATGGTGTCTTGCAACCTCCCGGATTATCCGTCAGCCTGACGCATAATATCGATGTTGGCTGCGCCGTGGCGAAGGCCTGGAATGATTGGCAGATTGAACATTGGCTCGCCGCGGACAAACGTTATTTAGGTTCGATTTGTGTGAATATGAATGATCCCGCGCAAGCCGCCGCTGAAATTCGCCGGGTGGGAGAACATCCGCAAATGGTGCAGGTGATTACCACTGGCGAGAGCACGCAACTTTACGGAAATCGTTTTTATTACCCGATTTATGAGGCTTGTGCGGAGTTGGGATTGGCATTTGCGATGCATCCTGGGAATGAAGGTTCGCGCACGCCCAACACTCCGGTGGGAATGCCTTCGTCGTATTTTGAATGGCACGCCATGTTGCCGTTGACTTATATGGCGCAATGTGCCAGCCTGGTTTGCGAAGGTGTTTTTGAAAAGTTTCCCGCCTTAAAAGTACTTTTAGTGGAAGGCGGATTTGGCTGGTTGCCGCATTTGATGTGGCGGATGGATAAAGATTTTAAATCATTGCGATCAACAACTCCATGGCTCAAACGATTGCCATCGGAATATATTCAAGATCATATTCGCGTGACGACACAACCTATTGAAGAGACGGAAACCAGTGAACAGCTCATCCAACTTTTTGGAATGATGCATGCGGAAAGAACATTGTGTTTTGCGTCCGATTTCCCTCATTGGGATTTCGATAATCCGCGCCGCGTTTTTCCATCGCGGATGGATGAACAGTTGAAGGAAAGGATTTTTTATCGTAATGCAGCGGATGTTTACCATTTGGAGGTGGACAAAATCGAATGACTTCACCCGAAAACTTTTCCGGAGTCAATAATGGTTTCGGCGTCGAAAACGCAAACGAGGCAACGTTGGATTATGCGTTCCGAGTGGCAAATAATCCACAGCCGCCAATTGCAAAACGCGGCAAAGAGATTGTTGTTTGTGCCGCCGAAGAAATTCCCCCTGGCGGTAAACGAATCGTGGAAATCGATCACCTTTCCATTGGCGTTTATAATATTAACGGTGAATTTTACGCCATCAAAAATCTCTGTCCGCACGCCGGAGCGGCGCTTTGCGAAGGACATATTCAGACAACTCATCGTCCTGGCGAAGTTGGCGAATTTCATCCGGCGCTAGCGGGACGCGTGTTGCGTTGTCCGTGGCACGGCTGGGAATTTGATATTATTACCGGCAAAGGTTTATATGATCGGAATTCACGCGTCGCGGTTTATCAGACCAAAATTGATGAAGACGGAAATGTAATTGTGTTGCTTTAAAAGTACTTTTACGCTTCTTTGTTTTTCAACCAACCACCGGTGAATCCCGCACGTTGCAATCCACGAACAAGAGGATCACATTCCCGCATCAATTCCCAAATCAACCCCGTTAAATGATTTTCGATCATTAGAATGACCGGACCTTGATTGATGCCGATATGACGGTTTGAAACCCAATATTTCCCTTGACTTCGCAGATAGCTCATATTGATCGTCGTTTCATATCCATAGGCATCGGGATCGCGGAAATCCATTTTCTCAAAATGGTGAATTGCTTGTAATACCTCTTGTGGTGCAAATGGAAGCGACGCTACTGCCGCCCACGGCGAAATGCTTCCATCGTCAGGGCCGAATGGAACGCCGCGCGCACGATAGCTCCAAAACCTGCGGTCTTGGCCGTTTATGTTCTTGACGCACGGCCCGGGGCCGTCACTGGCGGAAATTCCCCAACAATGTTCGCTGTAGCCTTTCCATTTGCCTGCATTTCGTTTGGTGTAGGCGCGCTGAACCATTGTGGCGCGGCGGCTGTTTTCAAAATAGTCGCTATTGTGTTGCCGCATGGGAACGTCGCGAATGCCACGGAAATCCACCCAACAATGCGACATTTGATGGATAAAAAGCGGGCCGGAATAAAGGAATTCGTAACCGTATAGTTTTTTCCATTGATATGTCGAATACCATTCCGCATAATTTTTTTGCGGGATAGAGTGAGAAGATGAGCCGAGCGCCAATAGATAGAGCAATAATCCCTCGTTGTAACCTTGCCAATAATAGGGCAGAAATCCGGACGCGGGTTTCCATCCCATACAGATAATATCTTTGTCATGACACATCCAATTCCACTGCACGCGTTCATACAATTGTTGAGCGAGATCGCGCAGTTCCCGCTCGCTTGCGACGTCACGGTAAAAGTACTTTTGGCACACCAGAACTCCCGCGATAAGAATCATCGTATCGATGGAAGAGAGTTCGCAATTCCAGGTGCGTTGTGCGCTTTGGCGATCCAGAAAATGGTAGTAAAATCCGCGATAACCTGTGGCGTTGGGGGAATCGCTTTGTTCGCTGTCATATAAAAAACGTAGCGTTTTTAATGCTTCCTGGACAGCTTGATGACGGGTGAGAAAATGATTTTCGACTGCAACGGGATAGCAAGCTAATCCCATTCCGGCGCTGGCGATGCACTGTGGTGATTTGGAATCGGAACTGTCATAATGCATTCCCGTTTGAACGTCTCTTTCGTGGCGAAAAAAACGATATGCATGTTTTTGCAATTCTCTCAAAAGGGCTATCTGCGTCATAATGTAGAATATACCACTATGCCAAACCAAAAACCTTCTCATCATGAACATCATTTCACCGCCAGCGAAACGGTGCGCGATATTGTCATCGGCATGGCAGATGGCCTCACCGTGCCATTTGCTCTGGCTGCGGGACTGACAAGTGTGTTGGCTGCATCAAAACTGATTATCACCGCCGGCCTGGCGGAAGTGGCGGCGGGTTCCATCGCAATGGGATTGGGCGGTTATTTGGCTGCGCGCAGCGAGGCGCAGCATTACGATGCTGAGCGCGCCCGTGAAGAACGGGAAATTAAAGAATTGCCGGAAGTGGAAGCAGCGGAAGTGCGGGAGATTTTGCAGGAATTTGGATTGAATGAAGAACAAAGTCTGCAAGTAACCGCTGAGATGGAAAAACGCCCCAGCGCCTATGTGGATTTTATGATGCGTTTTGAGTTAGGTATAGAAAAACCTGATCCGAAACGCGCGTTTCAAAGCGCGTTTAATATATCAGTTTCATATATTGTTGGCGGTATGATTCCGCTATCGCCGTATTTTCTTTTTCAGTCCGCTCATCAGGCATTATCGTATTCGATCATATTGACCTTGATTGCACTGCTTCTCTTTGGCGGAATTAAAGGCGCTGTGATGGGACTTTCTGCCTGGCGGAATGCCTTGCAAACAGCGCTAATTGGCGGCTTCGCCGCCGCGGCTGCTTTTGGAATAGCGCGTTTATTGCATCCATAATATTTTATCACGGCGAAAAGTCCCCCTTTTTAAAGGGGGATTCAGGGGGATTTTTTGGTTCTGAGTAAAAGTACTTTTGTCAGGCTGACTGTAGTCGAAGCCGGCAAAAGTACTTTTATGGCAAGATGCTTCGACTTCGCTCAGCATGACTAAGAACCTATTCACTCTCTGCGTCCGTATCATTTTCGTCCTCTTCACGCTTTTTTTTGCAATGATAGATTACGCGTTGGCGATAAAATGCGTAGGCGAATGAAATTGCAAAGACCAGTTCAACAACCTGGCTCAATTCATTTGCGATTTCAAGATGGAGCAGTGATTCGGAAACTCGAAGTACTTGCAACATCACAAATATAACGCTGGTGATAATTAAAATTCGCCAGGTGCGCCCGGATTGTCCGACGCGCAATAAGCCGTATAAATCAATCGCCAGAACTGCGCCGATGATGCTTATCCCAAAAGTGAGGAAATTTAAAACTCCGATGTATGTTGCTGGAGATGAGTTCATAATAAGTACCAATTATGCCATTAAATTACGAAACTACAAAACACAGATGATTGCAATTGTTTGAATACCTCTCATTTGCTTGCCCTGGATGTTGGCGGTAATAACGCAAAACTTTCCGCTGTTAGTGGTACGGCATACACCATAAAATCTTCATCCAATGCTTCCGCTATTCTGCTACGTGCGTCCTGCGCTTGCTTTTTCCCTTTGTATAATCCGAAAACAGTGGAACCGCTGCCGCTCATGGATGCGCCGAGTGCGCCGTGTTCCGAAAGTACTTTTATGGAGTCCGCGGGGTTATACAAATGATTGGTAGATGCTTTTATCAAATCATTGTGCAGCAAATTGCCGATGGATTTTAATTGTCCCGTTTTAATCGCGCTGATTAATTCATCATTGGTTGATGGAGGTTTTGCTGTATGATCCTCGGCATCAAATGCGCGAAATACTTGGGCTGTGTTCGCGTGAAACGGAGGACAAATTAAAATAGCCCAGGTTTTTTGAACGGGTAGTGGAGTGAGCTTTTCGCCGATGCCTTCCATCAATGCGCAACCGCCTTGTAGAAAAAATGGCACATCCGCGCCCAGTTTCAAGGCGATATTTTCCAATACTTCGCGTTCCAGCAAGTGGTGATAATGACTATTTAAAGCCAGTAACGTGGCGGCGGCGTTGCCGCTTCCCCCGCCCAGCCCGCCGCCGAGAGGAATTGTTTTGTTGAGCGTGATGCGCACGCCGGCAAATCGTTGCGGCGTTTTGGCGCTGGCAGCTTCTGTCCAGGCTCTGGCTGCCTGCAAGCATAAATTATCTTCGGTCATCAGCGCCGGCCAGTTGGAGCGCAACGAAAATCCCGGGCCAATGCCGAATTCAAAATACAGCGTATCCCAGAGGCCAATGCTATGCACCACGCTGCGCAACAGATGATAGCCATCGGCGCGGCGCGACAACACCTCCAGGGTTAAATTGATTTTGGCACTTGATCGGCAAACCAGCATGAAAGTACTTTTATCATGAATTGACAAATAATGCGCGTTTGTGGAATGCATGGGTGTTGTTGCACAAATCAAAAGTCCCCCTTGTCAAAGGGGGATTTAGGGGGATTTCGAACGTTCCGCTTTCTGTAAAAGTACTTTTAAACCCTCTAAGTCTCCCCTTAGCAGGGGAGACTTTCAGCGCAAAGCATATTTATGCAACAACATCGAATGCGTGTCACAATATGAATATGCTACGTGGGTGGATATTTAATCAGAATGAACGCAGTTTTGAAGAGATTGAATCCAGTCGCCTGAAAGAATGGCGCGATGACGGTTCGGTTCATTGGCGCTCACAATCCGATGGACAATTGGTGTGGATTGATTTATGTAATCCCGATGAAGAAGATTATGCGCTGCTATGCCAACGCATGGAATTGCATTCCACCGTGGTGGAAAATCTGAAAACTCCCAAAGGCCGCCCTAAAATCCAACAGTTCGAAAAGTACTTTTACATGACGCTTTATGCCGTTGTGCATCGCACTGCGGCAGGTAATGTGCAGGTAGAGTTACAGGAAATCGATTGTCTCGTTGGCGATAATTATTTGATTACTGTGCATCAGGAAAACGTGCCAGTGATCGATGATTTAGCCAAATACTGGAAAACGCAGCCGCCAAAAAATGAGGGCGGCGTAGCTTATCTTGTTTACGATTTGTTGGATAATTGCCTAGATCAATATTTTCCGGCGCTTGATGCCATTGATGATCGTTTGGATGAATTGGAGGATGTGCTTTTTGAGGGAAACGGCAAAGAATTAACCGGTGAGATTTTTGCGCTCAAACGAACGCTGATCCGGATTCGCCAGGTGGCCGCGCCAATGCGCGAAGTGGTGGGGATGTTGATGCGGCATTATGCCGATGGCGATCACAACACGTATGTGTATTATCAGGATTTATACGATCACGTGATGCGGATTATCGATTTGCTGGATACTTTCCGCGATATTCTTTCCGGCGCCATGGATGTGTATTTGGCGGTGGAAAGCAATCGCATGAATGCCGTGATGAAAACACTCACTTCGTTTTCGATTATCTTTCTTGTGCCCACGCTAATTGCCGGAATTTATGGGATGAACTTTGTGGATATGCCAGAATTGCATTATCGATCCGGTTATTTTGTGGTGCTGGGAGTAATGGCATTTTCGATGCTGGGGTTGTTTGTCTTCTTTAAACGAAAGGATTGGATTTGACTAATTCCGCTGGGTAGGGCTGGCTCGCCGAGCCAGCCGCGCGGCGCTCTCGGCGAGAGCGTCCTACCTTTTACATTAACTTGCATACCTTTTATATACTTTCATCCCGATGATCGGATTTATTATTCGTCTTGCTGCCAGTGTCGTAGCTTTATTTCTCGTCGCGCATTTTAGTAATGGCGCGGTGCAATTGCACAATGTGACAACCGCGATAATTGCAGCGTTTGTGTTGGGAATTGCCAATGCTGTTGTGAAGCCGGTTTTGTATTGGATTGCCAAAAAAGTGACGTGCGTGCTTTCTTGCATCACATTGGGATTGTGGAGTTTGATTTTATCGTGGCTGCTGAGCGGGCTGATTTTTTACATGGCTGGTCAGTGGCTGCCGGGTTTCAAGGTAAGTACTTTTACAGCCGCTTTGCTAGGTGCGTTAGTGCTGGCATTGGTTAATTCCATCGCCAGTGTCACAACGCGACATAGCATTTTTACCAAACGGGACGAGGAATAATATGGCGACATCAAAACGAAAATCTCCCAAATGCGCGATGGAATTTATTATTATTACCGGCCTTTCGGGCGCTGGTAAAGGATTGGCCACCAGCCATTTTGAAGATTTTGGATTCTATTGCGTAGATAATCTTCCGCCAACATTGATTCCCACGTTCGCGGAATTATGCGCGCGTGGCGGCATGGGACGCGTAGCTGTTGTCGTCGATGTGCGCGGCGGCAGGTTTTTTCTGGATCTCAGCGATGCACTGGCCGAGTTAGCCAGCAATGGTTTTGGCTACAAGATATTATTTTTAGAAGCCGATGACGAGGCGCTGATGCAACGTTTTCAGGAAACGCGCCGCCGTCATCCGCTGTCCGATGAGTTTCCTGATTTGGATGCATCGATCAAAGCTGAACGTGCGGCACTCGCAGAGTTACGGGAAAAAGCGGATAAAATTGTCAACACTTCACATGTGACGCCGCGTGAATTACGCGAGGAAATTCAAAAGACGTTTGTCGATTCGGAGCAATCGACACGCATGCAAATCCGCGTGGAGAGTTTTGGATTTAAGCATGGATTGCCGCAGGATGTAGATATGGTTTTTGATGTGCGATTTCTCCCGAATCCCAATTACGACAAAGAGATTGGCCATCTCGACGGCAATTGCCAGCCGGTGATAGATTATGTGATGAACGCTCCGTTGACGGCGCGTTTCCTCAAAAAACTCACTTCGTTACTTTTCTTCTGTGTGCCGGAATTTGAAAAAGAAGGAAAGTCTTATTTGACAATTGCCATCGGTTGCACCGGAGGAAGACATCGCAGCGTGGTGCTTTCCAATTGGCTCGGTGAACAGCTTTCCGAACGCGGCCATCAAGTGCGCGTTCGCCATCGTGATCTGAATCGTTCCGCAAAAGCGGCTGCGCGAAAGTTGAAATCGATGAATTAACTCTTGTTACGCAAGTCCCCCTTTTTAAAGGGGGAAACAGGGGGATTTTGAGCGTAATGATTCGGACGGACTTTGGATAAAATCTGTTAGTCCCGGAGAAAATCCCCCTAAATCCCCCTTTAAAAAGGGGGACTTCTCTTAAGCCGTAAAAAGGGGACTTCTCTGCCGTGGAAGAAGTGAAAAATTAAAATGAAGAAACAATCATCACCCGTCACAAAAGTACTTTCCCGCGAGATCAATTTGCTGCCTCCGGGAAAACGTTCTTTGGGATGGCTGACTTTTGGCATCGGGATCAAACGCTGGGCAGTTTTGGCGATTGTGGGATTAATTCTGGCGGCGCTTGGCGCATCGCTTTCGCTCGCTTATGTTTCGGTGGATTTTAGTTTATGGGTGATGGAAACCATTACCGGTTTCACGCACACTATTGTGGATTCGGTGACGCTGGGTGTTGCTTGCTTATTGGCGGGCGTTATTTGCGTGGCAATTGGATTGCGCGGTACCTTCAAAGCGGTCGAACGCGTTTACGCAAACAGCAATTCTCGCAGCGGCGATTTCCTGGAAACAGCTTTGCGCCAGCGTGAAATGGATAAGGGCGAACGCGTCGTGGCAATCGGTGGCGGCACTGGGCTTTCCACCATGTTGCGTGGATTGAAAGCTTATTCCTCTAACATCACCGCTGTGGTGACAATGGCCGACGATGGCGGTTCATCAGGAAAATTGCGTGAAGAAGGCATGTTGCCGCCGGGAGATTTGCGAAACTGCATCGCGGCGCTGGCCGATACGGAACCGTTGATGGAAGAGTTGTTTCAATATCGCTTTCGCGGATTGGGCCCGTTGCAGGGACATTCGTTGGGCAATTTAATCATGGCGGCATTTTCCGAAATGCGCGGCGATTTTGCTTCAGCTGTTAAGGAAGCTGCAAAAGTGTTGGCTATTCGCGGACAAGTTTTGCCCAGCACTTTGGACGAGGTTCGACTTGGCGCAAAATGTGTTGACGGCACTTGTGTGGAAGGGCAAAGTAAAATTAATCAGACACAAAATATCGATCATGTTTATTTGACGCCGGAAAGGCCGCACGCTTTGCCTGCAGTGATCGAAGCAATTCAGGACGCCGAAATTATTATCATCGGTCCGGGTTCACTTTTCACGTCAATTCTGCCGAATTTGCTGGTGCCAGAAATTGCTGCGGCCATAAAAGATTCCACCGCTCCCAAAATTTACGTGTGTAACGTGATGACGCAACCGCACGAAACCGACGATTTCAAAGCCTCCGATCACTTACGCGCCATCAAGCGCCACGCAGGTTCTGATTTAGTGACGCATGTTTTGGTGAATACTGGTCACATTTCGGAAGAAACGGAAGAGCGTTATGCGCGAAGTGGTGCGCATATGGTGGAGGCCGATGTAGACGCGTTGCGGATGCTTGGCGTGCGCCCGATCCGTGGTAATTTTGTTGATGTCACCAATGTGGTGCGCCACAATCCACGCAAACTGGCGAGTGTTATTTTTCGATTGGCGAGTAAGTTGAGCTAAAAGTACTTGGCTCATGTTTAGCATTTGTTCAGATTGTCAGGCTGAGCGCAGTCGAAGCCTTTATCAAAAGTACTTTTACCCAGAAAAACACAGATGCCAAAACTAGGTGCACCTACGAGTTTCTAACGAGTAATATTTACCTTAGAAAAATCACAGTTTACATTTTGGTTAAACGTGGCATAATAACTACAGCAGTGTAATAACGAAATTACAATGTTGTAAATAAAACGAAATGACAAAGCAAATTCTCAAATCAGCCAGTCTTCCTAAATTTCGTCAATTGGCGGATGATCTGCGGCAGCAGATTTTAAATGGGCAATTGCCTGTTGGCGAACCGTTGCCAACGTACGCGAATTTGCAGGCAAAGTTTGGTTGCGCGCAAAATACGTTGGAAAAAGCGTTGTCTGTTTTAGAGCAAGAAGGATTGATTTTCCGCAAACCCAGCAGCGGTGTTTATGTGGCGCCGCGATCCAAAGCGCCAGCGCAAACCGGGTTTATCGGCTATGTGGATGATCGCTGGCAGCGTTCCAAAAGCCAACTTTATTACACGCAGTTGCTGGCTGGTGTGCGGGAAGCTGCTGAACAAGCGGGCAAGCAGATTGTATTGATCCACGCCTTTAATTCATTCAAACAATGGGATCAATTGGAGGGTGTTTTATTTTGTGCAGCGGGCCATCACTTTGGATTTAACAGCGATGATTTTTTACCGTATATGCCGCAAGATATGCCCGTAGTAAATCTATTATTTCCCTTGCAAGGAATGCCCAGCGTGCTGGCGGATGACGCGAGCGGCATGCGCCAATTGGTGGAACATCTCATTGGATTGGGCCACCAGCGTATTAGCTATCTAACGCAAGTTCATTTTCCACTGATGGCGCAACATCCATTATTGCAAGTGCGTTACCGTTCCTATCTGAAAACCATGGAAGCCAATAATATTGCGGTACAGCCGGAATGGATTTTCTCTCCCTCCATTTTGCACGAGCCGGATTATGTGCATTATGGCTACGAAAGCATGAAGTTGTGGCTCAAAAATGGTTGGGAAGATTTGCAATGTACTGCGTTGCTTTGCCAGAACGATTTATGCGCGATGGGTGCGATAAATGCGCTGCAAGAAGCTGGATTTTGTGTGCCGGATGATGTTAGTGTTGCGGGCTACGACGGCTCGGAAATATTTTGTATTAAATCCTGTAGTTTGACGACGGCACAAGTTCCGTTGCAGCAAATTGGGTCTACAGGTTTGAACATTCTTGCGGAACGCATTAAAAATCCACAAGTGAATCAGCGCAATGTGATGTTACCTGTGCAATTACTTAAAGGAAAAACCACGGCAGCAGTGAATCAAAAATACATTGTCGCTCAAGCTGTATAAGAGTACTTTTAGAAGGAGTCTTATGTCACGTGATGCAAACAATCAGAAAGGGTTTACTTTAATCGAACTTCTTGTTGTTGTGGCGATTATTTCATTGCTCGCAGCAATATTATTTCCAGTGTTCGCAAGAGCACGGGAGAACGCGCGGCGGGCAAGTTGCATGAGCAATTTAAAGCAAATCGGTTTGGGATTTATGATGTATGTGCAGGATTATGATGAGCGATTCCCGATGGCCTACTATTACAATAATCCTGCGGATTGGTGTAATGGCGGAGGGCAGACGCAAACAGATTCCACTAAACCCGGGCATCTTTTTACGGTGAGTAATGGTTGCAAATCAGGACACTGGATCACTTTTCAAGACGTTATTTATCCGTATGTAAAAAGTGTGCCGGTTTTCGTTTGTCCTTCTGCAACTTATGGTCAAAGCGCCGGCTCCTTTCAATTGAGTTATGGCTACAATCGAAAAATCAGCAAAATTGGTTCTCCAACCCCGGTTGCGATGGCGGATGTGAGAGAAGCATCCAAGTTAGTCATGATTTTGGACTATAACACTCAATGGAACCTTTATCCTAACGGTAACGATTATAGCGATTGGGCGAAACAACAAAATCCCAGCGCCAATGTAGTCCGCATTTGGCCTCACCTGGGTGGAGGTAATATCGCTTATGCGGATGGTCATGTAAAGTGGGTTAAAAAAGGTGCGTTGCTTACGCGTGAAGATGTGTGGGGGAGTGATAACACTCCTAATACTACTTGGAATCCGTAATTTCGAAAGGAATAAATTATGTATAAAAAAGTACTTTTGTTAGTAACTGCATTGATGGCGTTAAGCGTTGGAAGCCGAGCGCAAACGCAATTGTTTACTTCATCTCACAACGAGTTAAATAATGCGGATTTTGAGACTGTTAATAAAGAACAGAAGATTCAAAAATGGATTTTGCCGGATAATGCTGTAGCTGACATCTCGGTTTTTCATGGTGGAAAGATTGCATTAAAGCTCAATGGCAAATCTGCGCAGCAAAAAATTGATACTATTTTGCCGGGAGAAACGGTGCACTTTGGCGCCTGGATGCGCGGCGAAAATGTGCAGGGAAATGCATTCGTGAAAGTAGCCGGGGACAATACTTCCGCCCAGACGAAACCATTAACCGGTACGTTTGATTGGACGTGGTGTGAAAGTACTTTTACGCTTCCGCTTGATTCGAGAAAATTTCCTATAGAGTTAAATCCCGGCCAAAGCGGAAATGTATGGTTTGATGGCGTTACCGTCCAACGCCAGTTGCCGCCGATGCAAGTGTTTTTGTGTTGGCCCAATTACCGAAATTTATTACCAGCAAATAATAAACAATCTTTACGTGCAGAAATTGAATGGGTTGATTCCAGCGCGTTGCCAAATTCGCTAGTGTTGAATCATGAATTAAAAGATAAACAGGGAAAGTTAATAGCGCGCGAGACATCTGTTGTAAAAAATAACAATGAAACGCAAGAGATACAATTAGCTCTAAAAAGTACTTTGCCAATAGGTGATTATGAATGGAATTTTCAATTGCAAAGCAGTGAAGGAAATATATGGGAGCAAGTTTCCAAAGCTATCCATGTAGTGTCACAGATGCCAAAAGTGTATATTGACGAAACTGGTAGAACCATCCGCAACGGCAAGCCATTTTTCCCTTTTGGCATTTATCTGGGCGAAAAGAACGATGACACCAACGAAGATTTAGCGCGTATCGCAAAGGCAGGATTTAATACGATTCTCAGTTATCGTTATGGTCAATTTAAACCTGATCCAGAAAGATATATGAACGATGCACAAAAAAATAATTTAGCGGTCATCTTTTCCGTGAAGGATTTATATGCGAAAACTCCAGGCGCATACGCCGATCCAAAATCCGATCCTATCGCTATTACGGAAAAATTAGTGAACCAATTTAAAGATAATCCGGCGTTATTAGCGTGGTATACCAATGATGAATCAGCGCCGGTTAGTATGCCACGGTTACAAAATAAATATGACCAGATAAAGAAATTGGATCCCAATCATCCTGCATTTATTACATTATTCCGCGAGGGGCAATACGGAAAGTACTTTTCCACCACAGATATTATTTCCAGTGACTGGTATCCCTTTGGCTGGGCACCGTGGAGTGATGTATCCAAATGGACGCAAGACGCAAAATCCGCCACGCGCGGCGCGTTGGGATTGTGGACTGTAACGCAAATCCATAATGGAACGTTATATCGCGGTGGCGATAAACCGCAGGATCCTGTCTATACGCCAACTTATCAAGCGATGAAAAATTTTGCGTTTCAGGCTATTGCCAATGGCGCGAATGGATTGCTATTCTATTCCTATTTTGATCTTTGGTATGACACCACCAAACGCGAAAAAAGCCAGGCAGCTTTTGATAAACGCTGGCCGGATGTTGTTAAAGTCGCATCTGACATTAATTCGCTGATACCTATTTTGGAAAATGGTAAAGACGTTCCGGTAAAAGTACTTTCGGGCGCTATTGCTGTGCGTGCGATAGAATGTCAAAATCAACTTTATCTCATCGCGGCGAATCCAGATGTGAAAGTGCGCCGGTTGTCGGTTCAATTACCAGGCATTTGGAAAACCCCAAACGGCAAAACCAGAGTGGCGAATGGCGGAACTTTATGGGAATATGATCTTGCCCCGAGAGATTCTATCATTATTAACCTCATGAAAGGTCGAAGTTAATGAAAGTACTTTTTACAAAAGTACTTTTTCAAGTGGGGCGTAATGAACTGCCAGTTTTTTGGTGCCAATTCCCGGCTGCAAAAAGGCGATTTCCACCCATTCGCTGTTGCCGCCATGCGGCGACATTTTGACGATTAAACCTTCGCCAAATTTGGGATGGCGCAGGCGGTCGCCCAATTCGTACGTTGTCGGCAAATCTGTATCGACGGGTTTGTGTTGAGTTTTTGTGGCGCCGTTTCCGTTGCCGTAAAATCTTTCGAGCGTGTCTTCCACCAACGCCTGGCGCGGCGATTCGAGGAATCTAGCCATGCCGGAGCGGTTGACTAATTCGGGTGGAATTTCTTGCAGGAATTGCGACGGCTTAGTGATTTCGGTGCGGCCGTGCAATGTGCGTTGTGCGGCGTAAGATAAATACAGCCGTTTCATGGCGCGCGTGATTCCCACGTAACACAGCCGGCGTTCTTCTTCGAGATCGTCCTTGCTGGCGTCGGTGTTCCACACGGCGCGCGCGTGCGGCAATAATCCTTGTTCCATTCCCACCAAAAAGACGTTGGGAAATTCCAGGCCTTTGGCGCCGTGTAATGTCATCATGGTCACGGCGTCGCCGTTTTCCACAGCTTGCTGGCGTTCGTCGTCCAACGTGACGTTTTCCAGGAATTGTCCCAGGTAATCCAGCGCGTCCGGCGGCGGCATGATTTCGCCGTCTTCGGCCACGATTTGCGGCGGTTCAAATTCGGACGCGGCCAATGTTAATTCATCGACGTTGCGCACGCGGTCTTCGCCTTTGCCG
>Ga0164242_10002962_pt1 | contig 19458 bp, 20 predicted proteins | sample OricomgcompostMG_FD_108783 | JGI IMG/M metagenome (GOLD analysis project Ga0164242, IMG submission 108783) | Miracle-Growth compost microbial communities from Emeryville, California, USA - Original compost - Miracle growth compost (MG) ... | reverse complement strand
GATCGCCGCGCACGCCGCCGCGGGCAAGCCGGTGCTGGGGATCTGCGGGGGCTTCCAGATGCTGGGCCGGACGATCCGCGACCCCGACGGCGTGGAGGGACCGCCGGGTGAGATTGCGGGGCTGGGCCTGCTGGATGTCGAAACCTGTTTCGGCGCAGACAAAGTGCTGCGGGTCTCCGACGGCGGATACGAGATCCACCACGGCCGGATCACCCGCGGTGACGGTGCCGAGGAGTTTCCCGGCGGCGCCCGCAGCGGCCAGGTGTTCGGCACCATGCGGCACGGGAGCTTCGAAGCCGACGCGCCGCGTGCAGCGTTCCTGGCCGAGACGCTCGGCCTGGCGCCATCGGGGGCGTCGTTTCCCGCCGCTCGCGAATACCGACTCGACCTGCTGGCCGATCTGATCGAAGAGCACCTGGACGTCGACGCCGTGCTGAAGTTGGCGCTCAGCGGCCCGCCGCCGGGACTGCCGTTTCTGCCGCCGGGGGCACCGTGACGCGCCGCGACGAGGCAGAGCGCAGCGATGCTGAGGAGTGGCGCCGACCGAACCGCGTGCTGCTGCTCGGGGGCACCGCCGAAGCCCGTGCGCTGGCCGACCGACTGGTTGCCGCCGGGGTCGACGTGACGACGTCGCTGGCCGGCCGGGTGGCCAATCCGCGGCTGCCGGCCGGGGCGGTGCGGGTCGGTGGTTTCGGTGGGATCGACGGTCTGCGTGCGGCATTGGCCGACTACGACGCCGTCGTCGACGCCACCCATCCGTTCGCGACCACCATGTCGGCCCATGCGGCCGCAGCATGCCAGGCTGCCGGCCGGCCACTGCTGCGGCTGGAGCGGCCCGGCTGGGGGGAGCGGGCCAGACCGTCCTGGCAGTGGGTCGACTCGCACGAGCAGGCCGCCGCCCGCGCGGCCCGGCTGGGCCGGCGGCCGGTGCTCACCATCGGGCGCCAGCAGCTGGCGTCCTACCTGGTGGCGCTGGCACAGGCGGCGGTGTTGGCGCGCGTCGTGGACCCGCCGTCGATCACGGTGCCGCCCACCTGGACGGTGGTCACCGACCGGGGGCCGTATGCGCTGCCCGGCGAGCTGGCGCTGCTGCGCGAGCACCGCGCCGACGTGGTGGTGACGAAGGATTCCGGCGGCGAGTACACCTGGCCGAAGATGCTGGCCGCCGACGAACTCGGGCTGCCGGTGGTCATTGTGCGCCGTCCGGACCGGCCGGCCGGCGTGCGATGCGTGTACGACGTCGAGCAGGCGCTGGCCTGGGTGCTAACCGGCGATTGACCAGACTTGCAGGGCCGCGCCGGCGGTGAGCAGCGCGGCGACCTTGACCACTTCCAGGCCGGCGTAGGCGTAGTGGGCGTGCGAGCGGTCGAGCATCCCGCCAGGCGTTGTGGCCTCGGCGGCGGCCAGCACCGCGTCGGATCGGCGGCGCAGCCGGGGCCGGACGAGCAGCGACTGAACGGCCAGCACGGTCACCGCCACACCGACCGCCGCCAGCGCGAGCCGGCCCGGGGGATCGGCGGCGACCGCGAGCACCACGAACGCCGCCAGCACGATCTCGACCGCGTTGAGCGCCCGGAACACCAGCCGGCCGATGCCCAGCCCCAGGTGCACGGTGATTCCCGGCGCCCGGAATTTCAGCGGCGCCTCCAGAAACGAGATCGCGAGCACCATGCCTAGCCAGGCGAAGACGACTGCCGCTGCGATCGCACCCATCTCGCCGCGCCTCCCGAGTTATCTGTGTCTGCCGGTTGCGGAAAACGTATCTGTGCAACTCGGTCACAGACAAGTGCGGAGGGGGGTAATGCTCGACACAGGGCGTCCGGCACACTGGCAGCCGTGATTGTCGAGCATGGAGTGCTGCCCATCCGCCCCGGCGCCGAGGCCGAGTTCGAAGCGGCGTTCGCCAAAGCGCGGCCGTTGATCGCCGCGCAGCCGGGCTTCCTCGGGATCTCGATGTCCCGTTCGATCGAGTCGCCGAACCTTTATCTGCTGCTGGTGCAGTGGGAGACTGTCGAGGCGCACACCGAGGGTTTTCGTAAGTCGCCGGAGTTTGCGCAGTGGCGGGCACTGCTGCACGAGTTCTACGAGTCCCCGCCGGTGATTGAGCACTTCGTCGGCATCGACTAAGGGGTGATGTGGCCGTGGACGCGAAGCGGACCCTGGAATTCAATGCCCGCAACATGGCGGAGTTCCGCAGCAACGGCGGGAAACTGGGCGGGCCGTTCGAGGGTGCCCCGGTTCTGCTGCTGACCACCACCGGCGCCAAATCCGGGCAGCCGCGCACCAGCCCGATGATGTATCTGCCCGAGGGGGAGCGGATCATCGTGTTCGCCTCCAACGAAGGCAAGGACCGCCATCCCAGCTGGTATCACAACCTGCGGGCGAACCCGTCGGCCACGGCCGAGATCGGCACCGAGACCTTTCCCGTCACCGCCACCGAGATCACCGGCGCAGAACACGACCGGCTCTACGACATCCAGGCCGAACGCTACCCGGGTTTCGCCACCTACCGGGAGCGCACCGATCGGGTCATCCCCGTCATCGAGCTGACCAGAACCACGTAGCATTTCGACCCATGGCTCGCTGCGCCTACGCGCATGACGCGGTCGTCGTGCTGCACCCCGGTGGTAGCCCCGACGCTCCCGGCGGTGCCATCGCCCAAGCACTGTGCGGGAGCTGGGATCACCTGCCGCCCTGCCCGCTTGCGCCGCACCACGTCGCCAACCAAGTCGTCGGCGACGACCTGGTATTGCGGGTGCTGTTCGCCGCCGAAGCCGCTGACGAATCGCGCGTCCGGCGCCTCATCGACGAGGCGCTCGCTGCCGGAGAACTGACCGGTCCCGACGGGCTGGTGACGAATTGGCGGCTGAAATCTGCCGCTGCCGGCCAGGTCCGGCCCAGCGAGCAAAGCCATGCTGCCGAACTGATCGCACACGACTGAACGGCGCTCAGGACTCCGCGAGTTCCTTGACCCTGGGGTCGACTGGCCGGCCGGTGACCTTGCTGGCGGCCACAGCGGCTCGGGCGGCTGCCTTGGCGACATCGAGGTCGGACATGTAATCCCGGCGTTTCGAGGGCTCAGGCCTGTCTTCGGCTGCCATGGCTGTCCTCCTTGCCCGCAGCGGCCAAAGCCGCGTATTCCGCAATGACCTGAACGATAGAGCCGTCATCGACGGTCACCAGTTTAGACCGCATCAGGGTGGCCAGCAGGGACCAGCCGAGACCGGCCTGGCTGTTGCTCTGGTCGAACGTCCGCTCAAAAGCCCAGGTGGTGCGTCGCCACCATTCGCCGGTCGGCCCGGCTCTTCTGCTGCCAGGTGACGACGACGCCGACGGTCGCCAGACCGCCGACGATCAACGTCACCCAGGATTGTGGGGGCACGGACCTGACGCTAAAGCCGGCCAGGCCCACCAACAGCGCCTAGAGCCGGGTTACGTCCGCGCACCCAGGATCACCGCGCCGGCCACCGCACCGACGCCCACCCGCCGGGCCAGCCGCACCGCCCGCGGAATGTCGGCGGGAACCGGAGCCCGCCCGTGTCCCATCAGGGCACGGTCCTCACGGCGATTGCCGTAATAGTGGTTGACGCCGCCGAGCTGCAAGCCCAGCGCCCCGGCGAAAGCGGCCTCGACCACCCCGGCGTTGGGACTGGGGTGATGCCGGGCGTCGCGACGCCACGCCCGCAGCGCGCCAAGGGAATCCGGCCCCAAGGCGGCGGCCAGGACTCCGCTCAGCCGGGAGCCCGGCAGGCCCAGCACGTCATCCAGCCGGGCCGCCGCCCAGCCGAAGCGGCCGTAGCGAGGGTTGCGGTGGCCGATCATCGCGTCCAGGGTGTTGACGGCACGATGCGCCACCAGACCCGGAATCCCCGCCACTGCACCCCACACAAGGGATGCCACCACCGCATCGGAGGTGTTCTCCGCGACGGATTCGACGACAGCCCGGGCGATCTCGTCGGGTCCCAGCGCGGCGGTGTCACGCCCGACCAGGTTGCGCAGCTGAACGCGCGCCCGGTCAAGGTCTCCGGCGGCCAGCAAGTCATGCACCGCGCACGCCTCCCGCTCCAGGGATTGCCCGCCGAGCACCGCCCAGGTCGCCAGGGCGGTCAGCGCGGTATGCGCCAACGGGTTTCGGGCGCAGCGTTCAGTGGCATAGGCCAGCCCGGTGACCCCTGCGAGCAGCACCAGAGTGTGGGCGACACCGCTGGCGCGGCTGTCGCGGTAGAGCCGCTGCTCCAACGCCAGCGCGCACGTCCCGAATCCGGCGACCGGGTGCCGTCGGCGCGGATCCGCCCAGGCGCGGTCGGCGGTGTAGCCGAGCAGCAACCCGAAAGCCCGGGCCGCCATCACCGCAGAATCCGATCCAGCGCCGCCAGCAGTCGATCGGCCACCTCGGGGGGACGCACCGCGATCCGCACCCAGCTGTCGTCGAGACCCGGGAAGGTGTCGGCCCGCCGCACCGCGATACCGTTGTCCCGCAACGCAGCATGGACACCTGCGCCGACGCGGGCCAGCACATACGGGGCGACACCGGCGACGAACGGCACCCCGCGCTCGCTGAGTGCCGTGCCCAACTGATCCCGCCACTGCGCCAACCGGCCTGCCCGGCACTCGCTTTCGGCCAGCGCCCGCTCATCAGAGCAGGCCAGCATGGCGGCCAGCGCCGGCGCCGACACCGACCAGGGAATCTGCAGCCGCGCCGCATCGGCGATCAACGACGGATCGCCTACCAGATACCCCGCCCGCACCCCGGGAATCGACCAGTGCTTGGTCAGGCTGCGGCTCACCAGCAGACCCGGCTGTGGCGAACCAGCCAAACCTTCCGGCTCACCGGGAACAGCGTCCAGAAACGCCTCGTCAACCAGAACCACCCGCCCGGCCCGCATCAGCGAAAGCAACACCGAAGCCGGATGCAGCACCCCGGTCGGGTTGGTCGGGTTGCCGACGACGACGAGGTCCGCGTCGTCGGGCACCGCGGTGGGGTGCAGGGCGAAACCGTCGTCGGCCCGGCACAGCACGGTCTCGACGGTGTGGCCGGCGGCGATCAGCGCGGCGTGCGGCCCGGTGTACTGCGGGTGGATCACCACCGGCCGTCGCCACGCTCGCAGCCGGGCCACCAGATCAAAGGCCTCCGAGGCGCCCGACGTGGGCAGTACCGCATCGGGGCAGACGCCGTGCCGGGCGGCCAATGCGTGGCGGGCGGCGGAGGCGTCGGGGTAGCACGCGGCGTCGGCGAGCGAGGCGTGCAGGGCGGCCTCGAGCCAGTCCGGGCGCGGCCCGCCGACGACGTTCACCGCGAAATCCACCAGCCCGGGCCGCGCCTCGGTATCGCCGTGATGGTGCAGGTCCGGGCCGGTGAACGCATGCACGGCGTCGGCGAAACGCTGAGCCAGCCGCGGATACCCGGCCCAGTGGATATGCAGATACGACGCGTGCAGCCGCGGCCCGGTCACACCGTCCGGGCCGTCCGGCAGCTGCCAGGCGGGACTCACCGGCTCCTCGAAAGTGGCTCGGGTGCGGTGGAATTCATGCCCGGTGACCCGCAAGCCGGCCTCCGCGAGCAGCGAATCGGCCGGTGCGACGGCATCCCGGTACCCCAGGGTCAGCCGCGGCGACATCTGCGCGGCCCCGGCCAGCGCCCCCACCCCGGGCGCCTCGTCGACACTGCGGCACAGGTAGGCCAACCCGCCGCATTCGGCGACGGTCGGCACCCCGGCGGCAATAGCCGCCCGCAGTGCACCCAACAGTGCGGTGTTGGCGGCAAGCTGTCCGGCGTACACCTCCGGGAACCCGCCGCCCAGGTAGATCCCCGCCGTCCCGGCCGGCAGGCAGGAGTCGGTGAGCGGGTCGAAGCAGACCACCTCGCAACCTGCGGCGCGCAGCAGTTCGAACGTCTCGGTGTAGCCGAACGTGAACGCTCGCCCGCCGGCAACCGCCACCACCGGACGCGCCGACGACGCGGCGCATACCTCGGCGGCCGGATCCCACGCGGTGCCAACCAGATCCGGTGCCTGGCGCGCCACGGCCGCCACCGCGTCGAGGTCGACATGCTGCTCGATCAGCTCGGCCAGCCTGGCCAGCATGGCACCGGACTCGTCGTGTTCGGCGGCCGGCACCAGCCCGAGATGCCGCGACGGGGTCTGCACGCCCGCATCACGGGGCAGCACCCCCAGTACCGGAATGCCGGTGGGGCGCAAGGCAGCGACGACCTCGTCGGCATGCCGGGCACTGCCGGCCTGGTTGAGCACCACCCCGGCGACCTGCACCGCCGGGTCGAAACCGGCCAGGCCCGCCACCACTGCCGCGTGGGTGCGGGAGGCATGCGAGATGTCGACGACCAGCACCACCGGGGAGGCCGTCAGCGCCGCGACGTGGGCGGTGGAGGCCTCACCGTCAGAACCGAGCCGGCCGTCGAAAAGCCCCATCACGCCTTCGATTACGGCGATATCCGCGCCGGCGGCACCGTGCAGCAGCAGCGGCACGATCCGGTCCGCACCGACCAGCACCGGGTCCAGGTTGCGGGCCGGGCGCCCGGTGGCCAGCGCGTGATAGCCCGGATCGATGTAGTCCGGGCCGACCTTGTGCCCGCTGACCTGCAGGCCGCGCGCGGCCAGCGCCGCCATCAGCCCGACCGCCACGGTGGTCTTGCCGTGCCCGGATGCGGGCGCGGCGACAACGACGCGGGGGAGACTTACCATTCGATCCCGCGCTGGCCCTTCTGGCCGGCGTCCATCGGATGCTTGACCTTGGTCATCTCGGTGACCAGGTCGGCGATCTCGACCAGCCGCGGATGAGCGCGGCGGCCGGTGATGATCACATGCTGGTGGCCCGGCCGGTTGGCCAGGGTCGTCACCACGTCGTCGATGTCCACCCAGCCCCAGTTGATCGGGTAGGTGAACTCGTCGAGCACGTACAGGTCGTGGGTCTGCTCGGCGAGACGGCGTTTGATCTCGGTCCAGCCGGCCAGCGCGTCGCCGGCGTGGTCCTCGGTGCTGCCGGACTTGCGGCTCCACGACCAGCCCGAGCCCATCTTGTGCCACTGCACCGGGCCGCCCACACCGGTCTCGTCGTGCAGGGTGCCGAGCCGCTCCAGCACCGCCTGCTCGCCGACCCGCCATTTCGCGGACTTCACGAACTGGAACACCCCGATCCGAAAGCCCTGATTCCAACCGCGCAGCGCCATCCCGAACGCCGCGGTGGACTTGCCCTTGCCGTCGCCGGTGTGCACCACCAGCAGCGGCCGGTTGCGACGCTGCCGGGTGGTCAGGTTGTCGTCGGGCACCGTCAACGGTTGTCCTTGCGGCATCAGGCAGCTCCCTTTCCGGTGGCGTCCCGGACGATGTCGGCCAGCGCCTCGGCACTGAGCTGCGGCAGCGGAACGTATTCGGCCCGCAGATGCTCAGCCAGTGTGCGCGCCAACCCGAGCCGCATCCGGCCGCTCTCACAGTCCACGACGACCGTCGAAAAACCATGGGCGGCAAGCGCAAGAGCGGCCTGGCGGGACCGTTCGACAGGGTTGATACCGGCGGTGGCCCGGCCGTCGGTGAGCACCACCAGCAGCGGACGGCAGGCTGGCTCGCGTAGCCGTTCGCGGCGGATCACCTCGGCGGCTTGTAGCAGCCCTTCCGCCAGCGGCGTGCGGCCGCCGGCGGGCAACTGATCCAGGCGCGCCGCGGCGATCTCCACCGACCCGGTCGCGGGCAGCGCCACCTCGGCGTGCGTGTCGCGAAACGTCACCACCGCGACCCGGTCCCGGCGGCGGTAGGCGTCCAGCAGCAGGGACAGGATCGCGGTCTTGACATGCCGCATCCGCTCGGCGGCGGCCATCGACCCGGAGGTGTCGACTACGAACAGCACCAGGTTCGCCTCGCGGCCCTCCCGCACGGCGCGGCGAAGGTCGTTGGCCTGCAGCACCATCGGCCCACCCACCCGGCCGCGGCTGCCCTGATGCGGGGCGGCGGCCCGCACTGTCTCGAACAGGTGGAGCCCCCCGGTGGTGCCGGCGGCGGTGGCGCCCACGCGGCGCCCGGAGCTGGTGCGGGCCCGGCTGCGCCGTCCGGCGCGCCCGGCACCCACCCCGTCGACGGTGAAAAGCCGTGCCCGGTAAGGGGTATCTGCGCCGACGGTCGAGGTGCTGTCGGCTTTGTTCGGCGCCGGACCGTTCGGGCCGGCTGGGGCGGTGTGGCCGCCATCGGGTTCGGGGCCCTCGGGGTCCGGGTCGGGTTCAGGATCCTCCGGCGGCAGCAACTCGTCGAGTTCGGCCTCGTCGAAGCCGGGGGCGTCAAACGGCTTGCGCCGCCGGCGATGCGGCAGCGCCAACCGGGCGGCGACCCGCAGATCTTCGATGTTGACCGCGTCGCGGCCCTGCCATGCCGCATGGGCGACCGCGGTGCGGGCACAGACGATGTCGCCGCGCAGGCCGTCCACGTCGAACGCCGCGCAGATCTCGCCGATCTTGACCAGTGCGGCGTCGGTGAGATGCACGTGGGAAAGCAACTGCTGCGCAGCACGAATCCGCGTGCGCAACCGTTCCTCGGCGGCGGCGTACCCCGCTGCGAAACCCTCCGGGTCGGCGTCGAAGGCCAGCCGGCGGCGTACCGCTTCGGCACGCACCGCCGGATCACGCGGCGCGGCGACCTCCACGGTCAGCCCGAACCGATCCAGCAGTTGCGGGCGCAACTCGCCCTCCTCGGGATTCATCGTCCCGACGATCACGAAACGCGCCGCGTGGGTGACCGAGACGCCGTCGCGTTCGACCGTCAGTCGTCCCATGGCAGCCGCATCCAGCAGCAGGTCCACCAGGTGGTCGGCGAGCAGGTTGACCTCGTCGACGTAGAGGATGCCGCGGTTGGCCCGGGCCAGCAGGCCGGGCTCGAACTCCACTACGCCGGCGCCCAGCGCCCGCTCCAGGTGGATCGACCCCACCACCCGGTCCTCGGTGGCGCCGACCGGCAGCTCCACCAGCCGCACCGGGCGGGTCTGCACGGGGGCGTCGGCGGGGAACGGGCCGTCGGGGGAGAGGGGGTTGGCCTCGGCGGGATCGGAGGAGAACCGGTCGTCGGCGACCACGTCGATGGCGGGGAGCACCTGGGTCAGCGCCCGGACCAGCGTCGACTTGGCGGTGCCCTTCTCGCCGCGGATGAGCACCCCACCGATGCCGGGGGAGATCGCGCTCAGGACGAGCGCCAGCGCCATGTCGTCGAGGCCGCCCGGGGCGTCCGGGTCGCCGCCGAGGACGGCGGGGAAGGGGTAGAGCTGTTGCATTGAGGCTCCGCTCGTGATGCCGGTGTTGGCAACGCGAAGCCGGTATTCGGACTGACCGCGACGCACCGAAATGCGCCGCGGAACACCGTAGCGGGCCTGTGTCGGAGTCACACCGACTTCCCTGGCACTTCGCGCCGATACCCTAACACCAACCGAAAGGACACCCACAGATGACCGCACCCGAAGCAGACCTGACCGGATGGACCCCGGCACCGTTCACCGGTGGCGGTTTCACCCACGACGTGTACCGCAAGGGCGAGGGCGCCGGGGTGGTGCTGATCCCCGAGATCCCGGGTCTGCACCCCGGGGTGTTGGGTTTGGGAAATCATTTGGTGGACAACGGATTCACCGTCGCCATTCCCTCCCTGTTCGGCGAGCCCGGTAAGGCGATCACGCCCGGCTACGCGCTGAGCACCATCGCGCGGGCCTGCGTGACGCGGGAGTTCGCCGCGTTCGCCACCGGCAAGCAGCGCCCGGTCACCCAGTTTCTGCGGGCGCTGGCCCGTGACCTCAACGAGACGACGCCGGGCAAGGGCGTCGGGGTGATCGGCCAGTGCTTCACCGGCGGTTTCGCGCTGGCCGCCGCGGTCGATGACGCCGTGCTGGCGCCGGTGCTCAGCCAGCCGTCGGTGCCGCTTCCGCTGACGTTGAAACAGCGCCGCGACCCGGGGCTCTCCGAGGTCGAGCTGGGTGTGGTCGCCGACCGCGCCGCCAACGACGGGCTGTGCGCGCTCGGCCTGCGGTTCAGTGAGGACAAGATGGCCCCGGGGGAGCGCTTGGCGACGCGTAAAGAACGGCTGGGTGACGCGTGCGAGGTGATTGAGAGCGGTTCGGCGCCGGGCGATCCGCATGGGCTGTCCCGGGTGGCGCACTCGGTGCTCACCGACCAGGTCCGCGAAATCGACGGCCACCCGGCCTACGAGGCGCGCAAGCGCGTGGTGCAGTTCCTCACCGAGCGGTTGAGGTAACGGAGCGCACCTCGGTCCCGAGAGCTTGTCGATGTTTCCCATACAGCACCGTCGTAGGGCGGGCGGGGCTCGAACCCACGACCAACCGATGATGAATCCGGAATTAGTCCGTTAATGAATCAGCCCTCCACGCCAACATGGGGTGACGACAGAGTGTCGGTGCTCTTCACGGCCGGTGGGCAAGCATCGTGGGGACACGGCTGTGCCCGTCGATGAAGGTGCGGAGCGCGGGATCGAGAAAACCCGAAACGCCGAGCAGATCTGCGTACCGGCCTGCGATATCTTCGGACCAGACACGGTGATGATGGCCGATCCGATTGCGAAACTCACGGAGACGGCTTATCGGGTCATGGATGGTTCCCAGATTCCGGTTCGGGGCGTGAGGAAACGCCGACACGAGGTCCGGCCACAGAAACGTCTGCTTTTTAGACACCATCTGATGCCAGAATCCGAACGATAGCTCGGAGATAATCTGGCCGGAGTTCAGGCTCTTCCGGTTCCTCCGGACACGACGCTTGGCTTCATCGACGTCGACATAGGGTCGACGATGCCTTCCCAACCCACCCGCATCTCGCCCGAGTTCACAGGCGTCATCGAAGATCCAGTGCCCGCTGCGTCCGAGTCGCGTGTGCCGTTGGGACATGCGGCGGTCGACGGCGTTGCGAAATGCCACTTCGAAGTAGGCGAATGACTCCCAGAATGCGGCTGACACGGCGGTGTTCCAACGGTAGAGTTCCATCGCCCGCGATTTGTCACCACCCGTGAAGGCCAGGTAGTGGCCCAGACGTGCCGGACCGAAGTGGTGGTCGTAGAACGCCCAATTGCCCACGAAACCCTTCTATCTGTACTATCGAAGCCGAACACCCCGGAACCGTCCCTGTAGTCCTCCCCGGAGGGCCGATCAAACGGCCGGGGTTCTGTCTTTCCGGAGGTAGCCTCCGACTTTCCCCGCGGCGGCAATCGTGATGCCCCCGCGCGATCGGCATCTCTGTGTCACGGCACGGTGACTATCCCACATCGGGCCGGCTGTTGACCGGCATTCGGGCTGAGGCTAGGAGGACAAAGAACTGCCCAGGATCGTGGATCACCTCGTAGCGCACCTTCGAGGCACTGCGTATGGCCGGACCAACTCGGTAGAGACCGCCCCCGGCGGTACGGAATGTCGGACCATTGCCGTAAGAACTAGTCCATGAAGATTGTCTTCCTGCACGGTATCGGCGACGGCGACCCCAATAAGAGTTGGTTGCGGGGCCTCAACCAAGGACTACAAGCAGCTGGACATCTACCGATTGATGAACGGGACGTCATAGCGCCCTCATACGCGTCGATCCTGGCCACCAAGGGTATTTCGGCGAAGATACCCGACGTGACGTACCGACCCAAAGACGACCGGAAGAGTCGGCGGGAGTTTGAGCGTCGCCAGGCCGCGGTGCAGCGATTCATCCAGCGAGAAGACACCGCTGCGGGGTTCGGCTTCAACAAGTTCCCCAAGCCGTGGATGGACGTCGCCGTCGACCTCGGTGTTCAACGGCTCCGAATGATGGACCTCGACTACGTCGAGAATTACGTGAACAACGAGGGCGTCCGGGGCGCGGTTCTGCGGTGCATCCTCGATCAGCTCCCGGTGCGGAGGGAAATCATCCTCATCGGCCACAGCCTGGGCAGCGTGATCGCGATCGACCTGCTTGATCACCTGCCCGAGAAGCTACATGTACGCCGGTTCATCACCGCTGGCAGCCCAGCCAATAGCCCATCGCTCTACCGGGGCAGGGAACGGTTGTTGAAGAAGTTCCCGTACGCGCGGGTCGATGACTGGACGAACATCTTCAACCACCGCGACATCGTCACCAGCGGGCGAGGGCTGGCCTCGGTATTCCCGGGCGCACAGGACTTCGCGCTGAACGCGGCCGGGTTCCTCGTACATGGCGCGGAGGAATACCTCAGAGACCCAGTCGTCACCAAGCTCGTGGCCCAGGTTCTCTATCCGTCCAAGGAACCGGTTCCCGCAAGATACGACTTGGCGATCCGACTGAGTGACAAGGACCTGGCGACCCTGGTCAGGCTCCGGTTCGCTCACGCCGTCGGCAAGCACATCAAAGATGAGGAACGCAGGACCCGCTATATGGATGCCTTGAAGCTGATTCAGGATGACCTGGCCGCTCAAGCAGAACAGATAGCGCGGAACAGCGTTCCGCTGCCGTCAGAGTGGTACGACGTCATCGACGGAAAGGTTCCGCCGCTGCCGGAACGGTTCGACCTGCGTGATGTGGTCAGCATGCTGGTCTCCCTGGCGGCGACGAATTTCATCGAGCCGTATGAGATCGACACCGGCGATGCGCAGAAGGAGGCCATCGGTGACATGCTCCTGGCCCTGGGCATGCCGCGTAAGCACCGGGTGCAGATCATCAGCGCTCTAGAGGATGTTGAAGCTGCACTCAACCGCAGTGGCGGACTCCCTTGGGGCCGGATCGGAATCGCCGCTGCAGGACTGGCGCTACTGGCCGCCGGTCCGGTCGGCCTGGCCATGGCAGCCCCCGCATCGGCCTTCGGGGCTGCTGCGATCACCGGTGGGTTGGCGGCATTCGGCCCAGGGGGGATGATCGGCGGACTGGCCACCCTCGGTGGGCTCGCTGCCAGCGGTGCCGGCCTGGCAGCTGGGGCGGCATTCAACGACACCAGCCCGGAACGAGTGATGCTCAACGTCACCCAACTCACGCTCCGGGTTGCCGCCGCACGGGCCCATCAATTACTTCAGCTACCCGAGGACACCCAACTGTGGGGTCAGCTCACCCTCCTGGAGACCCAGATCGCCGCTGAACTCAACCGGCTCGAACCGTTCAGCGACCCTGGCTGCCCACGGATCAAACAGCTGCACGCCGCGTTGACTGTGATCCGAAAGCTGCTGCGGTTCCTCATCGATAAACGGCTCGGGCAAGCGACCGCCATCAACGGGGACGGGACAGAGATCCACAGTCACAGCAGTGAGCCTGCGGTGCTGCCCGGATAAGTTGGGTTCTTCTCCCGTTAGCATCGGTGCCGTGTTCGTACCGGATCGCATCACGGTCATCGGTATCGGCGCCGACGGGTGGGACGGGGTGACCGAGGCTGCGCGGGCGGCAATCATGGCCGCCGACGCCGTGGTCGGCGCGCCGCGGCAGCTGGCGATGCTGCCGGAATCAACCGGGCAGCAGCGGCACAGTTGGCCCTCACCGCTGCGCGCCGGGCTGCCCGCGCTGTTCGACGGCCTGGCCGGCCAACGGGTGGTCGCGCTGGCCTCCGGCGATCCCCTGCTGTCCGGTGTGGGCAACACCCTGATCGAGCTGTTCGGTACCGACAAGGTCACCGTGATCCCGGCCGTTTCCTCGGTGGCCCTGGCCCGGGCCCGGTTGGGCTGGCCGGCCGAGTCGGCGGCGGTCGTCCGGGCTGGCGATGTCCATGCGGTGCTGCGCGAGTTGGCGCCGGGCCGGCGGGTGCTGGTGCTCTCCGCCGATGAGACCATCCCCCGGCAGCTGGCGGCCCTACTCGTAGACCGTGGCTACGGGGCGAGCCGGATGGTGGTGCTCGGCGACCTGGGCGGGGCGGGCGAATCCACGCTGGACTCCACTGCGGCCACGTTCACCGGACCGGCCCCGCGGCTCAACATCGCCGCCCTGGAGCTGGCCGGTCCGCTGCTGACCGGCTGGGCGCCCGGCCTGCCCGATGAGGCCTACGACCACGACGGGCAGCTCACCAAACGCGACCTGCGGGCCTCCGCGCTGGCACGCCTGGCCCCGGCGCCGGGACAGCTGCTGTGGGATGTCGGCGCGGGTGCCGGCTCGATCGGTATCGAGTGGATGCGCGCCCACCCGAGTTGCCGGGCCATCGCCATCGAAGCCAACTCGGCTAGGGCGCAGCGTATCTCGGGCAACGCGGCCAACCTCGGGGTGCCCGCGCTGCAGGTGGTATGCGCCGAGGCCCCGACGGCGCTGGCAGGGCTACCTACACCGGACGCCATCTTCATCGGGGGCGGGCTGAGCCGGCCCGGGGTGCTCGACGCCTGCCTGGTCGCGCTGCGGCCCGGCGGGCGACTGGTCGCCCACGCCGTCACGCTGGAAACCGAGGCGCAGCTGGCCCTGGCCTACGCCGAGCGCGGCGGCGAGCTGACCCGTATCCAGGTCGAACACGCTGCCCCGCTCGGTGCTTTGACCGGCTGGCGGCCCGCCCGCGCGGTCACCCAGTGGGCGCTAACCCTGCCCGCTTGACGACGAAGAACAGCCTGCCCGCCGAACGTGTAACCATTGCGAGTTTCGGCGAGATTTTTCGCAGTGGTTACACGTTCGGCGGGTCAGTGTCTTGCGACTAGAGTCCCCGGTCCCGCGCCGCGTCGTAGAGGTGGCTCTCCCCGGCACACGGGTCGGGCGGGTCGGCAACCGCTCGGCCCACCAGAATGACTGCGGCCGAACGCAATCCCGCCGCCTCGACGGCATCAGCGATGTCGGCGACGGTGCCGCGCAGCACCAGTTCGTCGGGCTGTGACGCGCGGTAGACCACCGCGACCGGGCAGTCCGCACCGTAGTCGGATTCCAGCTGGCTCATCAGTTCTCGGGTCCGGGTGATCGCCAGGTGCAGCACCAGGCTGGCCCCGGTCGCGGCGAACGCAGCCAGTGATTCGGACTCCGGCATCGCGGTGGAGGCGGCTTGCACCCGGGTCAGCACCACCGACTGCGTCACCAGCGGCACCGTGAGCTCACGCCCGACCGCCGCGGCCGCTGCCGCATAGGCCGGCACTCCGGGCGTGATATCCCACGGCACCCCGGCGGCATCGAGCCGGCGGGTCTGCTCGAAGACCGCGCTGTAGAGCGACGGATCACCCGACACCAGCCGCACCACCCGCCGGCCCGCCCGGGAGGCGGTGATGAGCCGGTTCACGATCGCGTCCAGGTCCAGATCGGCGGTGTCGACGAGTTCTGCTGTGCCGCAGCACTCTTCGAGTACCTGCGGATCCAGGTAGCTGCCCGGGTAGAGCACCACCTCGGCGTCGGCCAGCAGGCGTGTCGCCCGCACCGTCAGCAGATCCGCGGCGCCCGGTCCGGCGCCGACGAACCGCACCGTCACCGCACCCACCGCGGGGTCCATACCCGGCCCGACGACGCCACCCGCGTCGACGACGCTCCCACCAGGACAAGGCATTTCATGTCGATCGCGTCGGTGTCCAGCTCACCCAGCGTGGTGACCGTGAGCGCCTCGGACTCCCGGCCGACGTCGCGGCCGACCACCACCACGGTCTGCGGGGCGCGGTGCTCCAGCAGCACTTTGCGGGCCATCGCGATCTGGTCGGGTCTTGCCCGCGAGGCCGGGTTGTAGATCGCCAGCACCAGATCGGCCTGCGCGATCGCGGCCAGCCGCGCCTCGATCACCTCCCACGGCTTGAGCCGGTCCGATAGGCTCACCACCGCGAAGTCGGCCCCGATCGGAGCGCCGGCTGCCGCGGCCACCGCCTGCACCGCCGACACACCGGGCAGGACCCGCACCGAAACATGCTGGTATTGCTCATCGGAGGCCGCTTCGAACACGGCGGCGGCCATACCGAAGACCCCGGCGTCCCCGCCGGAGACCACCGCCACCTTCTCACCGCGCAGCGCCAGATCCAGCGCGAAGCGGGCCCGATCCAGCTCGACGGTGTTGCCCGAGGAGTGCCGCTGCAACCCGGCTCGCTGCGGGATCCGCGCGAGGTAGGGGCCATAGCCCACCACGTGGTCGACGGTGGCCAGTGCCGCGGCCGCCTCGCCGGTCAGCCACTCGCCGGGTCCCGGGCCCAGCCCGATCACCAGCAACTCGGGCGGCTCGGCGACCGGCTCGACAACGGCCGGGACCGCATCGGCCGGCGTCCGGGACCGCTGCCCGTTGCGGGAATCCCCGTCGACCACGATCAGCGACAGATACGGCACGCTCGCTTCCTCTACCTCGGCGACCGGCAGCCAGCGCTGTTGCGGATGGCTGGCCCGTTCGACGTAGTAGGCGTGCTCCAACCGGCCGGCGGCGGCCAGCGCGCGGCGCACGGCGGGGAAGGTGCGGCCGAGCTTCATGATGATGGCGCCGTCGGTGTCGGCCAGCCGCATCGCCAGCTCGTACTCCGGCAGTGTGCCCGGCAGTACGGTCAGCACGTCGGTCTGGCGCACCAGCGGCATCCCGAGTGCGGCGGTGGCGGCGCTGAACGCCGGCACGCCCGGGATGATCTCGGTGTCGAAGCGCGTCGACAGTCGGTCGTGCATGTACATGAACGAGCCGTAGAACAGCGGATCGCCCTCGGTCAGCAGCGCGACCGTGCGGCCCGCATCCAGGTGGGCGGCCAGCCGTGCCGCCGAGGCCTCGTAGAAGTCGGCGAGCGCTCCGGCGTAGCCGCCGGGGTGGTCGGTGACGCCGGTGGTGACCGGGTAGCGCAGCTCCTCCTCGAGAACGCCGGGACGGATCAGATCAGCGGCGATGGTGCGCGCATACGACGCCTTGTTGACCCCGGCGTGATAGGCCACCACGTCGGCGTCGGCGATGATCCGCGCGGCCTTGCGGGTGATCAGCTCCGGGTCACCGGGCCCGAGGCCCACCCCGTAGAACGTGCCGGTCATTCGGCATCCGAGGCGAGGGCGTTCAACGCCGAGGAGGTGATCGCCGAGCCGCCGCGCCGGCCGCGCACCGTCACGAACGGGATGTCGATGCCGTGCTCGGCATGCAGTGCGGCCAACGCCTCCTTGGACTCGGCGGCGCCGATGAACCCCACCGGGCAGCCGACGATCACCGCGGGGCGCGGCCCCCCGTCGAGGATCAGCTCCAGCAGATGGAACAGCGCGGTTGGGGCGTTGCCGATCGCGACGACGGCACCGGCGAGCTCCGGCTCCCACAAGGAGACCGCCGCCGCCGAACGGGTGGTGCCCCACTTGCGGGCCAGCTCGGGCACCCGTTCGTCGCGCAGGTAGCAGCGCACCGCGTTGCCGGCGGGCAGCCGCCCGGCGGTCACCCCGACCGCCACCATCCGGGCATCGCAGAGGATCGGTGCGCCGGCGTCGAGGGCGGCGCGGCCGGCGGGCACCGCCTCGGGGTGGATCAGCAGTTCCTCGGCGACGTCGGTCTGCCCGGCGCCGTGGATCATCCGCACCGCGAGCCGCTCCGCACTCGCCGGGATGTGCGACAGATTGGACTCGCGGCGGATGGTGGCGAACGATTCGACGTAGATGGCCGGGCCGTCGTCGAGGTAGTCGTAGCGCTTGGTGGGTCTGTGCAAGCCAACTCCTACGCAGGGACGAAGATGCCGTGCCACGGGGTCACGACGAGCTCGGCGGCATCCAGCAGGGTGCGCCCGAATGCGGCCGTCAACACCCCGTCAGGCACCGGCACATGGGTGCCGCCGGGCACCGGACCGTAGGGTAGCGGACCCGACGGTCCGGGCAGGCGGGCGTCGGCCGTGACGGCAGGCGCAAGCGGGCCGGAAAGTTCCCGGATATGCCAGGGGGCGTCGGGTCCGTCGCCGCGGGCGGCCTGGAACGCCGCCGCCACCGCGGCCACCCGTTCGGCGGCGTCGGCGAGGTTGAGCACGGCGCCCCAGCTCTCCCCGACCCGCAGCTGTGCTTCGGTGTCGCTGAGCGCCACCAGGCCGGTGTCGGCGGTCCGGTCGATCAGGTCGCCGCGGCCGTCGTCGAGGACGAACAGGAAGCGTCCCGGCAACCGGGCCAGCCGCGAGTCGGCGCAGAGCAGCGCGTCGAGCCGCTCCGCCACCGGGCGTAGGTCGACGCGCCCGCCGGCATGTCCGGTCTGCGGGGAGACCAGGATGTTGCGGATCAGCTCGTGGCTGCGTGACGGTAGCAGCCCGGTGGCTTCGATGGCGGCCACGACAGCCGGATCGAGGCGCCCGTCGCGCCCGGGCAGGCCCCGCAGTTGCAGGTTGGCCCGGGTGGTCAGGTGAACGCAGCCGTCGGAGAACTCGGCGCTGGCGTCGAGCAGTCGCGCCAGCGAGGCCGCCGAAAGCCGGCCACCGACCAGCCGCAGCCGCGCCAGCAGCCCGTCCTCAGCCGGCCACGGGCGCAGCACGCCCGGGCACCGGTCGGCACGGGTGCGGTGGTTGGCGCTGGGAAGGGCTGACACTGCGGGCTACATGACCTCTCGGGCTCGCCGAAACCTTACCGCCCCCGCCCGCCGCGGCCCGCCCCCCGCGGCCCCGCTGACCGAGAAAACCGCTGATTCCCGCCGGTTCAGCAGTGCGCTCCAGTAGCGCCAAACAGGCCGCCGACCGGGTAACGCGGCGTGGTGACTCAAGCTGGCCGGTGTGGCTGCAATGCGCTGTCGACCGGACAGCAGAGGTGGCTCGACATGACTCAGGCCGTTATCCCCGAACCAGGCGTCGTCGAAGCCGGAGATCTGGTTCGCACCATCGTCCACGGCGCCGCTTGGGAAGTGGTTGCGCCGAATGCGCCCAAGCGGATCTCGGTGGCGGACGGCTACGCCACCGTCGACTTCGGTCGCTGGCGTTTCCACTTGCGCATCGGCAATCACATTGGGGCGACTGCCGATAGAAAATTTTCCGATCATCACGGGTTGTGCGGAATATGATCTGGGCTTAGCGTGACAACGAGGCCGCGGGCCGACAGTCAATGCGGGCGGCGACCCGTTACCGAGGACCGCCTATGACCACAGCTTCCGAACGTGAAGAACGGCTGGCGCTGATTTCCAGGCTGACCCCGACCTTCCCGGGGGATCCGGAATGGCCGATGCCGGATGAGGTCCGGCCCGATCACTACTGGGCCTATCAGAAGACGTGCCACGACATCGGGGGCGAGCCGGCCCCGCCGGGGGCTTACGAGAACAAGGAAGAAGAGCACTGGGAGTTGATGACCTATGTGCTGTGCGAAGTCCTTGGCTGGCGCGGGATCTGGGTCTCCGAGGAACGCCGGCGCATCGGCAACGTCGACGTGGGACGGCCGATCTATCTCGGCCTGCCCTACTACGCCCGTTGGCTGTGGTCGGTAGGCCGGGTGCTGATCGCAAAGAAGCACATCAGCTGGGGTGAGCTGACCGATCGGCTGGCCGAAGTGCAAGAACGATACGCCGGCCAGCCGCCGGGGACCCACCTGGATGCCCAGCCGAAATTCCAGGGGGACGGCTCGAACGTCGTGCGCAACAAACACCATATCGAGGCGGTGGGGATCGGCGATCCGCAGAAGTTCGCCGGCCTCGCCGATCCGGCACGGTTCGCGCTCGG
>Ga0164242_10002961_pt1 | contig 19459 bp, 16 predicted proteins | sample OricomgcompostMG_FD_108783 | JGI IMG/M metagenome (GOLD analysis project Ga0164242, IMG submission 108783) | Miracle-Growth compost microbial communities from Emeryville, California, USA - Original compost - Miracle growth compost (MG) ... | reverse complement strand
CGATGACCTACCAAGTTCTCGCACGCAAGTGGCGACCGAAGGATTTCGCGTCGCTCGTCGGACAGGAGCACGTGGTGCGCGCGCTCACGCACGCGCTCGACGGCGGCCGTCTGCATCACGCCTATCTGTTTACCGGCACGCGCGGCGTCGGCAAGACGACGCTGTCGCGGATCTTCGCAAAAGCGCTCAACTGCGAGACCGGCGTGACGTCGACGCCGTGCGGCGTGTGCCGCGCGTGTCGCGAGATCGACGAAGGGCGCTTCGTCGATTACGTCGAAATGGATGCGGCGAGCAATCGCGGCGTCGACGAAATGGCCGCACTGCTCGAACGCGCGGTGTACGCGCCGGTCGATGCGCGCTTCAAGGTCTACATGATCGACGAAGTGCACATGCTGACGAATCACGCGTTCAACGCGATGCTGAAGACGCTCGAAGAGCCGCCGTCGCACGTCAAGTTCATTCTCGCGACGACCGACCCGCAGAAGATTCCGGTCACGGTGCTGTCGCGCTGCCTGCAGTTCAACCTGAAGCAGATGCCGGCCGGCCATATCGTGTCGCATCTCGAACGGATTCTCGGCGAAGAGCAGGTCGCGTTCGAGCCGCAGGCGCTGCGCCTCCTCGCGCGCGCAGCGGACGGTTCGATGCGCGATGCGCTGTCGTTGACCGACCAGGCGATCGCGTATTCGGCGAACCAGGTGACCGAGGAGGCGGTGCGCGGGATGCTCGGCGCGCTCGACCAAAGCTATCTGGTCCGGCTGATCGACGCGCTCGTCGCCGCCGACGGCGCGACGGTGCTCGCGATCGCCGACGAAATGGCGCTGCGCAGCCTGTCGTTCCCGACCGCGCTGCAGGACCTCGCGGGGCTGTTTCATCGCGTCGCGTGGGCGCAGTTCGCGCCGGCGTCGGTGCTCGACGAATGGCCGGAAGCGGCCGACATTCGCCGCTTCGCCGACGCGCTGAGCCCGGAGCAGGTACAGCTTTTCTATCAGATCGCCACGCTCGGCCGCAGCGAACTGGGGCTCGCCCCGGACGAATACGCGGGTTTCACGATGACGCTGCTGCGGATGCTGGCGTTCGAGCCGTCGACGGCGACGGGCGGCGCCGGCAGTGCGCCGGCGTCGAAGCAGGCTGCGGCGCCCGCCGGCGGGCGGGCGGTGGCGCCGGCACTGGCTTCTTCCGCGCGTGCGGTGGCGGGTGCGGGAGCGCCGACGCCGCGTGGCGGGGACGCGGTGCCGTCGATGGCGCCGGACGAGACGGCGAAGGGCGGGGCGCGGGCGACGCGCGGAGTGGCGGGAAAAGACGCTGCGTCGGCGAAAGACCGCGAGGCTGCCGGTTCTTCGGCTGCCGCACCGGTGAGCACAGACGCGACCGCGGCGGACGCGGCTGCGTTGCCGACGCCGCCGTGGGAATCCGCGGACGACGCGACGGCTGCGCCCGTCGCGGCGGGCGAGGTTGCGTCGTCCGGCAATGCGTTGTCCGACGCGGGCGCGGCCGTTCGGTCGAGCGGCGAGGTGGCGTCCGGCGTGTCGTCACGCGGTGATGCGGAGTCCGACGCAAGCGCAGCGGTGTCGTTGGGGAGTGACGTGGCCGCCGCAGAGCCGTCGGATAACGACGCGCTAATCGGTGCGACCGCAGCGGCGGCGCCGCGCAGCGACGCGTCATCCGGCGCCAGCGGAACGGTGCCGCCGGACAGCGACGCGCTGTCCGATGCGAGCGCAGCAGCGCCGCCGGGCACGACCGCAGCGGCGCCGTTACGTAGCAACGACGAACCCGACGCAAGCGCCCCGGTATCAGCCAGCGATGCGCCATCCGACACGACCGCAGCAGCGGCCTCACGCAGCGATACCCGGTCCGACGCGATCGCAGCAGCCCCGCCGTCAGGCGACGCCGCCGCGACACGCGCCGCCCAGCCGGCCGCGTCCGCCACGCGTCGTGGCGGCGCGAGCGCCGCGCTCGACGTCTTGCGCAGCGCCGGCATGAAGCTCTCGGGTGAGCGCAGCGGCCGCGCCGCGCCCGCCGCGCCGAAGCCGTCGCCGCGCGCCGCGGTGCCGGTGCCTCAGCCCGACCCGGGCCGCCGGGCGGCCGCGATCGAGGCCCGCGATTCCACATCGCGTCAGCCGGCGCGCGCCGTCGCGCCGCGCGACGACGCAGACGGCATGCCGCCGTGGGACGATATCCCGCCCGACGACTACATGCCGGCCGACGCGTACTTCGCGCCGCCCGACGACCCCGTCGACCACTTCGTGCCGGCATTCGACAGCGAGCCGTCGCCCGCGCGTTCGGCTGCGTCGGTGTCGGCCGCGCAGGCCGCCGCGATCGTCGACGTAAGCAAGCTGCCGCCCGGCATCCCGCTCGACCCGATCGGCTTCGACGGCGACTGGCCCGCGCTCGCCGCCGCGTTGCCGCTGAAGGGCATCTCGTACCAGCTCGCGTTCAACAGCGAACTGACGGCGCTCGACGGCTCGACGCTGACGCTCAGCGTACCAGTGCCGCAGTACGCGGACGCGTCGCAGGTCGCGAAGCTGAAGGCGGCGCTCGCGGAGCGGCTCGGCAAGCCGCTCGACGTGGTCGTCGAGGTCGGTCCCGCGCGCCGCACGGCCGCCGCGCTCGACGCCGCCGCGCGCGCCGAACGCCAGCGCGACGCCGAACGCGAGATCGGTGCCGATCCGTTCGTGCAGCAACTGATCCGCGACTTCGGCGCGAGCATCGTGCCGGGTTCCGTGAAGCCGCTGGCGCCTGACGCCGCCGGCGGCGCCACCCACTGATCGACGGCGCGTCCGCGCGGCGGCGCGCCGTCCCCTGTTATCCACGATCGAAGGAGCAACGAACATGATGAAAGGCCAACTCGCCGGGCTGATGAAGCAGGCCCAGCAGATGCAGGAAAACATGAAGAAGATGCAGGAACAGCTGGCGCAGATCGAGGTGGAGGGCGAATCCGGCGCCGGCCTCGTGAAGGTGACGATGACCTGCAAGAACGACGTGCGCCGCGTGTCGATCGACCCGAGTCTGCTCGCGGACGACAAGGACATGCTCGAAGACCTCGTCGCCGCCGCGTTCAACGATGCGGTGCGCAAGGCCGAGGCGACGTCGCAGGAGAAGATGGGCAGCATGACCGCCGGTCTGCCGATGCCGCCGGGCTTCAAGCTGCCGTTCTAACGTCGGGCGCGACTCTCGCATGAAACAGCCTTCCGCTCTCGCGGCGCTCGTCGATGCGCTGCGCGTGCTGCCTGGCGTCGGCCCGAAATCGGCGCAGCGCATGGCGTACCACCTGATGCAGCACGATCGCGACGGCGCCGACAAGCTCGGCCGCGCGCTGACGTTCGCGACCGAACATCTGCGTCACTGCGAGAAGTGCAACACGTTCACGGAGGCGCGCGTCTGCGAGACCTGTCTCGACGACGAGCGCGACGCGACGCTGCTGTGCGTCGTCGAAACGCCGGCCGACCAGATCATGCTCGAACAGACGATGACCTATCGCGGCCTCTATTTCGTGCTGATGGGACACCTGAGCCCGCTCGACGGCATCGGCCCGAAAGAGATCCATTTCGATCGTCTGGTGAAACGCGCGTCGGACGGCATCGTGAAGGAGGTCGTGCTCGCGACGAATTTCACGAACGAAGGCGAGGCCACCGCGCATTACCTCGGCCAGACGCTGAAGGCGCGCGGCCTCGCGGTCACGCGGCTCGCGCGCGGCGTGCCCGTCGGCGGCGAACTGGAATATGTGGACGCGGGCACCATCGCCCGCGCGATGCTCGACCGCCGCGCGCTGTAAGCGGTCGCGCGCGGCGCGCCGTCGCCGCATCGCGCTGGCCGCGTGCCGCGCACCGCGGCCAGCGACGCCGCGCAAGCCAATCAAGGAGACCCATGAGCGCCCCGCAGCCCCCCGCATCCGGACCGGCATCGACCGGCGCCGCCCCCGCGCCGCACGGAGGCGGCCCGCTCGCCGGCGTGAAGGTGCTCGAACTCGGCACGCTGATCGCCGGCCCGTTCGCCGCGCGTCTGTTCGGCGAGTTCGGCGCGGACGTGATCAAGATCGAGGACCCGAACGGCGGCGACCCGCTGCGCAAGTGGCGCAAGCTGTGGCCGGAGGCGGGCGGCACGTCGCTGTGGTGGGCGGTCCAGGCGCGCAACAAGAAATCGGTGACGGTGAACCTGAAGGCCGAAGAGGGCAAGGAGATCGTGCGGCGGCTCGCGAAGGAAGCGGACGTCGTGATCGAGAACTTCCGTCCCGGCCTGCTCGAAAAGCTCGGTCTCGGCTACGACGTGCTGTCGAAAGAAAACCCGGGGCTCGTGATGGTGCGTCTGTCCGGCTACGGACAGACCGGTCCGTATCGCGACCGTCCGGGTTTCGGCGCGATCGCCGAATCGATGGGCGGGCTGCGTCACATCACCGGCTATCCGGATTTGCCGCCGCCGCGCATCGGCATCTCGATCGGCGATTCGATCGCCGCGCTGCACGGCGTGATCGGCGCGCTGATGGCGCTCCATCACCGCAACATGAACGGCGGCGCGGGCCAGGTCGTCGACGTCGCGTTGTACGAAGCGGTGTTCAACATGATGGAGAGCGTCGTGCCCGAGTACGGCGTGTACGGGATGGTGCGCGAGCGCACCGGCGCATCGCTGCCCGGCATCGTGCCGTCGAACACCTATCCGTGCCGCGACGGCAGCATCGTGATCGGCGGCAACAGCGACCCGATCTTCCGGCGGCTGATGATCGCGATCGGCCGCGACGACCTCGCAAACGATCCCGACCTCGCGCACAACGACGGCCGCGTGCCGCGCACCGCGGAGATCGACGGCGCGATCGCCGCGTGGCTCGCGCCGCGCTCGATCGACGAGGCGCTCGACGTGCTGAACGCCGCCGATGTGCCGGCCGGCCGCATCTACAGCGTCGCCGACATGTTCGCCGACCCGCAGTTCGCCGCGCGCCAGATGATCCAGCAGTTCCGCTGGCGCGGCGACGTGGACGTCGCGCTGCCGGCCGTCACGCCGAAGTTCTCGGCGACGCCCGGCGAAACCCGCTGGCTCGGCCCGGCACTCGGCGAACATACCGACGAGGTGCTGCGCTCGCTCGGCTACGACGCCGCGCAGATCGCATCGTTGCGTGAGCAACGAACCGTCTAGCGCGACTACGGTTCGATCACGATCTTGCCGGTCACGCGGCGCGCGGCCATGTCCGCGAGCGCGCGCGGCGTGTCGGCGAGCGCGTAGCGCTTCGACACGTACGGATCGAGCTTGCCTTCGTCGATCCAGCCGAGCATCTGCGCGAACGCCGCCGCGTTGCGGGCGGGTTCGCGTCGCGCGAAGTCGCCCCAGAACACGCCGACGATGCTTGCGCCCTTCAGGAGCGGCAGGTTCAGCGGCAGCTTCGGAATCTCGCCGTTCGCAAAGCCGACCACCAGATAGCGCCCGCGCCAGCCGATGCTGCGAAACGCGGGCTCCGCATAGATGCCGCCGACCGGATCGTAGATCACGTCCGGTCCGTGGCCGTCCGTCAGCGCCTTCACGCCGTCGCGCAGATCGCCGCTCGCATAGTTGATCGTTGCGTCCGCGCCGTGGCGGCGGCACACGTCGAGCTTTTCGTCGCTCGATGCCGCCGCGATCACGCGCGCGCCGAGCGCCTTGCCGATTTCGACCGCCGCGAGGCCGACGCCGCCCGCCGCGCCGAGCACGAGCATCGTTTCGCCGGCGCGCAGCGCGCCGCGATCGACGACCGCGTGATGCGCGGTGCCGTAAGCGAGCGTGAATGCGGCGGCCGTCGCGAAGTCCGCGCGGGCGGGCAGCACGACGCATGCGCATGCGTCGGCGAGCACCTGCTCCGCGAAGCCGCCGTACCCGACGTACGCGGCGACGCGCGTGCCCGGCGCGAGCTCGACGCCGGCGCCCGCCGCGCGCACGACGCCCGAGACTTCCGCGCCGGGCGTGAACGGCAGCGGCGGCTTCATCTGATACCGGTTCTCGATGATCAGGACGTCGGGGAAATTCACGCTCGCCGCCTTCACGTCGATCACGACCTTGCCCGGCTGCGGTTGCAGGTCGGGCAGGTGTTCGAGCGTCAGCGTGTCGGGCGGGCCGTAGTGGTTGCAGCGGATCGCGCGCATCGTGTCTCCTCGGGTTCGTCGTCGCGTGCGCTGGCGTGGCCGCGCGCACCGACCGCCCAGTGTACGGCAACCGACGCCGCCACGAAGCGGCGGCCGGCGCGCCGGCCGCGCGTTCGCCGGGCGGTCGACCCGGCTGTCGTTCGCGCGCCATTCTTCCTCGGTTACAATTCGCGGATGCGAATACTACTCAGCAATGACGACGGTTACCTCGCACCGGGTCTCGCGGCGCTGTACGAAGCGCTGCGGCCGCTCGCCGAGGTCACGGTGGTGGCGCCCGAACAGAACTGCAGTGCCGCTTCGAACTCGCTGACGCTGTGGCGGCCGCTGTCCGTGCTGCGCTCGGCGAACGGCTTCTACTACGTGAACGGCACGCCGACCGATTCCGTCCACATCGCGCTGACCGGCCTGCTCGACACCCGGCCCGATCTCGTGGTGTCCGGCATCAACAACGGACAGAACATGGGCGAGGACACGCTGTATTCGGGCACGGTCGCGGCGGCGACCGAGGGCATCATGTTCGGGCTGCCCGCGATCGCGTTCTCGCTCGTCGACAACGACTGGGTGCATCTCGGCGACGCGGCGCGCGTCGCCGCGCAGATCGTCGCGCACTACCTCGCGCAGCCGCTGCCGGGCCAGCCGTTGCTGAACGTGAACATTCCGAACCTGCCGTACGACCAGATCGGCGACTGGCAGATCACGCGTCTCGGCAAGCGGCACCCGTCGCAGCCGGTGATCCGGCAGACCAATCCGCGCGGCGAGCCGATCTACTGGATCGGCCCGTCGGGCAGCGCCCGCGACGCGAGCGAAGGCACGGATTTCCACGCGGTCGCGCACGGCCGCGTGTCGATCACGCCGCTGCAACTCGACCTCACTCATACGCAGATGCTGCCCGCCGCGCGCGAATGGGTGCGCGCGGGCGGCGACGCTTCATGACCGGCGAGCGCGTGAAGCGTTTTCCGCTCGAACTCGCGGACCTCGTGCGCGAGCCGCGCCGACGCGACGAACGGCCGGGCGACGCGCGCGCGGCGGCTGCCGGCGCGGGCAAAAATGGCGTAAGCAAAACCGGCATGGGCAAAACCGGCGCGCGCGGCGTTTCGTCGGCCGCTCCGTCCGCTTTGTCCGCTTTATCCGCGAAGCCAGCGCCGGCCGGTTCGATGCCGCAGAAGCCGGCGTCGTCGTCGCCGATGAACCAGCCGGGCCGCGTGCGGCCCGCCGGCGTCGGCATCGTCGGCGCCGCGCGTCACGACGGCCGCACCGGCGCCGTGCGCGCCGCGCTCGCCCGCAACGAACCTGCCCAGACCCCGCTGCCGCGCAGCAGCGCCGCGCCGTCGAGCGGCGCGCCGGGCGTGGCGTTGAACGGCACGCTCGCGCTGACGTCCGAACGCGTGCGCGAACGCATGGTCGAACGGCTGCGTGCGAACGGCATCGCGGATACGCGCGTGTTGCAGGCGCTCGCAACGGTGCCGCGCCACATGTTCGTCGATCCCGGGCTCGCGACCCAGGCGTACGAGGACGCGGCGCTGCCGATCGGTCATCACCAGACGATCTCGAAGCCGTCGGTCGTCGCGCGGATGCTCGAACTCGTGCTCGCGGGCCGCGGCCTGTCGTGCGTGCTCGAAATCGGCACCGGCTGCGGCTATCAGGCGGCGGTGCTGAGCCGGATCGCGCGCGACGTGTATTCGATCGAACGCATCCGGCCGTTGTACGAGCGCGCGAAGACGAATCTGCGTCCGCTGCGCATCCCGAACATCCGGTTGCACTACGGCGACGGCCGGCTCGGGCTGCCGTCGGCCGCGCCGTTCGATGCGATCGTGATCGCCGCCGCGGGCTTCGACGTGCCGCAGGCGCTGCTGGAGCAACTGGCGATCGGCGGACGGCTCGTCGCGCCGGTCGCGGCCGGCACGGATGCGGCGGGCGAGGCGACCCAGGTGCTGACGCTCGTCGAGCGGACCGGGCCCGCGCAGTGGCGGGAGTCGCGGCTTGATCGCGTTTTCTTTGTACCCTTAAAATCCGGAGTGATCTGAAAACGATGAGTATGTTGCGCGCGATGCAAACAACCTGCCTGAACAACACCGTGGCCCGGCGCGGCGCATGCGTCATCGCACTTTCGCTGCTGGCGGCCTGCGCGACGCGTCTCGACCAGGCGCCGGTGGTCGATCGCTCGACCACGCTCGGCACCGCGGCCGCCCAGCCGGCCGTGCCGCTCGGCCCGCCGCCGCCCGGCTATTACCGGGTGAAGCCCGGCGACACGCTGTACCGGATCGCGCTCGAAAACGGGCAGAACTACCGCGACATCGCGGCGTGGAACAACCTGACGAACCCGAATGCGATCGAGGTCGATCAGTTGCTGCGCGTGGTGCCGCCCGGGACCAACCCGGGTGCGTACACGCCCGGCGTGACGACCGCGCCGGTGCCCGGCATCGCGTTCCAGAACGGTGCGCCGGGCGCGGTCCCGCCGGGTACGCCAGGTGCGCCGCCTGCGACGGCCGGCGGCCCGGCGACGGTGCCGCCGATCTACGGCGCGTCGGGTCCGGCGGCGACGACGACGCCCCAGCAACCGGGCCCGGTGCCGAACAACGCGACGCCGCAGGGCAACGGCACGATCGCGCTCGCGTGGCCGGTGCGCGGCCCGCTGCTGAACACCTTCGACGACTCGAAGAACAAGGGCATCAATATCGGCGGCACGGTGGGCGAGCCGGTGAAAGCGGCAGCCGACGGCCGCGTGGTTTATGCCGGAAATGGGCTGCGCGGTTACGGCAATCTCATTATCATCAAGCATGACGCGACGTTTCTGACGGCATATGCGCACAACCGCGCGCTGATGGTGAAGGAAGGACAGGCGGTCACCAAAGGCCAGAAAATCGCGGAAATGGGTAATACTGACTCCGATCGCGTGATGCTGCATTTCGAACTACGCCGTCAGGGCAAGCCCGTCGACCCACTGAAGTATTTGCCGCCGCAATGATGCGAGCCGACCATGCCGAAATCGAAGCGCCGTCTGCAGCAAACCGAGTCTGACAGCCAAGCCGCGCCGGTTTCGGTAGAGGACGGCGCGGCGTCGGGCGACGACGACGCGGTGTCGGAGATCGACGGCGGCCGCGATTTCGACGAACCCGAAGCGTCCGGCGAAGCGCCGGCGTCCACGCGCGAGGCGGGCGCCGCGCAGACGCCGGATGCCGACGATTTCCGCGCGCTGTTGCAGGCCGAACTGACGGCCGACACGATCCAGCATTATCTGAACCGGATCAGCGTGAAGCCGCTGCTCACCGTCGAGGAGGAGCAGCGTTATTCGCGGCTCGCGAAGGCGGGCGAGTTCGACGCGCGCCAGGTGATGATCGAGCGCAATCTACGGCTTGTCGTCAGCATTGCGAAGGGCTATCTGAATCGCGGCGTGCCGCTTCTCGACCTGATCGAGGAGGGCAATCTCGGCCTGATGCACGCGATCGAGAAATTCGATCCGGCGCGCGGTTTCCGCTTCTCGACCTATGCGACGTGGTGGATCCGCCAGAGCATCGAGCGCGCGATCATGAATCAGGCGCGCACGGTGCGTCTGCCGGTGCACGTGATCCGCGAACTGAACCAGGTGCTGCGCGCAAAGCGCCATCTGGAGAAGAATTCGCTGAACGCGGGCGCCGCCGCCGACCGCCGCGACGCGAGCATCGACGACATCGCGTACCTGACCGGCAAGACGACCGAGGAAGTCACCGACATCCTCGCGCTGAACGAGCACACCGCGTCGCTCGACGCGCCGCTCGACCTCGATCCGGCGAGCAGCCTGCTCGATCTGCTGTCCGACGACCAGAGCCAGTCGCCGGACGCGGAAGTGCAGCACCGCGAACTGGAAACGCTCACGCGCGCGTGGCTCGGGCGGCTGTCCGACAAGCACCGGCACGTGATCGAGCGCCGTTTCGGGCTCAATCACATCGAGCCGGCGACGCTCGAAGAACTCGCCGACGAAATGGGCCTCACGCGCGAGCGCGTGCGGCAGATCCAGCAGGAGGCGCTGGTGCGCCTGAAACGCTTCTTTGCATCCAACGGCGTGCGCAAGGACGCCGTTCTGTAACCTTCGATGACTCCTCCCGTACTCGTTTTCGACATCGAGACGATTCCCGATGTCGACGGCATCCGCCGTCTCGACGACCTGCCCGCCACGCTCACCGACGCCGAGGTCGCCGAACACGCGTTCGCCGCGCGGCGCGAGAAGACCGGCAGCGATTTTCTCCCGCATCATCTGCAGCGCATCGCCGCCATCTCGTGCGTGTTCCGCGACGGCAGCGGCTTTCGCGTGCGCTCGCTCGGCACGCCGCAAGACGGCGAGGCCGCGCTGATCCAGGCGTTCTACCGGACCATCGAGAAGTACACGCCGCAACTGGTGTCGTGGAACGGCGGCGGCTTCGACCTGCCGGTGCTGCACTACCGCGCGCTGGTGCACGGGATTCGCGCGTCGCGCTACTGGGACCTCGGCGAGGACGACCGCGACTTCAAGTGGAACAACTACATCAGCCGCTACCATTCGCGTCACACGGATCTGATGGACGTGCTCGCGATGTACCAGGCACGCGCGAACGCGCCGCTCGACGCGCTCGCGAAGCTGTGCGGCTTTCCGGGCAAGCTCGGGATGGACGGCGGCCAGGTATGGAGCGCGTTCCGCGAAGGGCGCATCGACGAAATCCGCCACTACTGCGAGACCGACGTCGTCAACACCTATCTGCTGTACTGCCGGTTCCAGTTGATGCGCGGCGGCTTCTCCGCGGACGAATACGCGGACGAAATCGCGTTCGTCAAACAGTCGCTGTCGATGGAGCCCGCCGCGCACTGGGCCGAGTATCTGGCGGCGTTTTCGGCGTCCTGAACGTCCCGCCGGCCACGCCGGCGCTCAGCCGAGTTCGAGCACGACCGGCTGATGGTCCGACGCGGCGGTGGCGCCGTCGATTTCGCAGGACCTCAGCCGGTCGCGCAGATCGTCGGTGACGAACACGAAGTCGCACGTCAGCGGGCCGGAACGCCACTGCGCGGTGTCGTAGACGCCCGCCGTCGGCGGCGGCGCCGCGCCCGGATGCAGCGTCGTCCATGCGTCGATGAACGAGGGCCCCGGCGTGAGCGGCGCGAGCATCCGCCGATACGCGTCCTCGCCGTACGCGCTGTTGAAGTCACCGCAGACGATCGCGCTGACCGGTCTCGCGCTCGGCGCGAACGGGCCGTCGGCGTTTTCCGCCGGCGCGGGGCGGGCCGCGTGCGCGACCGCTTCCTGCTGAAGCCGGCGCAGTTCGTCGACCTGCGCGAGGCGCTGCGCGAGCGAATAGAACTCCAGATGCGTGACCAGCACCCGCAACGCGCCGCCCGGCGCATCGAGCACCGCTTCGAGCGCGACGCGTTGCATCGACGGCGCGGCCGGGTCCGCGGGCCACGGCAGCGTGTGCCGGATCACCGGGCCGACCGGCAAGCGGGTCGCGAGCGCGTTGCCGAACTGGCGACCCCGCGCCGGCGGCGCCGGCCGTGTGGCCTGGCCCGCGCCGGACGCCGCCTCGCCGCGCGCCGGCAGGTCCGCGCCGATCGCGTCGATCACCGTGAAGCCCGGCAGCAGCGCGGCCAGTTCGGCGAACTGATCGTCGCCCGGATGGCCGGGCAGCGCGCCGAAGCCGCGGGTGAGTTCCTGCACGCAGAGGACGTCGAAGTCGGCGAGGCGCCGCGCGTCGCGCACCGTGCGCGCGAGGTCCACGTGGCCCGCCGCGTCGCGGCCCCACTGCACGTTCCAGCTGACGACTTTCATCGCGTTCGCTCCTCGATCTGGCGGCCCGGACCGCGCGCCGGCGGCGCGGCCGCGCACATCGTCTACAATCTCGCCTTCGCCCGATTTTCACCCATTGTCTGTCAGGAATCCGCTGGTGTCCCAAGCTGCCCCCGAACATCGTCCCGAGCCCGCTTCCGCCGATACCGGCCGGCGCAGCAAGCGCGACAAGAAACGCGAAAAGCGCGCCGCCGCCGAAGCCGTTCAGGCGCCGATCGAAATCGATTCGCTCGACATGGACGCGCGCGGCGTCGGCCGCACGGTCACGGATACCGGCGAGCCCGGCAAGGTGATCTTCGTCGAAGGCGCGCTGCCGGGCGAACGGGTCACGTATTCGAGCTATCGCAGGAAGCTGAGTTTCGAGCAGGCGCAGGTCGTCGACGTGCTGCGCGAGAGCGTGATCCGCACGACGCCGCGCTGCCGCTTTTTCGGCACCTGCGGCGGCTGCTCGATGCAGCATCTGGACGTGCGCGCGCAGATCGCGGTGAAACAGCGCGTGCTCGAAGACAATCTCGCGCATCTCGCGAAGGTACGTGCGCAGACGATGTTCCGGCCGATCCACGGGCCGTCGTGGGGATACCGCTACCGCGCGCGGCTGACGGTGCGCAACGTGCCGAAGAAGGGCGGCGTGCTGGTCGGCTTCCACGAACGGAAAAGCAGCTACGTCGCGGACATGACGAGTTGCGAAGTGCTGCCGCCGCACGTGTCGGCACTGCTGGTGCCGTTGCGGGAACTGGTCGGCGGGTTGTCGATTCGCGACCGGATGCCTCAGATCGAACTGGCGGTCGGCGCGACGGTGACGGCGCTCGTGCTGCGGATTCTGGAGCCGTTGACCGCGGCCGACGAAGCGCTGCTGCGCGCGTTCGCCGACGCGCACCGCGTGCAGTTCTGGTTGCAGCCGAAGGGGCCGGACACGGTGTTCCCGTTCTATCCGCTCGATGCGACGCTCGACTACACGCTGCCGGAATTCGATATCCGGATGCCGTTCAAGCCGACCGACTTCACGCAGGTCAATCATCAGATCAACCGCGTGCTGGTCGGGCGCGCGCTGCGCCTTCTCGCGCCGGAACGCGGCGATCGCGTGCTCGACCTGTTCTGCGGGATCGGCAACTTCACGCTGCCGCTCGCGCGGCTCGCGCGCGAGGTGGTCGGCATCGAGGGCAGCGACACGCTGACCGCGCGCGCGCTCGACAACGCGCGCGCGAACGGCGTCGACGGCCATACGTCGTTCGCGTGCCGGAACCTGTTCGAAGTGACCGCCGACGACGTGCGCGCGCTCGGCGCCTTCGACAAGTTTCTCGTCGATCCGCCGCGCGAGGGCGCGCTCGCGGTGTCGAAGGCGCTCGCGGAAATCGCGCAGAGCGGCGACGGCCCGCTGCCGTCACGGATCGTCTACGTGTCGTGCAACCCGGCGACGCTCGCGCGCGATGCGGGCCTCCTCGTGCACGAGGCCGGCTATCAGTTGAAGGGCGCGGGCGTCGTCAACATGTTCCCGCATACGTCGCACGTCGAATCGATCGCGCTGTTCGAGCGCGGTTGAACGCGCGCGGGCATAAAAAAAACGCTACGGCAGGCCGTAGCGTTTCGTTTTTCAGGTCGGGCGCCGGTCACCAGATCTGCCACCACGCCTTGTGGTTTGCGCCCGCGCGCGGATGGCCGGTGATGTACGGGCTGTCCGGGAACGTCGCGGCCAGCACGCGGCGCGTGTCGTCCGCCATCGGCTGCTGGTTCAGCTTCTGGTACGACAGGATCATGATGTGCAGCGCGTCCTCGATCGCCGGGGCGTTGCGGTAGTTCTCGATCGCAAGCTGCGCGCGGTTGATCGCGGCGACGTACGCGCCGCGCCGGTAGTAGTAGTCCGCCGCATGGACCTCGTGCGACGCAAGCGCGTTGACGATATAGCGCATCCGCTGCGCGGCGTCCGGCGCGTACTTGCTGTTCGGGTACTTGTCGACGATCACCTTGAACGCGTCATACGATTCGCGCAGCGACTGCGGATCGCGTTCGCTCATGTCCTGCCCGGAGAAGCGGCCGAACAGACCGAGGTCGTCGTTGAAGTGGATCAGGCCCTTCAGGTAGTACGCGTACGCGATGTCCGGATGGTCCGGATGCAGCTTGATGAAGCGGCTGATCGCGCGGTCCGCCGCATCGTTTTCGTTGTCCTTCCAGTCGCAGTACGCGACGTTGATCTGCGCCTGCTGCGCGAAGTGGCCGAACGGATCGCGGCCCTGCAGCGCCTCGAAGTACTTCGAGCACTTGCCCCAATCGCTGCCCGAAAGCGCGTCCTGGGCCTCCGTATATAATTTGTTGTTCGACCACGTGGCCGTTTCGTCGGTCTTTTCCGGCAGCCCGTGGCACGCGGCCACGACGGCGAGTGCAGCACCACATGCGGCGACGCGAGCGATGCGGGCAATCCCGCCGATGCTCAGACCGGCGGAGTTGCCGACGGCGGCGCCGCGCGTGGCTTGTCGGGCCACCGCATATTGGGCCAGTTTCGTAATCGTGTTCAAGGCTCGCATTTTCCAGTCCAGCTTCAGGTCCAGGTGACCCAGACTCAATGACCCGTTCAGTTCTTCCGGGGGCCGGCCGCGCCGGCCCCCAAAACAGCAGCAGCGATTATAGCCTGGCCGGTTCGCGCGACGACGCGGGACCAGGGGAAGCCCTCGACGACGACCTGACGGGCGACGCGCTCGCCGCGTCGCCGGCCGGGGTTGCCGCCGTCGGTGCGTCCGCCGGCGCCGGCGCGGCGGCCGACGAACCGGCGCCGCGCCGCGTGCAGGTGCCCGACGAACTGGCCGGCGAGCGGCTCGACAAGGTGCTCGCGAAGGTGTTCCCCGAGTTTTCGCGCAGCCGCCTGCAGGGCTGGATCGAAGCGGGCCGCGTGCGGGTGGACGGCGCCGGCGCGAAGATCCGCCAGCCGGTGCCGCTCGGCGCGACGATCGAACTCGTGCCGGACCTGTTGCCCGAGCAACTGGCCTTCGCACCGGAGCCGGTGCCGCTCGACGTCATCCATGAAGACGACGCGCTCGTCGTGATCGACAAGCCGGCGGGGCTCGTCGTGCATCCGGCGGCCGGCAACTGGAGCGGCACGGTGCTGAACGGCTTGCTGCACCGCTACGGCGACGCGGCGGCGGGGCTGCCGCGCGCGGGCATCGTGCATCGGCTGGACAAGGAAACGTCCGGGCTGATGGTCGTCGCGCGCACGCTCGAAGCGCAGACCGACCTCGTGCGGCAGTTGCAGGCTCGGACCGTCAAGCGTCGCTATTTCGCGCTGGTGTGGGGGATGATGCCGGAGCACGGCACCATCGACGCGCCGATCGGCCGCGATCCGCGCGAGCGCACGCGGATGGCGGTCGTCGCCGGCGCGTCGGGCAAGCCGGCGCGCACGCATTTCAGGCGGATCGACGCGGCCTCGTGGCATGGACAGCCGGTCAGTGCGATTCACTGCGACCTCGAAACCGGACGCACGCATCAGATCCGCGTGCACTGCGCGCATATCGGCCATCCGCTGCTCGGCGATCCGGTGTACGGACGCGCGCGCGGCCAGCGCTCGGTCGCGGCGCTGCCCGGCGGCTTCGCGCGTCAGGCGCTGCATGCGTGGCGGCTCGGGCTGATCCACCCGCGCACCGGCCGCGCGATGCAGTGGCGAGCGGACCTGCCCGCCGACATCGCGGAACTGATCGCGGCGCTCGGCTTCGGCAGCGCCGACGACGAATACGATCTCGACGAAGACGACGCGCTGTACGACGGCGAATCGGGCGACGGCTACGACGCCGCCGACGAAGCCGACGACGAGCCCGACGACCGCGACGCCTGAACACCGGGAACCGACCGCATGCCGACCACGCCCGAACCGATGCACGGCCTGACGCCCGCCGACCTCGTCCATCCGGACTGGCCGGCTCCGCCGCGCGTGCGCGCGATCGTGACGACCCGCAACGGCGGCGTCAGCCTGCCGCCGTTCGGCCGCTGGCAACGCGGCGCCGATTTGCCCGGCGGGCTCAACCTCGGGCGCCTGTGCGGCGACGACCCCGCGCACGTCGAAGAAAACCGGCGGCGGCTCCTCGCGTACACGGGCGCGCCGGCCGCGTGGCTGCATCAGGTACATGGCGCCGACGTCGTCGATGCGGAACAGGCGCTCGACGCGGTGCGCAGCGGCGCCGGGCCGCTGCGCGCGGACGCGAGCGTGACCGGTCGCGCGGGTGTCGCGTGCGTCGTGATGATTGCCGACTGCATGCCGGTGCTGCTGTGCGACGACGCCGGGCGCGCGGTCGGCGCCGCGCATGCCGGATGGCGCGGGCTTGCGGCCGGCGTCGTCGAACGGACCGCGCGGCGCGTCGCCGAACGGGCCGGCGTCGAGCCCGGCGCGTTGCACGCGTATCTCGGACCGTCGATCGGCCCGGCCGCATTCGAAGTCGGCGACGACGTACGCGACGCGTTCCTGAACGACCCGGGCGCCGCCGATGCCGGTCGGCGCGAGGCGATCGCGGCGGCGTTCGTCGCGCGCCCGCACGCGCCGGGCAAGTACCTGGCCGATCTGCCGGCGCTCGCCCGCGTGCGTCTGAACGCGATCGGCGTGCACAGCATCGCCGGTGGCGACCTGTGTACCGTCACGCTGCGCGAGCGTTTTTACTCTTACCGGCGCGATCGCGGAACCGGCCGGATGGCGGCGCTGATCTGGCTTGAAGCGTGACGCGGGAAAATCCGTATCGGCGTTTTTTGCTGCGCCGCACACATGAAAGCTCCGCGGGCCTGACGGGCCATGCGGTGCGGTTGCAGCACGCATACCGATCGCGCGCCGGCGCCTGATGCAATACGGCGTTGGCGACCGCGAGCCGCTATTAACGAATAGCACACGCATATTAAGCGGCGTATTACATCGGGAAAACGATAATTAAAAAAATATCGCGCTGCGGCAAAAATCGGGAGCAAGCATTGACATGCGTTGTGGTGGGGAGCAAGAATGTCCTACACCTACGGGACAGGGCGGGACGAGGCGGCGGAAAAGGCAGCGCCCCGTCGCGCGGACGACCTGGCTCTCAACCAGTCCTTCGGGACACATCGGTCAAGCAGGCATGACGGCATCTGAACGTTCCACGACTTCATCGCGCGCGGGTGCTTCGACGAGCGATGCGCAGCCCTTTACCCTGGATGCCGACGGAATGCAGCAAATGCTCAGCGCGTGGACGAATGCATGGCGTTCGGCGATCGACGCGGCGCAGGCGCAGGTGCAGCAGCACACGGGCGCGCAGTCCGGCGCCGGCGCATGGCCGTGGTGGCCGGCCGTCGCGAACGGCTCGGCGCCGGGTTTCGGAGCGGCCGGCTCAGGTGCGACCGGCCCAGGCGCGGCGGGCCCGGCAGCCGCCGGTCTCGGCGCTGCTGCCATGCCGGGCTTCGGCATGCCCGGCTTCGGCGCGAGCGCTTTCCACCTGCCGACCGCGGCGATCGAACCTTCGCGGCTCCAGCAGCTTCAGCAGCAGTATTCGCGCGACGCGATGCTGTTGCTCCAGCAGGCCGCCGAAGCCGCGCCGAAGCCGCCCGAACTGAAGGATCGCCGCTTCAGTTCGGACGCATGGAAATCGACGCCGGTCTATGCATTCACCGCCGCGTGGTATCTGCTAAACGCGCGCTATCTGCAGGAACTCGTCGACGCGATCGACACCGACCCGAAAACGCGCGAGCGCATTCGCTTCGCGGTCCAGCAGTGGACCGCGGCCGCGTCGCCGAGCAATTTCCTCGCGCTGAATCCGGACGCGCAGAACGCGCTGCTGGAGACGCACGGCGAGAGCCTGCGTCAAGGCGTGCTCAACCTGCTTGCCGACCTGCAACGCGGCAAGATTTCGCAAACCGACGAATCGCGCTTCGTCGTCGGCCGCAATCTGGCGACGACCGAAGGCGCGGTCGTGTTCGAAAACGACCTGTTCCAGCTGATCCAGTACAAGCCGCGCACCGCGACCGTGCGCGAACGGCCGTTGTTGATGGTGCCGCCGTGCATCAACAAGTTCTATATCCTCGACCTGCAACCGGAAAATTCTTTCGTCGCGTACGCGCTCGACGCCGGACAGCAGGTGTTCATGGTGTCGTGGCGCAACGCGGATGCGTCGATCGCCGCGAAAACCTGGGACGACTACATCGAGGACGGCGTGCTGCGCGCGATCGACACCGTGCGCGCGATCAGCGGCCGCGAGCAGATCAATACGCTCGGCTTCTGCGTCGGCGGCACGCTGCTCGCGAACGCACTCGCGGTGGCCGCGGCGCGCGGCGAGCACCCGGCCGCGTCGATGTCGCTGCTGACCGCGATGCTCGATTTCTGCGATACCGGCGTGCTCGACGTGTTCATCGACGACGCGCACGTGCAGATGCGCGAGCAGACGATAGGCGGCAAGGGCGGCATGCCGCCCGGCCTGCTGCGCGGCGTCGACCTCGCGAACACGTTCTCGTTCCTGCGTCCGAACGAACTGGTCTGGAACTACGTCGTCGACAATTACCTGAAGGGCCGCACGCCGGCGCCGTTCGACCTGCTGTACTGGAACAGCGATTCGACGAGTCTGCCCGGCCCGATGTACGCGTGGTATCTGCGCAATACGTATCTGGAAAACAGGCTGCGCGAACCGGGCGCGCTGACCGTCTGCGGCGAGCCGGTGGATCTGTCGCGGATCGACGTGCCGACGTTCGTCTACGGTTCGCGCGAGGATCACATCGTGCCGTGGCGCACCGCGTATGCGTCGGTGCCGCTGCTGTCCGGGCCGCAGAAATTCGTGCTCGGCGCATCGGGGCACATCGCCGGCGTGATCAATCCGCCGGCCAAAAACAAACGCAGCTTCTGGACCGTTGAAGCGGACGCGAAACATCTGCCGGCCGATGCCGACGACTGGTTCGCGCAGGCCGCGGAACAGCCCGGTAGCTGGTGGCCGACGTGGGCGGCGTGGCTGGACGAGTACGCGGGCCGCAAGGTGAAGCCGCGCGCGCAGCCGGGTTCGGCCGAATTTCCGGAGATCGAGCCGGCGCCCGGCCGCTACGTGCAGCAGCGTGAGTGACGCTGCCGCGCACGGACGCGGCAGAGGATTTTTAACTTGACGGGCGAGCGTCCAGCGCGACGCGCCAGGGCCCGGAGGAACTGAAAATGACTGACATTGTGATCGTATCGGCTGCGCGTACCGCGGTCGGCAAATTCGGCGGCTCGCTCGCGAAGACGCCGGCGCCCGAACTCGGCTCGATCGTGATTCGCGCGGCGCTCGAACGCGCGGGCGTGAAGCCGGAGCAGGTGAGCGAAGTGATTCTCGGCCAGGTGCTGACGGCCGGGTCGGGCCAGAACGTCGCGCGCCAGGCGGCGATCAAGGCGGGGCTGCCGTCGGCCATTCCGTCGATGACGATCAACAAGGTGTGCGGCTCGGGCCTGAAGGCGGTGATGCTCGCGGCGAACGCGATCATCGCCGGCGATGCGGAGATCGTCGTCGCGGGCGGCCAGGAGAACATGAGCGCCGCGCCGCACGTGCTGCCGGGCTCGCGCGACGGCTTCCGGATGGGCGACGCGAAGCTCGTCGACACGATGATCGTCGACGGCCTGTGG